>JADMIO010957470.1_pt1 | contig 24305 bp, 18 predicted proteins | sample 8958161 | NCBI WGS metagenome assembly JADMIO01 (sample SAMN16585339, study PRJNA669376) | soil metagenome | isolation source: Crop rotation soil | place: USA: Cullars Rotation, Alabama | collected 2011
GCCGCGACTTCAAGTCACGTGAATTCCAAGCTTCGGATCCCACTGTGCTGGAAAGAATCCTTCTGCAACGGTTGCGGGTCTCTCGCAATATTTATGGAAGCTGGAGCAACCTGCACATGCGGCGGCCAATGGTTATTTTATGGGTTGCATCAATCGTGTTGGCGAAGAAAAGCCTTGGAACCTTGGCAAGTTTTATGGCAGCAGCTATTTTGTTGACCCACGGGGACAAATTTTTGCGCAGGCAAGCGAAGACAAAGATGAATTGCTTGTTGCGGATTTTGATTTGGATATGATTGAAGAAGTAAGAGCAACCTGGCAGTTCTTCAGAGACAGAAGACCGGAGACTTATGGAAAACTTGTAGAGTTATAAATTATGTTGAATGATAAATTTTGAATGTTGAATTATTATGTACTGAGCTGTATTGCTACTATTAAACTCTCGTTGCGTCGCACTCTTGTACTTCCTGTTCTTCATTCAACATTTAGCATTCAACATTCAACACAATGTTTAACATTCAACATAATTAATGATAACGAACAACCGTTTAACTGCTGAACGATATGCTGAGAACTTCAGTGATATTCATCCGCCTTTTGATAAAAAAGAAGCGGCCTTGGTTGAAGCTAACCGCTGCTTGTTTTGTTACGATGCGCCATGTATCAAATCATGTCCTACCAGCATCAACATTCCAAAATTCATCAAGCAGATAACTACTGATAATATTAAAGGATCGGCACACACCATTTTTCAATCAAACATTTTTGGAGGAGGTTGTTCAAGAGTTTGTCCTGTTGAAAAGTTGTGCGAAGGAAGTTGTGTGTATAATTTAATGCACGAAGACCCGATACCTATTGCAAAGCTGCAACGTTACTCAACTGAAAAAGCCATTAAAGACAAATGGCAATTATTTAAGCGCAAGGCATCAACAGGAAAAAAAGTTGCTGTTATTGGTGCAGGTCCTGCCGGTTTATCATGTGCGCATGTTTTATCAAGAGAAGGAGTTGATGTAACCGTTTTTGAGAAAGAAGCAAAAGGTGGCGGTTTAATGACTTATGGAATCGCTGCATATAAAGTAACACCAGAGTTCTGCCAGGATGAAGTTGATTTTATTACATCCCTTGGTGGAATTACAATTGAATACAACAAAGAGCTTGGAAAAAATATTTTCCTTGCTGAATTAAAAGCGCAATATGACGCTGTGTTTTTAGGAATGGGTGTTGGGCTTGCTAGGCAATTAGAAATTCCCGGCGAAAATCTGGAAGGCGTAGTTGATGCCATTGAATTCATTTATAACCTGCGTTCAAATTCGCTCAATCAAATTCCTGTTGGTGATAAAGTCGCTGTTATTGGCTTGGGTATGACCGCTATTGATGCAGCTACACAAGCCAAACGTTTGGGTGCAAAAGATGTGACGATAGTTTATAGAAGAACGCAGGATGAAATGCCTTGCACCCAGCATGAACTTGACATTGCTATGCTTGATGGCTGCAAAATTCTTTGGCTGTCTGCACCTAAAGAAGTTATAGGCACAGATAATAAAGTAACGCAACTTGTTTGCAGCGAAATGGAGCTTGGTACGGCAGATACATCTGGTCGCAGAGCACCAGTTGATACAGGAAGAACTTTTACGTTGGAAGTTGATATGGTTATCAAAGCCGCAGGGCAAATGCCATTTAAGAATTTGGTTGATGCAAACGATCTGCAAAACACAAATGGAAAAATCGTTGTCAATAAAAATGCAACCAATATTGAAGGTGTATTTGCCGGCGGTGATTGTGTTAACGGTGGTAAAGAGGTTGTTGATGCTGTGCAGGCAGGGAAGGATGGGGCAAAGGCAATTTTAGAGTACTTAGGAATTAGTGAGTAAAAATTTATGTTGAATGTTAAATGATGAATGTTGAATGAAGTCAGAAAACAAAATACTAGAATTAAGTTTTGATTTCGCAATTCAAATAATTGATTTATACAAAGTTCTTGTTGAACAGAAAGAATTTGTTATTTCAAAACAGTTGTTAAGAAGTGCCACCAGCATTGGCGCCAATGTTGAAGAGGCAAACGCGGCTCAGACAAAAAAAGATTTCATTTCAAAAATGTCAATTGCTTCAAAAGAAGCAAGAGAAACAAAATATTGGCTGCGACTTTTAGACAGAAGCCAATTAGTCAAATTAGATTATCTCCCTTACCTGCAATCTGTAGAACATATCATCAATATCCTGACGAAGATTGTCAAAACAAGTCAGGAAAGTTTGGTAGCAAAATCATTCAACACTTAACATTCAAAATTCAACACAGCTCATGGCAGATATCAGTGCAAATTTCCTCGGTATAAAATCTCCCAATCCTTTTTGGTTGGCATCTGCTCCGCCGACAGATAAGAAAATAAATGTGCTTCGTGCATTTGAAGCAGGCTGGGGTGGCGTGGTTTGGAAAACATTGGGCTCCCAAGTGAAGAATGTTTCATCACGATATTCTGCTGTTAATTACAACGGAAGTCGTGTCATGGGCTTTAATAATATTGAACTCATTTCTGACAGGCCTTTGCATTTGAATCTTGAGGAAATTAAAGAATGTATTCGTCTTTTCCCCGACCGTGCCATGATTGTTTCGTTGATGGCTGATAACACAAAAGAAAAATGGCATGAACTAATTGCACAAGTTGAAGACACAGGTGCACATGGTATAGAATTAAATTTTGGTTGTCCGCATGGCATGACAGAAAGAGGCATGGGTGCTGCAGTTGGTCAAGACCCCGAAATTGCTAAGATGGTGGTTGAATGGGTGATGGAAAAAGCGACGATTCCTGTAATCACTAAACTTACTCCAAATGTACATTCTGTTGTACCAACAGGTAAAGCTGTAGTAGAAGCGGGCACAAATGCACTATCACTTATCAATACGATTCAGTCCGTAACAGGTATTGATTTAGATACTTTTGTTCCTAATCCTTATGTAGCTGGCAAAAGTGTTTTTGGTGGTTATTGTGGCCCTGCAGTCAAGCCAATTGCGTTAAAATTCCTGGCGACTATCTCTCAAAATTCAACTACTAAAAAAGTTCCCATCTCTGGTATTGGTGGCATCAGCACTTGGAAAGATGCTGTAGAATTTATGTTGTTAGGTTCAACTACTGTGCAGGTTTGCACGGCGGCCATGAAACATGGCTTCCGCATTGTAGAAGATATGTGCGAAGGCCTGAACAACTGGATGGATGAAAAAGGTTTTGCAAAGATTGACGACTTCATCGGCAAATCAGTTCCAACACTTACGCATTGGGAAGACCTGGATATTAACTATCATCATGTAGCTAATATCAACCAGGATAAATGCATCCATTGCGGGCTTTGTTATATTGCTTGTGAAGACACTTCGCACCAGTCCATTTCGCTTACTTATGGCAAACCATACAATACATATGCAATTAAAGAAGAAGAATGCGTGGGCTGTAATCTCTGCCAGTTAATTTGTCCTGTAGACAATTGCATTACCATGGTTGAACACAGGAAAGGCGATGAATATTTAAACTGGAAAGAGTTTCAAAGAAGAGGTATTCCTTTGAACGATCATTGACCTCCTTTTTCTAACAAAAAGTTTGGAAAAAATCTTGCTCTAATTATCTCTGTTTCATTGTTCTGTATTATCTTCATATCTCACCAAAGAAAAGGAGGTATTCATGAATCTATCAGATTATTCTTGGAAACCTTCGGTTGGTTTCGCCTAACCGGGTTGCTCCATTAAAATAGCTGAAGCGCTTAAAGCGCAAAAATCCCTTGCTATATGCGAGGGATTTCTTTTTTACCCATCTCCAATCTTTGTAGCTTAGGAATATGAAAAAGTGGTGGATTGGGTTGACTGTGATTTTTCTTACTGATGTTGGTTATTCTCAACAAAAAATTTCTTTTGCTTCTATTGATTGGAAGATGGCTTCCACCGATGCACCGACACCGGATTCACTTGCACGAATTATCAATTCGTATTTTACAACAGAACTTGAAAAGGTAAGGGCTATCTATGGCTGGATAACTTCTCATATCGAATACAACACTGCTATTTATAAACCCTGGGCGGCTTCGTATAAGTACAGTCCCGATCCATTGGATACTGCGGCAGTTTGGCCTTCTGGTGATGAAATGGTAGCAAGAAAAGTGATGCGTAAACGAAATGCGGTTTGCGATGGTTATGCAAGGTTATTTAAAGTGTTGTGTAATTATGTTGGACTGGAGTCGGAACTTATACAAGGGTATGCAAGCGGCATTAGCAGTGCTAAATTCAGAACCAATCATAGCTGGAATGCGGTTAAGATTGATAGTACATGGCATTTAGTTGACGTCACCTGGGCCGCAGGGCACCTGAATTCGTATGATGATTTTGTGCGGCGACAAAACGATGATTATTTTCTTACGCCGCCGGAACAATTTAGTCGCAACCATTATCCGGAGGAGTTGCGATGGACTTTGCTATCTAATCCACCAATGCCTTCAGAATTTAAGAAGTCGCCATTTAGAGGAAAGAATTTTTTTAAATATGGTATTGACAATTACTTCCCTAGTAGCGGGATTATAAAGGCAGCTATTGGTGACACACTTCATTTTTCCTTTCAACTGAAGGATGCAGAAAAAGCACGGCACATGAGCAACGACCCATTTATGGATACAACAACTTATTCTTTGTCGCCATTGAGTTATTTTATCAAGCCGCAAAAGGAAGAAGGAAATAAAGTAATTTATTCCTTAGTTGTGTTACCAAATTCAGAATGGTTGCACTTGTTGTATAACGATGATGTGGTAATGCGCTACCGGGTCAATATTTTATCAACTGATTTAGCAAGCCGTAAAGAATAGCTGATTACATGGACGAACTTAACCATCTTATCGAACAGATAGAGTTGCATTCTGTTGAAGGAATAAGAGAATCTTTTGCTAAAGGAATATCAGCAAATGAGCATTTTAAAGGCGAGCCTCTTATTTACGAGCTAACAAGTGAATACACCCGCAGTCCGAAGTTTAAAGAATGTGTAAAAGCTTTCGTTGATAATGGACTTCAGTTTGATGATAAAATTCTTTTGTCTGTATTACTTGATGATGCAAAAACGCTGGAGGAGCAAGTAAAAATTAATCCTGAAGCAATCACAAAAAAATACACGTTGCGCTGTGCATATACTCCTCTTTACGAAGCATCGCTTTTGCATATTTGCGCAGAGTTTAACCATCTTTCCTGTGCAAAGATTTTGATAAAACACGGTGTTGATATAAATGTAAAAGCAGGTGTTGATGAAAATGGTTTTGGCGGACAAACACCGATCTTTCATACAGTTAATCAAAATGGAAATCAGTCGGCTGAAGTAATGCTCTATCTTCTTTCACAAAAGGCTGATTTGAAAATTACTGTTCCGGGAATTATTTGGGGCAAAGGGTACGAGTGGGAAACATTCATTCCATCAGCGAACCCTATTAATTATGCAATGATGGGTTTGTTGCCGCAGATGCATCGTAGCGAAACTACTGTTGCAGAAATTGTATCATTGCTGTTGAAGAATGCTTATGGTATAAATTATCAATCCCAAAATGTTCCGAATAAATATCTGCTACATTAAAACAAGGCTTGCGTAAATGATAAATATCACAGATCGTAAATTGAATCAATTGAATGCTTAAAAACATTGCTTCAATGAAAATAAAATGCTTAGTGTCCTTTGTGCTGAAAAAGCCGATAATGTCAATCGAACTTTATAAGAATAATCTCCACTAATAATTATAATTGCAACATGAGACGTACAATACTGATATTCTTTTTTTGTTTCGCAGTTTTCTTATCAAATGGACAAACTTATAGGTTTGATTTCGGACCGGGAAAAGCGGAAAAGGGTTACATACAAATACTGCCGGGGATGACTTATTCACCTGAAAAGGGTTACGGCTTCGAATTTTCTTCCAGCCCGGTAGGATCGCTAACCAATGGATCTGGCAATCTGAAAAATGATTTTATCACCAGCGATAAGCCTTTCTATTTCTCTGTCAGGGTTCCCGAAGGAAACTATAACGTCAAAGTTATTTTGGGCGATAAATACGAAGGAACATCTTCCACAACAATCAAAGCAGAATGTCGCAGGTTAATGGTGGAGAAAATAGAAACAAAGAACAGGAAATTTGCTACTGCGGAATTTACCGTGCATGTCAAGGACAGTTTTATTCGTTCTGCTTCCACAAAAGTAAAACTAAAGTCAAGGGAGCATGAGTATTTGCATTGGGATGATAAGCTGACATTGGAATTCAATGGAGCTTCTCCAAAAGTTTGCGCTGTTGAAATAACAAAGGTTGGCAATATTCCAACCGTTTTTCTTGCAGGAAATTCAACTGTTGTTGACCAAAGCACTGAGCCCTGGGCTGCATGGGGACAGATGATACCTGCTTTTTTCAAGGGCCATAAAATTGCCATTGCTAATTATGCCGAATCGGGTGAAACTTTAAAAGCATTTAAGGGCGAAAGGCGGTTGGAAAAAATCTGGAGCATGGCAAGGCCCGGCGATTATTTATTCATTGAGTTTGCACACAACGATCAAAAAGCAGGTGGCAATCATTTAGATCCATTCACAACCTATAAGCAAACACTAAAAGAATGGATTGCGGAAGCCCGCAAGCGAAACATTACTCCTGTTTTAGTTACATCAATGCACAGGCGCACCTTCGATTCAACAGGCCATATCATCAATTCACTTGGTGATTATCCAGAAGCTGTTCGTCAAACCGGTAAAGAAGAAAATGTTGCCGTAATTGATTTAAATGCAATGAGCAAAATTTTATACGAAGCATGGGGGCCAGAAAAATCCATCAAGGCATTTGTGCACTTCCCGGCCAATACTTTTCCCAATCAGCCCAACGAACTTAAAGACAATACGCATTTCAGTACCTATGGCGCTTACAATCTTGCAAAATGTGTCGTGAACGGCATTAAAGAAAACATTCCCGCATTAGCGAAATATTTAAAAGATGATTTGCCCGTTTTTAATCCTGCCAACCCAGATGCGTATGAAAACTGGAAGCTGCCGCCGAGTTCATTTATTGGAACGGTAAAGCCGGATGGCAATTAAGAAAAATGAATAAGATGTTAAGGTATCTGTTATTGCGCTTGCTATTCATTGCGTTTGCCTGCAGCAGGTTAACTCTCGATGCTTTTGCTCAAACTCCGTCTTCAACCATTCATGTTGACTTCAAAAAAGAGACAGGTAATATGTATCCCATGTGGGCATGGTTCGGTTATGATGAGCCTAACTATACCTACATGAAGGATGGAAAAAAATTGTTGTCTGAATTAGCGCAATTAAGTCCTGTACCAGTTTATGTAAGAGCACATAGTTTGTTAGTAACAGGCGACGGAACTCCTGCATTGAAATGGGGTTCTACCAATGCTTATACCGAAGATGCACATGGCAATCCAATCTATAACTGGAAAATCATTGACAGCATTTTTGATACATACATACAACGTGGCATGAAGCCATTGGCGCAGATTGGTTTTATGCCGGAAGCCTTATCAACAAAACCGCAGCCGTATAAGCATAACTGGAAGCCTGGTCAACCCTACAATGATATTTACACCGGCTGGACAGCACCGCCAAAAGATTATAACAAATGGGCAGAACTGGTTTATCAATGGGTGAAACATTCCATTGAACGTTATGGTAAAAAAGAAGTAGAAAGCTGGTACTGGGAATTATGGAACGAACCGGATAGTCCTTATTGGGGAGGAACGCTGGAAGAATATTTGAAGTTGTACGATTATACAGTTGAAGCAGCAAGAAGAGCATTGCCAACTGTCAAAATCGGTGGGCCGCATGTGACTGGTCCTGCCGGTAGCCGCGGAGCAAAATTTTTAAAAGCATTTTTAGAGCATTGCATTTCCGGTAAAAATTATGCAACAGGACAAACAGGAACGCAACTCGACTTTATTGCCTTTCATGCAAAAGGCGCCCCAAGAATTGTTGACGGACATGTACGCATGAACATGGGACAACAACTGCGTGATATCCATGCCGGTTTTTCCATTGTTGCTTCTTATCCTTCACTAAAACATCTTCCTATTATCATTGGTGAATCAGACCCTGAAGGTTGTGCAGCTTGTGGTATGGCTACAAATCCGTCAAATGCCTATCGTAATGGAACAATGTATTCCAGTTATACAGCGGCATCGTTTGCCCGTAAATATTTATTAGCGGATTCGCTGAAAGTAAACTTTCTAGGTGCTGTTTCATGGTCATTTGAGTTTGAAAACCAGCCATGGTTTTATGGTTTCCGTGATTTGGCAACAAATGGTGTAGATAAACCGGTGCTAAATGTGTTTCGCATGTTTGGTATGATGAAAGGGAAGCGGGTAGAAGTGAAAGGAACACAGATGTATGATGTAAAAACCATGGTTGATTCAAGTGTAAGAAGATCTTATACAGATATTGGCGCATTGGCATCAAAGGATAAAAAAAGCGCTGCTGTTATGGTGTGGAATTACCATGACGATGATGTAATCGCCGATGCAGCAGAGATAGACTTAAAACTTTCAAATCTTTCTTCAAAAAAGATTACAGTTACACATTACCGAATTGATGGTGAGCATAGCAACTCATACGAGGAGTGGAAGAAGATGGGCTCTCCGCAAAATCCAACAAAAGAACAAATAGAAACGTTGGAGAAAGCTAGCAAACTGCAAACAATTGGCAAACCACAAATTTTCAAGCTGAACAATGGAGAAGGAAAAATGAAATTCAGTTTGCCGAGGCAGGGTGTTTCTCTCCTGAAATTTGATTGGTGATTTTCAGGATGCAACAGGATAGCTGCACACTGCCTAACTTCTACTTTACAATACAAACAATTGCCTGCTATGAAGAAAACTTTTTCTTCACCGTTTCTTCTTTATTCAGTTCTGTTGGCATTTGTATTTCATCTTTCATTTAATTGCCTCGCATTTCAAAGCAATACTTCATTTACGAGCATTAAAGATTTTGGTGCGGTTGGCGATGGTAAAACACTTGATACAAAATCTATCAATGATGCTATTGAAGCTGTCGCAAAAAAGGGCGGCGGTACTGTTTATTTTCCTGCAGGTACTTATTTAAGTTATTCCATCCGTCTTAAAAGCAATATTGCTTTGTACTTTGATCAGGGTTGCGTTTTATTAGCTGCCGATTCAACAGCCGGAGGAAAATATAACGATGCAGAGCCGAACGAATGGGGCGATAAATTCCAATACCAGGATTATGGTCACAGCCATTGGCATAACAGTTTAATATGGGGCGAGAATTTGGAGAATGTTTCTATTCTTGGCACGGGCATAATTAACGGCGCCGGGCTGCGACGAAATTCATCGACAAGAAGACCTTGGGGCAATAAAGCAATTGCATTGAAGAATTGCCGCAATGTAAATCTGAAAGATTTCTGGATTCTTAACGGTGGTCATTTTGGAATACTGGCAACAGGTGTCGACAATATGACGATTGATAATTTAAAAATGGACACCAACCGCGATGGAATGGATATAGATTGTTGCAGCAATGTTCGCATTTCCAATTGCAGCATTAATTCGCCTTGGGATGATGCCATTTGTTTAAAAAGTTCCTATGCGCTTGGTTATGCAAAACCAACAGAAAACGTAACTATCACCAATTGCAGTGTTAGTGGTTACGATTTGGGAACATTTCATAATGGAACGTATGGCCGCAAAGAATGGAACCGTGTTCCTGATAAAGAAGGGCCGACAGGAAGAATAAAATTTGGTACGGAGTCAAACGGCGGATTTAAGAACATCACTATTTCCAATTGTGTTTTTAATTATTGCCGTGGTCTTGCATTGGAAACAGTTGATGGAGCTTTGTTAGAAGATGTTGTTATCACAAACATCACCATGCGTGATGTAACGAACTCGCCAATCTTTCTCCGGCTTGGTGCAAGAATGCGTGGGCCTGAAGGAACTGAGGTCGGAAAACTTCGTCGTGTTACCATCAGCAATCTTAGGGCTTATAATGCGGACTCACATTTTGCTTCCATCATTAGTGGTGTTCCAAGTAATGATATAGAAGATGTGCATTTGAATGACATTCGTATTTATTATCGCCAAATGGATTCATCAACTACAAAAATCCCTGCTGTTGTTCCTGAAAATGAAAAAGCTTACCCCGAACCGGCGAAGATGGGTATCATGCCGGCGTATGGTTTTTTCATTCGTCATGCAAAGAATGTTCAGTTGAATAATGTGGAAGTAAGTTATATGGGTTCGGAAACTCGTCCTGCATTTATGATTTACGATGTAAAAGGAATTGAGTTGTTTAATATAAAAGCACAGGCAGCACAAGGAATTAAAAACTTTGTTTTGAAAAATGTGGAAGGTTTTCTCTTGAAGGAGAGAATAGGCACAAAAGAAAAGAAGTTTGAAAAGTTGACGACGACATCTTTTTAGATTGCTGAATAAAGAACAAAGCGTATAAGAGTGCGACGCAAGAAAAGCTTAATAGTAGCAATATAGTTGGCTTCATAATAAAATTGATTTAACATGAAACGACAATTTATTTTCCTGCCGGTTTTCTTGGTGATGTTTTCGTTTTGCCATGCGCAAATCGGCAAACGGTTTCCTTCGGAACGGAAAGAAATTAAAGACCCCATCACGGGCAACAAATTAATTTTCTTAACAAGCACACCGGCTGGCGATTCAAAAATTTATCAAACACATGAACAATGGACGGCCGATGGTGAATGGCTCATCTTTCGTAGCAACCGTGCAAGAAATGAAGCAATAGCCGTCAATGAAAAAACAGGCGAGATGGTACAAGTGTCTGAAGGCGGTTATACCGGAATGTTGAACATTGCCCGCAAATCAATGAAGCTTTATTTCATGCGCAATGAAAGAACCGATACGATTCGCTCAACTCCCGGTGATACAGCACGCCGTCGTGTGCAAAAACCTGTACAAATAATAGAAGTTGATTTGCAAAAATTATTTGCTGATAGCAAAGCAGGCACGTTGAAAAAAGCAGATGCTTATCAACGTGTATGCGGCACTACGCCAAAAGAATTGGGTGCAGGTGGTGATATGGCACTGGATGGTGATGAAAAATGGGTTTACTTCCGTGTGGGTGTGCAGGAAGCAGCAAAACATTTGGCGCCGGGAACTAAACTCGAAAAAAATTTTGGTCCACGTAACATGGGACAAGGCCCATCCGGTATTGCAAGCATGAATATTAAAACAGGCGAAATAAAATATGTTGTGTCTGTTCCTTTCCAAATCGGGCATATACAAACCAATGCATGGATGCCCGGTGAAATTGTTTTTTGCTGGGAGACTGGTGGTAAGTCGCCGCAACGTACATGGACAGTGAAATCTGATGGCACTGGTCTTCGTCCGCTGTATCCCGAAGCCGATTATGAATGGGTAACACATGAAGCCGTGATCACAAAAGATGAAGTGGCTATTGCTATCATGGGTCATCGAAAAATTGGCGGCGTTGATACAACAGGCACCGGTGTTGGTGGCATCAATCCTGGACAAGACTCAGGCTGGGGACCCTCGGGCACAAGAGAAAAGCCAACAGGTCTCGGCATTGTTAATTTGCGTACACGTCAAATGCAAATTGTGGGACAAACGCCGAGTGGAAGTGGTCTTTGGCATGTGCATGGTTCGCCTGACGGCCGCTGGGCTGTTGGCGATGATTTCGCAAGAAATATTTATCTAATTGACAGGCACACGAAAGAAATGATTTTGCTTTCTGCGGGTCATAAAGCAACGGCTGCCGATCATCCGCATCCAACATTCAGTGCGGATAGCAAGAAGATACAAATTCAATCGGCTATGTTATCTGCAGACAATCGTTCAATGAATATTTGCGTGATACCCGTACCTGAAGAATGGTTAAAGAGGAAGTATAATTAGTGTTATGAACTTAGCTGCATTACTACTATTGAACATTCGTTGCGTCGCACTCTTGTGCGTCTTCTTCGCTATGGGGCAATTTAGTAGCTCCGAAGCAAATGCGCAATCACTCAATATTAAAAACGACGCCTTTTGGAACACTAAAGATGGACAACCTATTTACAGCCAAGGCGGTGGCATCTTCAAATTCAAAGATGAAAAAGGAATAGAAAAATACTATTGGTACGGTGTTCATTATAAAGAAGCGGAAACATATCGCAACAATCCATCAGTAACGCTGCCTAATGCTTCGTTCGAAGCCGTGACTTGTTACACTTCAACAGACCTGGTCAATTGGAAGTTTGAAAACAATGTCTTTACGAAAGAAGATGCTTTTCCCGATGGCCGTAGAACATGGGTCGGCCGGTTAGGAGTTGCGTTTATCAAAGAGCTTAATAAATATGCATTAGTTGTACAGCATGGCAGCCAGGTGTTGTTTGCTCTTGCAGATTCGCCAACAGGAAAATTCACATGGCACCAGAAAATAAGCATGAAGGAAATGATCGGCACCACCAACACCGGCGACCAAACAGTCTTCACCGATGATGATGGAAAGTCTTATCTCATTTATTCTTATGGCAGTGGCCGAAACAAAATTTATGTTTCAGAAATTGGTGTTAAGGATGGTAAGGTAAACCTGCTCGATTGCAAAGAAATATTCAGGGGCGAAAGCCGCGAAGGCAATTGCATGTTTAAATACAAAGGCAAGTATTACATGTTTGCCTCTAACATTTATGGCTGGGATGCCTCCTATGCCTATTATCTTGTGGCTGATGATATTCGCGGCCCTTACCTGCCAACCAACGATATGCTGGTAATCAAGGGCTGCGAAGATGATTATGCGCATGTAACGCAAACAGGTTTCTTCTTCAATGTAAAAGGCAGCAAGCAAGAAACGGTTGTTTATTGCGGCGACCGTTGGGCAAATTTTGCAGGTAATGGTTTGGGATACAACCAATGGTTTCCGATGTCGTTCGATGGAGCCACTCCTTATTTCAATTCACTTCATTCATGGAACCTTAATGAAAAAACAGGAGAGTGGAATGTAGCCGATGACAACAACTATGTTAAGAACGGCAGTTTTGAAGCCGACAGGAAATATATTCCCAGCCATGTGAAGCCGGTGCAGTTACAATTAACAGGATGGGCCTCTGTTGTGAATGAAGGAAATAAAATCAGTTTGGATAGCTTAACATCACCGGTTTTAAATCATGCGAATACCGAAGAAGAAAGAAAAATCGTTATTGGCGAAAGAAGTTTGTGTATGAGCGATAAACTGCCCTTCAAGCGCAATGTTTCTCAAATAATCTCATCATCGCCTTATGTAAAATTGAAAGATGGATTTTATACGCTGACGGCAAAAGTGAAAAACAGCAGCGGCTTCACTGAACTTAAAATGTATTCCGCCAGCAATGGGAAAACGGTGCAGCATAGTTTTAAAGAAGAAAATCCTGCCTGGAAAACAATTGAACTAAAGCGTATAGAAGTTAAGGGCGGCAAGATTGAAATTGGTTTTGTTGCGGGAGGAGAGGCCAATTCGTTTTGTTATGTTGATGATGTGTCGCTGGTAAAAACAAAATGATTAAAAAAGAACAACAGAAATAATTAAGTATGAAACTTGTTTCGATATGTCTCGCTGTTATAATATCCGCATCGTTTAACAATGTTGTAAATGCCCAGGCAAAAGACACAACTTTTGTTTCTAACGGCAATCCCATCATTCGTCATAAATATACCGCCGACCCTGCAGCACTTGTTTACAAAGACAAAGTTTATCTCTACACAGGGCATGATGTGGCGCCAGCAAAAGAAAACCGCTACGTGATGCATGAATGGCTTTGTTTTTCTACAAGCGATATGAAAAACTGGACAGAGCATCCATCGCCGTTAAACTATAAAGCATTTAAATGGGCTAAGGGAGATGCATGGGCTTCGCAGGTAATTGAACGCAACGGTAAATTTTATTGGTTTGTTGCCATTACCCACGACAGCACACATCGGGGAAAGGCGATTGGCGTCGCAGTGAGTGATAATCCAACAGGGCCATTTGTTGATGCCATTGGCAAAGCACTCATCACAAACGACATGACCACTGAAGCAAAAATTAGTTGGGATGATATTGACCCCACTGTATTTATAGAAAACGGCCAGGCTTATTTATTTTGGGGCAACACAACCTTGCACTATGTGAAGCTGAAAGAGAATATGATTGAAATGGATGGAGCATTTAAAAAAATTGAATTACCGAAATTTACCGAAGCCCCTTACATACATAAGCGCAATGGCTGGTTTTATTTATCGTATGCCTACGAGTTTCCCGAGAAGACAGCTTATGCTATGAGTAAAAGTTTAGATGGGCCATGGGAGTATAAAGGAATTTTGGGTGAGATACCTGGCAACTGCAATACTGCACATCAATCAATCATCGAATTCAAAGGCAAATGGTATTATGTTTATCACAATGGAGCATTAGTTCCAGATGCAGGAAGCTTCCATCGTTCTGTTTGTATTGACTATTTGTATTATAATAAAGACGGAACGATGAAGAGAGTGGTGATGACGGGGGAGGGGGTGAATTGAATGATACTTAAGAATGCAGAAGGTGTTTGCAGTACGTGCTATTCACAGTTTTTCTGCCTTAACTCTGCGGCTTCTGTATCTCCGCTCATAATTGCTTTAGTATACATTTCACATCCTTTTATTCTGTTGCCTTTCTTGATTGCAATTGTCCCCAGCCATAAGTAACATTTTCCTTGAGGTTGAAAATAATTCTGTAGACAAATATTGAAATCTTCTTCCGCTTGATTAAGGTTACCTACAATGTATTCTGTAATTGCTCTTTGAAATAATGCTTCTTCGGGAGTGATTTTTAATTTATCTTCTTCTGTAACTGCTGGACCATCCCGATTGGTTTGATAATAAACTCCGGCGCTATGCGGTTGTAATGAAATTTTTTTGTCAAAATCTGAAATTGCTTTTGAATATTCTTTTTTGTTGGAATAATAGATGCCTCTGCTATAATAAGCTAGTTCTATCGTGCTATCTTTTGAAAGCATTTCATTGCAAAGTGCAATGGCTTCATCAAATTTGCCTTCCTGTGCAAAAGCTTCAGCTTTTTGCAATGTTTGCAACCTTGACTGCCGACAACCAAAAATTAAAAATGAGAACCCGCCTACAATTATCAAAACATAAAGATTCATATTAAGATTGCCGCTGAGGATTTTATTAACGGCAATATACATACACTAGGGTTGACTTCAACTTCTGCCATGATGCAACAGGACAGCCATCCCTTCCTAAAATTCTACTTTTTCTCTCCAGATTGCGCTTTATGAAGTACGCTACATTTCCCCTGCTAGTAATGTTTTGCTCAAATATCATTTTTGCCCAACAGGAATTAGAAACAGGGGGCAAAGCAATGCCTGATGAATGGATTGATAAAGACACGAAACATAAAGTTGTCAGGCTTACAAGAAACGGCAAAAGCAATTTAAGCTTCTACTTTCATAACAGTCCTTTCATTGGCAATAAAATGGTTTATTACAGCAGCAATGCCAATGCCTCGCAAACCGACCAAAAAATTGAAACAGGCAACGCAGCTTTTTCCCGCAACAAACAACTTCATTTGCTTGACCTAAGCACATTAAAATCTGAACAGGTTACTTTTCATTCGTCGCCGATGAATGGTGAGATTGTACATGCCGCCAGCGGCAATATTTATTACCAGATTAAAGACAGCGTTTGGTGCGTAAACGCCAATACCAAAGAAGTAAAATTGATTTATGTTTTTCCTGATGATTTTAAAGCAAGTATTACAACTGTTAATGCAGATGGGACTTTATTAGGTGGTGCTAAATCATCCGATGCAGAAAAAGAATTGTTTCGTCAAAACCCGAATAAGAGTAGCTACTTCAACATTATTTATGAAGCTAAACTGCCGCGAACATTGTTTACGGTGAACGTAAAAACAAAAGAGCTGAGTAAACTATTTGCCGACAGTGCATGGCTAAACCATGTTCAGTTTTCGCCGACAGACCCAAAGCTATTGATGTTTTGCCACGAAGGGCCATGGCATAAAGTAAACCGCATCTGGACGATTAACATTGCCACCAAAGACACGATGCTGATGCACCGGAGAACAATGGATATGGAGATTGCAGGACATGAATGGTTTTCACATGATGGCAGCACTATTTGGTTTGATTTACAAACACCACGCAGCGTAAAATTTTTTGTTGCCGGTTCTAATGTAAAAACAGGAAAGGAAACGCGGTATGAATTACAACGTGATGAATGGAGCATTCATTTCAATACAACAAAGGATGGCAAACTGTTTTGTGGAGATGGCGGCGACCCCGGACAAGTTGCTAAAGCAAAAGACGGTATGTGGATTTACTTGTTCAAGCCTGAGGGAGATAAATTTGTTTCAACAAAACTGGTGAACATGAAGCATCATAATTATAAGCTGGAGCCGAATGTTCATTTTAGTCCGGATGGGAAATGGGTAATTTTCAGGGCGAATTTTGAGGGGATTGAAAATGTGTATGCGGTGGAGATTAAACCCCAACAGCCCAACCCCAACAACCTTTCTTTACAGCGGTGAGATGGTGCTAAAGCCCCTTCCCGCCGGGAAGGGGAGTAACAGGTTGAAGGTTAAAAAAATCAGTACTCTACAATTGAATGAAAGATTGAAAATAAAATGAATCGTCGTAAAGCAAGGGTCTGTGCAAGGATGGCCTTCCCAGCGGGAAGGTCGGGATGGGCTGCATAGAGAACAGAACGCACAAGTGTGCGACGCAACGAAAGCTTCATAGATTTACGACTGCTTAGTACATAAAATAAAAACTTACATGCTTAAACGAATTTTTGTTTTCGGTTTGTCTCTGTGTTTTCTTCAATCATCTGCACAATTAAAATGGCCGGCTATTACATCAACAACAAAACCATGGACACGTTGGTGGTGGGAGGGCAGTGCTGTAAATGAGAAAGACCTTACATGGAACTTGGAGCAATACAAGGCTGCGGGTTTGGGCGGTGTGGAGATTACACCGATTTATGGTGTAGCGGGTTATGAAAAAGAATTCATTGATTTTCTTTCGCCCAAATGGTTAAGTGTTTTAAAACATACATTGAATGAAAGCAAGCGATTAGGATTGGGTGTTGACTTAGCCAATGCAACAGGATGGCCTTTTGGTGGTCCATGGGTGAAAGAAAACGACGCTGCAAAGACGGTATATTTTAAAACATACACGGTAGAAAGCGGTGAAAGTTTGACAGAAGAACTTGTGTATAAACGGGAAGCCTTTGTTAGAACGGCTAACAATAAACAAGCTGGGTTTAATGATGTAAAAAGACCGGTGTGGGAGAATGAAAATTTGCAGGCATTAGCGCTTGACCAGGTGGTATATCCTGAAGATTTGCAAGTGCAAACATTGATGGCCTACAATGGCACAACATCGCTTGACCTTACAAAACACGTTGGTAAAAACGGAATGTTGAACTGGACGGCGCCGCCAGGAAGGTGGACCTTGTATGCCGTGTTCAGCGGGTTGCATGGAAAGATGGTTGAACGTGCTGCACCCGGTGGCGAAGGATATGCAATTGATCATTTTTCTGCGAATGCAGCGAATAACTACTTCAAAAAATTTGATGCCGCTTTTAAAGGTGTTGATATATCATATCTCCGTGCATTCTTTAATGATTCGTACGAGGTGGATGATGCAAGAGGCCAAAGCAACTGGACGCCATTGCTATTTGATGAATTTAAAAAACGAAGAGGTTATGATTTGAAAGATCATTTGCCTGCGTTGTTTGGGAAAGATGAGAACGATAAAAATGCAAGAGTGTTGTATGATTACCGGGCAACGATTGATGAATTAATACTTCACAACTTTACGGAGATATGGAAAAAGTGGGGAGCATCGAAAGGAGCGATGGTAAGAAATCAATCGCATGGCTCACCTGCCAATACATTGGATTTATATGATGCAGTTGATATTCCTGAAACGGAAGGCACAGATATTCTTCGTTTCAAATTTGCTACTTCGGCTGCGAATGTTAGTGGTAAACCTTTTGCAGCATCTGAATCATGCACATGGCTGAATGAACATTTTTTATCATCATGGGGAGATGTGAAGAAGGCGATTGATTTGTATTTCTTGGGCGGCGTTAATCATATTGTTTATCATGGTACGGAGTATTCGCCAAAAGATGCACCCTGGCCTGGCTGGTTGTTTTATGCGGCGGTTCATTTTCAGCCAACCAATCCGCAGTGGAAGGATTTTAAAACATTGAACGATTATATAACAAGAGTGCAAAGCTTTTTGCAGCAGGGAAGACCTGATAATGATGTGTTGGTTTATTATCCCATAGTTGATAAATATTCTGAAACCGGCGGGCCGTTGCTTCAACATTTTGATGGGATGGAAAGAAATTTTGTGAATTCTGATTTTGAGCATGTGAGTAAATGGATGCTGGAGAAAGGTTATGGTTTTGATTTTTTTAGCGACAGGCAGTTACAAACTTTAGGTATCAATGGAAAGTTTAAGAATGGTGGCAGCACTTATAAAACTATTCTTCTTCCTGCTAATAAATTGATTCCTGAAAAAACATTTCAAAAAATATTAAGCCAGGCAGAAAGCGGTTCAACAATACTTGTTTATAAAAACATGCCGAACGATGTTCCTGGTTTAAGCAATTTGGAAGAAAGACAAAAAGTATTTAAAAATTATTTAAGCAAATTGGTATTTGAAGAATCGAATGGAATTAAAAAAGCGAAATATGGAAAAGGTGTATTTATTGTGAGTGATGATCTTGAAAAACTGTTCAAAGAAAGCACAGCAGTAAGAGAAAGCCTGGCTGATGAAGGCTTGTCAATGCTTCGCAGAAAAAATATTGATGGAACAATTTATTTTATCAACAACAGAACTGAAAAACCAATTAACCAGTGGATTAGGCTGCATGTAAAAGCTTCATCGGTGGCTTTGTTCAATGCAATGACAGGTGAAGCAGGTCTTGCTTCATGGTCGAAAGCTGACGATGGTATTAAAGTGTTAGTGCAGTTACAACCTTATGAGTCAATTTTAGTGCAAACGTATAACAGTACGAAGAATGGAGGCAAGTACAAGTATTCAAAAGTTACAGGCAATGAAGTAAAACTGGATGAATGGAATCTGGAATTTTTAGCAGGGGGGCCAACATTACCTGCAAAGCAAAACATTACTAAGTTAGGTTCATGGACTGAATTGGATGGCGACGATGTAAAAAACTTTTCGGGAACCGCTAAGTATAGTACTTCGTTTAAAAAGCCGTCAGGCCCCCATAAAAATTATCTGCTTGATTTAGGAAAGGTTCGCGAGACTGCCGAAGTGTTTTTAAATGGAAAGAAATTAGCAACACTTATTGGCCCAACATTTCAAACCATTATTCCTGCATCACAATTAAAAGAAACAAATGCACTTGAAATTGTAGTTGCCAATCTTATGGCAAACCGCATTAGTTACATGGATAAAAACAATCTTCCCTGGAAAATATTTTATAACACCAACATGCCTGCAAGAAAAAGAGAGAATGTGAAGAATGGTCTTTTCGATGCTTCGGCATGGAAGCCTCAGCCTTCGGGGTTGTTAGGCCCTGTAACCTTAACAGGAGTTGACTATGAATAAAATCATCATCTTTTTGTTTCTGTTAATTATTTCTTGCCCTGCAAATGCGCAAAAAGATAAGGCTGCACCAAAACCATTGTTTGCAGATCCCATTCATGATGGCGCAGCCGACCCGGTTATTATCTGGAATAAAAAAGCAAAACGCTGGTGGATGTTTTATACCAATCGTCGTGCAAATATTGACGATACAACTGGTGTAAAATGGGTGCATGGAACAAAGATTGGTATTGCTGAATCAAAAGATGGAAGAGAATGGAAATATAAGGACACAGCGAATATTAATTATCGTCCTGATGCTGACTATACGTTTTGGGCCCCCGATGTAATTGAACACGATGGCGTCTATCATATGTACCTCACTTATGTTCCCGGCATTTTTAGTGATTGGAAGCATCCCCGCAATATTGTTCATCTCACCAGTAAGGATTTAATAAACTGGAAATATGAATCGAAGTTGAAATTGGTGAATGATAAAGTGATTGATGCATCCGTTTATCAATTACCTGACGGCACGTGGCGTTTATGGTATAATAATGAAATGGATGGCAAATCAATCTGGCATGCCGATAGCAAGGATTTATACAATTGGGTAGATAAAGGAAAAGCTATTGCAGCAAGAGGTGAAGGCCCAAAAGTTTTTCATTGGAAAAATACTTATTGGATGATTGTTGACGCATGGAAGGGGATGGAAGTTTATCAATCGGATGATTTGCTAAAATGGAAAAAACAAACCACGAGGATTTTAGAACTTCCGGGTAAAGGAAAAGATGATGGCGCAATTGGCGGGCATTGCGATGTAATTGTGAGTGATAACAAAGCTTATGTTTTTTATTTCACGCATCCCGGTAAGAATAAAATTTCTCCTGCGCCTAATAATTCTTACGAAGCGAAACGCAGTGTAATCCAGTTAGGGGAATTGCAATTGAAGGAAGGAGAGATTATTTGCGACAGGAATAAAGAAGTTTTTATCAGCTTAAAGAAGCCATAGAAAAATCGCCTATCTTCTCGTCTTGATATCAACGAAAACCAACATGAAAGTCTTTCTCTTTTTAATTGTAGTCGCATCGCTGTTTGCCTGCAGCACCTCCAAACAACTCAAAGTTTCTCCAGACAAAGTTTTTTCTTCAACTATCGGGCAGGAGTTTATTAATGCATCTGAACAGTATAAATTATTGATGAAATCTGTTCCGCCGGAAAAATTTCCCAAGAACTACGATCCTAAGAAATCGGCTTATGAATGGAGCAATTCAGGCTGGTGGTGCAGTGGTTTTTATCCCGGCAGCTTATTGTATTTGTATGAAGAAACAAAAGATTCTTCTTTGTATAAAGAAGCGATGGCAATGCTTCGAACATTGGAAAAAGAAAAGTATAACAAGGGGACGCATGATTTAGGATTTATGATGTTTTGCAGCTTCGGTAATGCCGAAAGAATTGCATCGAAACCCGAATGCAAAGACATTTTGCTGGAAAGTGCGAAATCGTTGAGCACACGTTTTAACCCAACAGTTGGTTGCATTAAATCATGGGATTCAAAGCCATCTGAATTTCTTGTCATCATTGATAACATGATGAACCTTGAACTGCTCTTTTGGGCAACCCGGGTAAGTGGCGATTCTTCATTTTATAAGATCGCTGTTACCCACGCAGACAATACAATTAAAAATCATTTTCGTGCTGATAACAGCTCTTATCATGTGCTGAATTACAATCCAACAACCGGTGCCATTCAACAAAAGAGAACAGCGCAGGGTTTTAGTAACGAATCAGCTTGGGCAAGAGGACAAGCCTGGGGGCTGTATGGGTTTACCGTTATGTATAGGGAAACCAAGGATCGGAAATATTTGGAACAGGCTGAGAAGATCGCAGATTTTCTTTTGCATCATCCCAACCTTCCTTTAGACAAAATTCCTTACTGGGATTTTAATGCAGCTGATATTCCAAATGCCTTGAGAGATGCTTCGGCTGCTTCTATTATTAGCGCCGGGCTATTGGAATTGTGTAATTATACAGACAAAACAAAAGGAAAATTTTATTTCGGAGAAGCAGAAGCGATGCTTAAATCACTATCATCGCCGCAGTACCAATCAGCGCCTGGAGCCAACGGCGGTTTTATTATTCAACATTGTGTAGGACATAAACCTGCTGGAACAGAAGTGGATGTTTCATTGACGTATGCCGATTATTATTTTATTGAAGCGTTGAAACGGTATAAGGAGTTTAGGTGATTTTCAGGATGCTTCAGGATAGCTACATTCTCTCAATTCTTACTTTGAACTATCAACGAGCCGCTTGCTCTTTTGCTATATGTAAGCTTACTCCGTTGCACAATTATCACACATGAAATTCAAAACAATTGCTTCGCTAGTCGCTGCAAGCTTGTTGTTTTTTCAACAACAAACAATTGCGCAGGTACAACTTACACTTAACACATCCAACACAACAATCAGTCGGCACATTTACGGGCATTTCTCAGAGCATTTAGGCCGCTGTATTTACGATGGCTTTTGGGTTGGCGATTCGATAAAAGTTCCCAAGAAAGACCGCATACGTTTGGATGTAGTTGAGGCGTTAAAAAAGATAAACATTCCCAATCTTCGCTGGCCTGGTGGTTGTTTTGCCGACGAATATCATTGGCGTGATGGCATTGGTCCACGCAAGGCAAGACCGAAAATGATAAATACAAATTGGGGTGGTGTAACAGAAGACAATAGTTTTGGTACACATGAATTTTTAGAGCTCTGCGACTTATTAAATACAGAACCATACATCGCTGGCAACGTCGGGAGCGGTACCATTGAAGAAATGAGCAAGTGGGTAGAGTATCTCAACTTCGATGGCGAAAGCCCAATGGCAAATCTTCGCAAACAAAACGGGCATGCAAAACCTTATAATGTAAAATTTTGGGGCGTAGGAAATGAAAACTGGGGTTGCGGTGGCAACATGACGGCAGAATATTATGCAGGTGAATACAAACGCTATGCTTCTTATTGTAAAGACTATCCAAATGTGCGACTACGTAAAGTGGCCGGTGGCGCTAACTCCGGCGACTATCATTGGACAGAAACACTCATGAAAAATATTCCGCATCGCATGATGTGGGGCATCTCATTACACTACTATACCATTCCAACAGGTAACTGGGGTAAAAAAGGTTCAGCAACACAATTTGATGAAGCACAGTATTTCAATACCATGAAAAATTGTTTGCGCATGGATGAACTGGTAACAAAACATTCGGCGGTGATGGATAAATACGACAGTGCAAAACGTGTTGCATTGGTGGTTGATGAATGGGGTATCTGGACAGATGTAGAACCTGGCACCAACCCAGGATTTTTATACCAGCAAAACAGTTTACGTGATGCATTGATTGCCGGAACGCATTTAAACATTTTCAACAATCATGCAGACCGTGTTAAGGTGGCAAACCTTGCACAAACAGTGAATGTGTTACAATCGCTGATACTGACAAAAGGTGCGCAGATGTTGCTCACACCCACTTACTATGTTTTTGATTTGTACAAAGTGCATATGGATGCAAAACTGGTTACATTAAAATTTGAAAGCCCTGATTATATCTCCGGCTCACAAAAAATTCCTGCGTTAAATGTTTCAGCATCGAAAGACTCAACTGGCGCAATGCATATATCATTGGTGAATTTAGACCCTTCAAAATCTATTTCGGTGCAAACTGCGCTGAATGGCACATGGAAAAATGTTAGCGGAAGAATTATTACGTCGGCCAACCTTACCGATATCAATACATTTGAACAACCGAAGAAAATTGTGGCATCACCATTCAACGGGGCAAAGCTGAATGGGAATAATTTATCGGTGGAGTTGCCTGCAAAAAGCGTGGTGACGATTGAGTTGAGATGATGAACTAAGCTAAAGTGCTACTATTAAGCATCGTTGCGTCGCACTCTTGTACGTTTTGTTCGCTACCCGGCAGGTCGCTCAATAGAATTACTGAACGTACAAGTGAGTGACACAACAGGCGATGAATAGAAATCCAAAAGCTTACTACATAAAATGAAAAAAATATTTCTTCTTACAGTTTTATTCATTGCAGTTGCTTCATTGGCGCAACAAAAAGATTATGCGATACAGGCTGTCAACTTCACCAATGTAAAACTTACCGACAAGTTTTGGTTGCCCCGTATCCAAACAAATCACACCGTAACCATTCCTGCATCCTTTGCCAGGTGTGAAAGCACGGGCCGTGTAAAGAATTTTGAAATGGCTGCAAGTCGCAGCGGCAAGTTCGGAACCGTTTTCCCCTTCGACGATACAGATATTTATAAAACAATAGAAGGTGCCTCGTTTTCACTTTCGCTGTTCCCTGACAAAAAACTTGAACTATACATTGATACATTGATTCAAAAAATTGGAGCAGCCCAGGAAGCAGATGGTTATTTATACACTGCACGAACGATTGACCCTTCCAAACCGCACCTATGGGCCGGTAAGGAGCGATGGGAAAAGGAAAGAGAACTAAGCCATGAGTTATACAACGCCGGGCATCTTTACGAAGCGGCAGCAGCACATTATTACGCAACCGGGAAAAAGAGTTTGCTAAACATTGCCATCAAAAATGCTGATTTGGTTTGTGCTGTTTTTGGTCCAAACAAAAAACATGTGGCGCCGGGACATGAGATTGTTGAAATGGGGTTGGTAAAGCTTTATCGCATCGCGGGCAA
>JADMIO011306051.1_pt1 | contig 24305 bp, 18 predicted proteins | sample 8958161 | NCBI WGS metagenome assembly JADMIO01 (sample SAMN16585339, study PRJNA669376) | soil metagenome | isolation source: Crop rotation soil | place: USA: Cullars Rotation, Alabama | collected 2011
GTCCGCGCCGTCGGAGGCTGCCCCCAGGCCGGGCGCGCCGGCGCCGGCGGCCGGGCCGGTCGGCACGCCGACGCCGAGCCGCACCCCGCGCCCGACCGTGACCCTCGCGCCGACGCGCACGCCGACGATCACCGCCACGGCCACCCCGACCGAGACGTCCACGCCGAGCCCGACCGAGACGCCCCTGCCGGCGCCCTGCGAGGTCACCATACCCGTGTCGCGCATCTTCACCGGCAACGGCTACTACGTCACCATCACGCACGAGGTCGCCGGCCCGATGTCGGTGCACTGGAGCGCGACCGGCGGGGAGGTCCGCGTCTTCGAGGGCAAGCCGCCGCTGCTCGGGCCCGATCGCAGCGGCATCGCCGAGGGCGTGCCGCCGGAGATCCCGATACAGCAGGGCCTCGCCAGCGCCCGGCCGATCAACGTCGGCGATCGCGGCCCCTCCGACTACACCTTCTACTTCTTCAACGGCTCGCCGCTCGGCCTCGGCCCGCTGGATGCGAAAATCACCTACTGGACGTACGGCCACTGCCCCTAAAGGGCTACCGGCCGGCTGTGTCGTTACATTGACTGCGCCATGGCCCGTCGATACGGTAATCCGGTGGTGTGGCCGGCTTGCCCTACATAAGAGCGCTGCTCCTGGGCGTGCTCCTGGCGCTCGTGCTGCCGGCCGCGGCCCACGCCCAGCAGCCGACCGACGACCCGCCGACCGACGTCCTCTTCGTCCTCGATAGCTCCGCCTCGATGAGCCGCGACGACAGCCGCGGCAAGGCCAGCGACCCGCGGGCCCTGCGCCTCTCGGCCGTGCGCGCATTCATCACGCTCGCGAGTGGGCGCATGCGCATCGGCCTGCTGAACCTCTCCGACGCCCTCTCCGGCAACGACGGTCTCGACCGCCCGACCGCCCTCGAGACCGGCCTCGTCCTCGGCCTCACCGACGCCTCGCCGAGCGGCAAGGCGCAGCTCCTCCAGTCCGTCAGCGCGATCAAGACCACCCACGAGGCCGGCCTCGACGACGGCTACACCTACATGTCGCGGGCGCTCGACCTCGCCGGCCGCGTGATGGCCGACTCACGGGCCGCTCAGCGGTACGTGATCGTGCTCTCCGACGGCGACGTCACCGGTGAGGACCCGCGCGCCTGGTGGGCCCAGACGACCGCGCTGCAGGCGAGCGGCGTCAAGGTCGTGGTGTTCCGCCTCGGCCGGCGCGAGCCGCCCGGGCTGACCAACTCCGAGCTCGCCTCGCTGAACGAGCGCCTCGCCCCCGGCGGCGGCGCCGCGCGCGTCATCGACCGGCCCGAGGACCTGCTCGGCTACTACCTGCAGACGTTCGTGGCCTTGCGCGGCGACACGTACGTGAACGCGCTCGGCCCGCTGCCAGCCGCCGAGGACCGTCTGCTGCTCGACGTGCGCGACTGGATGGACATCTCCGAGATACACCTGCTCGTGCCCGGCGCGAGCGTGACGAAGCTCGTCGGCGAGAAGCTCGGCCGCGACGTCGCCAAGGAGGCGCGCGGCGACCTGGCCGGCGACCCGAACCTCGAGATCCTCAGCCTCAGCCGCGAGCGCCTCGGCGCGCTCGAGGGGAACTGGCGCATCGGCCTGGCCGGCCAGACCGGCGACGTTCAGGTCGTCTTCCGATCGAAGGTCCGCATCTCGGCCGAGCCCCTGCTGCAGCCGAAGGGGGTCGACCTCGCGGTCGTCTCCGTGCGCGTCGCCGACGGCAGCAAGCCGATCCCGGGCAAGAGCGTCGCCGCGCGCGGCGCGGCCGGCGATGAGGCCACCCCCCTGCTGCTCGGCGCGCTCGGGCCCGACCGCTACTCCGGGGTCGTGCGACCCGACCGCGACGACATCTACCGCGTCCGCGTGGCTGCCGGCGAGGCGACACTCCCGCCGCGCGTCGAGAAGGCGTTTCCGGTCGCGACGACCGACAAGATCGGCCTCGACGACGTCGCGCTCGCCTTCGAGCGCGTCGGCGACGAGACGCTCCTGAAGGCCGGCCAGCCGCTGCGCGTCCGCGTGACCGGCCAGGCCGGGCGCTGCCAGATCGGCGCCGCCGCCCTGCGCGTCGAGGCCACGTACCCCAGCCCGCCGCCGGGCCTGCCCGCGCGCGAGCCGGCCGCGGCCGCGCAGCCGATCGGGCCGGCCCCGAACGGCGGCCTCCTGTACGGATTCGTGCCGCACGCGCCCGGGCAGGTCACCTTCGCGATCGACCACGGCCTGGTCCGCTGCGGCGATCTGGAGCAGCCGGTCGGCATACCCACCGGCGGCCGCGGCACCGGCACGCAGAGCTTCGACGTCGACGTCGAGCGGATGCTCAAAGTCGACCGCGAGACGAAGCGCGAGATCGGCACGCTGGCGCCGGCGTCGGAGTCGGTCGACGTCTTGCTGAAGTACGAGATCGGCTCGTGGCGGCACGAGCGCGTCTCTCTGGCGGTCGAGGGGTTGCCGAACGCGACCACGACCACGCCGAGTGTGGACATCGCCGCGCGCGACGGCGCCGGACGCCCGCGCCCCGGCGTCGGGACCGTGCCGGTCAAGGTGCGCTTCGGCGCCCCGCAGGCCGGCGGGACCAAGGGCGCCTTCACGCTCGTCGCGAAGCGCGTCGAGCCGAACGGCGCGACAACCGATCTGGGGCGCTACGACTTCGCCTACGACATCGGGCCGAGCCAGGTCGCCGCGAACGTCAGCCGCGACCCGGTCATGACCCGCGAGGGCATCACCCTTACCATCGCGTTCAACCCCGCGCGGCTGGCGGTCATACCGCCCGCGAACGCGCAGGACTTCGAGCTCGTGCCGGTCGGGCTCCGCAACGCCCGCATCGAGCCCAGGGTCGTCCGCGCCGTGCCGAACACGCAGCTTATCGAGCACCGGGTCTTCGTGCAGACGACCGAGTTCTGCGACAAGGTCGGCAAGTTCGACTTCGGCATCGACGTGAAGCCGGTCGCGTCGGCGAACGGCCAGGTGCTGGTCAACGGCTCACCGGTTCAGGTTTCCGTCAACCTGCCGAAGATGGAAGTGTCGCTCGCAGCCCCGGAGCGGCTGGGCGCGCTTCGTCCTGGGGTCCCGCTGCCGGTCACCCTGCAGTCGACCTCGCTGTGCGCCGAGTCGCTCCGACTCAAGCTCTCCGAGCCGGCCGATCCGAGCCGGTTCGCGACCTCGGGCCTGACCGCGCCGGACTTCCTGCTCGCGGCCGGCGACGGCGAGATCAGGACGGTGCAGGTCGAGCCCGAGCGCCCCGCGCCGCGGGGGCAGGGCGGTCTGCTGCGGCTCGAGGCGATCAAGGAGGCGGGACACCCATCGACCACCTACCCGGCGCCGCTCGACGTGCGCTACTACACGCCCCTCTGGACCGAGGAGTTCCCGAACCGCGCCCGCGTCGCCTTCCTGGTGATCGCCGCCGCGCTCGCGCTCGGGTTCAGCCTGCCCCGGACGCTGTTCAACGACCCCATCGTCGCGCACCGCGCCGGCGAAACGAGCGCCGTCTCGGGGCGCAAGCGCTTCCGCTGGTTCGTCCTCTCCACCGCGGCTTCCCTGCCGCTCTCTTTCGCGATCGTCTACTGGGCTATGGCCCGGTTCCTACCCTAGGAGGCTCCTGAATGGACACGAACAACTACGCCCTCGTCTACCCCACGCTCATCGTCGGCATGGGTGGAACCGGTGCCCGCTCGGTGCGTCTGCTGAAGCGGATGGTCGAGCGGTACTTCCGCTCGCGCGGCTGCGAGGTGCCGCCGATGATCCGCTACCTCGTCATCGACACCGAGGACATGCGCAACCAGCCCGGCGAGCAGGCGCTGACGCCCGACGAGTACGTCAACCTCGGCTCCGACTTCGACGCCAACCGCGTCGTCGAGTACATGGAGCAGACCGAGGGGCTGTACGAGTCGATCCGCGAGTGGTGGACCGGCTCGGGCCACGACGCCGGTCGGATCCGCGTCAAGAACGGCGCCGGCCAGATGCGCGACGTCGGCCGCCTGGCGCTCTTCGTCGGCTACCAGCAGCTCGTCGACCGGATGAAGGCGACGCTGGCCAGCCTGCAGAGCGTCACGACGCTGCAGCGCAGCCAGCAGATCCTGGCCCCGATCGGGCTGAAGCCCGACCCCTCGCCGCAGGTGTGGATGGTCGGCTCGCTCTGCGGCGGCACCGGGTCGGGCATCTTCCTCGACGTCGCGTACATGCTGCGCGACCTGCTGCAGACCCGCTCGACGTTCCTGCCCAGCGGCATCTTCGTGCTGCCGCAGGCGTTCATGCCCGCGCTGGTCGGCAAGGTCGACCTGCAGCGCCGCATCCAGGCGAACGCTTACGCGGCCCTGCTCGAGATGGCCGAGCTGATGAACCGCGCCGACCGCTCCAAGTTCGAGTTCTACCCCGACCAGCAGAACCGCGTCGCGCTCGAGTCCGCCTTCGCGCGTCGGCACGGTGTCGCGGCCGGCGAGCTCGCCGGCGGCGAGGGCCGCACCCAGGTTCCGGCCGCCTACTCGCGCGCGATCGAGTCGCGCTTCAGCGACATGCCCGGCTCGAACGGCAGCCGTCCGAAGCTGCGCCCGCAGTCGGTCCCGTTCGACCGCATCTTCCTCGTCGACCAGGAGAACGAAGGCTCGGTCACCTGGTCGTCGATGGACTCCGTGACCGACATGGTCGCTCAGGCCCTGCTGGTCAACATCGTCTACCGGCAGCAGATCGAGTGGGAAGAGCGGAACATCTACTTCACCGAGACGTACCCCGGCATCCCGAACGGCTGGCGCCACTTCAATTCGTTCGGCGCCAGCTCCATGGTGCTGCTGCACGGCGAGGAGCAGGATCAGTACACGCTCGCGCTGCAGCGCCACCTTTGCCAGCTGTTGCTCGACGGGCCGGGCACCGAGCCGTCCCCCTCCACCCAGCGCGTCGACGAGGTCGCCGAGGCGCTCTCGTCCCGGCAGCTCATCGCCAGCCTGCGCGAGGCGGACCTGACCGAGCGGCTGCGCGGCCAGCGGCCGAACCGCAACGCCCGGGTCGAGTGGGAGACCGCCGCGCGGTACCACGAGTACCTGCGCGCCGAGATGCGCGTCGTCCGCCAGGACGCCGTCGACAAGCTGGTTGAGGCGCTGCCGGTCGCCGGCGTCGCGCTGCGCGATCGGCTCGAGAGCGCGGTCGAGGAGCGCGCCTGGGAGCTCTGCCGCACGCGCGGCATCAAGGCCGCCCAGGCCTGGATCGCCGCGATGGCGGCCGAGATCGACCGCGCCTCGATGGAGCTGCAGCAGGCCGGCGCCGACGACGGCCTGCACGCCCGTGCCGCCGAGCGCGAGCGCGGCCTCTCCGACGACGCGCTCGCCCAGATCGACGCCCGCCGGGCGGTCCTGCAGCGTTTCGACGCGATACGCGGCTCGCTCTTCGAGCACCCGGTCCGCGCCGCGACCTGGGTCTGGTCGCGCCTGCGCGGCCGCGGCACCGATCTGGACAAGCTGTACGCCGAGGCCGACCGTCGCATGGTCGCCGAGTTCGACGCGCTCGCCGAGAAGGCGATCGCGCAGGAGGGCGCCCGCGTCACCGCGGCGCTGCTCGGCGCACGCGGCCAGCAGCGCGACCGCGCCGTCATCTCGCGTGTCGAGCGGCTGCTCCAGACCCGCCGGGCCGACCTCGAGGCGCTCATCCTCCAGCTCGACGCCGAGATCGGGACGGTCAAGCGCCGCCTCGCCACGCAGACCGGCGATCCGATCGTGGACGGCCGCGTGATCTCGGACCTGCACGACGCGCCGGACGAGCTCTCGCGCGAGAAGGTCGTCGCCGACCTGCGCGAGTTGATCCGGACCGACTTCCTGGGCGAGCTGCGCAAGCGGCTCGTCGAGTCGTTCGGCTCCACCTACGCCTGGCAGGCCGAGGACCTGCGCGGCGTCCTGCACGACCAGTCGGTCGCCGTCTACGTGAAGTGGCTGGCCGAGACGACCGAGCAGTACGCGGCCGACGGCATCAAGGCCGACCAGGCCGGGCTGAAGATGAAGCTTGCCCAGAGCAGCGCCCTGATCAACTACACGCGCGAGGTGCGGGCCGAGGACCTCTGCCCGCACCTGCGGCGGATCTTCGTCGCCGACGGCAAGAGCTTCGTCAACCGCTACGGCCCGACCCTCGCCGAGGAGAGGTTCACCTCGGCCGACGTCTACGCGACCCGCAACCCGCTGCGCGTCGACGTCTACCAGGCCGTCTACGGTCTCCCCGCCTCGCTGCTCACCCACATCGACGACTACGGCCGCGTCTACGAGGAGCTGTACACCAAGTCCGAGAACGGCCAGGCCGCGCCGGTCCACATCCACCGCGAGTGGAACGCCCGCGAGACCCGGCCGAGCGCGGGGGTGCTCAGCTAGCCGCCGCGACCGTGGCCACGATCAACCCGACCGTCGCGATCGTCAGCGTCCCCCCACGCCGAGCTCGAGTCGCTCGGCTCTGGGGGGCGTGAGCAGCCGCAGCAGCGCCAGCGCCACTACCATCAGCGCGGCGAAGACGTACAGCGCGATGCGGTACGAGCCGGTGGTGTCGAACACCAGCCCGGCGAACACCGGCCCGGCCAGCGTGCCGACCGTCATCACCGGCGACATGAGCCCGCCGATCGTCGCGAACGAGCGCCGCCCGAAGTAGTCTCCACGCAGCGAGAGCATGAGCGCGGCCAGGCCGCCGTACGACGGGCCGTACAGCGCGATGAAGAGGCCGACCTGCCACGGCGACCGCGCGTTCGCGAGCAGCACGAACCCGATCATCACCATCACCAGCGCGAACGCGTAGGCGCGCTTCTGCCCCCACCGATCCCCCAGCCACCCCAGCCCGAGGCGCCCGACGATCGAGCTCAGCCCGAGCGCCGTGACCATCAGCGCCGCGCTCTCCGGCTCGAGCCCGATGTCGGTCATCAGCGGGATCAGGTGCAGCGACACGGCCGATGTGGTCATCACCCGGACGCCGAACGAGACCGAGAGCACCCAGAAGTGGCGGCTGCGCAGCGCCTCCCGGGCGGTGACCGTGGGCTCGGACACCTCGAGGGACGCCCCGGACACCTCCGGTCGGACACCTCGGGGCGCTGCCGCGACGGATTCTGATCTCGTTTCGGACACCCCGGACACCTCGGACACCTTCCCGGGCATGACAGAGGGTGTGTCTCCGTCGGGCAGGTAGCCGTACGGCTCCGGCCGGTGCCGCACCGCCGTCGCCAGCGGCACGCCGACGACCAGCACGACCCCGCCGACGATCGCGGCCGCGGCCCGCCAGCCGACCTGGCCGATCAGCCACGCCACCGCCGGCACCAGCGCGGTGCCGAGCCCGATCCCGCACGACATGAGCCCGAGCGCGAAGCCGCGGCGGCGCACGAACCAGTTGGCGACCGCGGCCGAGCCCGGCTGGAAGAAGCCGAGCGATCCGCCCAGCGCCAGCATCCCCACGTACACCGCGTAGTAGGCGGCCGGCGACTGCACCTGGCTCAGCGCCATGAAGCCGAGCGCGAACAGCGGTACGCCGACCAGCATCACCCGGCGCGGCCCCCACCGGTCGGTCAGGTACCCCTGCAGCGGCCCGATCAGCCCGCCCTCCAGGGCCGCCAGCGACGTCGCCGCCGAGGCGGCCGCGCGGCCCATGCCGAGCTCGGCGACGATCGGCACGAAGAAGGCGCCGAACCCGAAGACGAACACGCCCGACTGCAGCGTGATCGCGGCCGTCGTGGCCGCGAGCAGCCACCAGCCGTACCACACCCGCCGCCCGCTCATCGTCGGCGCGGCGGTCGATCCGTCGGCTGGCCGGCGCTCCGGCCCGGCTGCGCCGCGCCGCTCAGGGCGACACCGCATCGTCGGGCCGGAGCACCCGCCCTTCGGCGGCGCGGCGCAGCCGGTCGCGCAGCGCCAGCCCCAGGCCGCCGGCCGCGGGCATGCGCGCCACGATCACGGCCACCCCGGCCGCGTCGAGCGACCGCAGGGCCGCGTACAGCCGCCTGGCCGCGTCGTCCAGCCCCGCTTCGTCCCCGAGCGTCTCGACGAGCGCGCCGCTGACCCGCTCGACCGGGTCGCCCGCGAACGCCAGCGCACCGGTCCGCGCGCCTTCGCCGACCAACCGCTCGGCCCGCCGCGCGACCGCCCGGGCCGCGCCCGGCCCGTCGAACAGGTCGAGCCGGGCGCGCGGCGAGTAGTGGCGCGCGTGCGTCCCGGGCGACCGACCATCCGGCGCGTCGAGCCGCTCGACGACCAGGCGCTCGCCGAGCACCGCGCGCAGCTGCTCGGCGGTGACGCCGCCCGGCCGCAGCACCCTCGGCCGCGCGCCCGTCAGGTCGAGGACCGTCGACTCGACGCCGAGGGCGGTCGGACCGCCGTCGAGCACCAGCTCGATCCGCCCGTCGAGGTCCTCCAGCACGTGCGCCGCGGTCGTCGGGCTGGTCCGCCCGAAGCGGTTCGCGCTCGGCGCCGCGATCGGCACCCCGGCCGCCTCGATCAGCGCGCGCGCGGCCGGGTGGGCCGGCACCCGCACCGCGACCGTCTCGCCGCCGGCCGTCACCGCCAGCGGCACCGACGGCGCGCGCGCCACCACGACCGTCAGTGGCCCCGGCCAGAAGCGCGCCGCCAGCTCGTCGAGCCACGGCGGCGGTCGGCCGGCCACCCTGTCGAGGTCGGCCGCCGCGGCGAGGTGCACGATCAGCGGGTCGTCAGCCGGCCGCTCCTTCGCCGCGAAGACCCGCCGCGCGGCCGCCTCGTCGAGCGCGTTCGCGCCCAGGCCGTAGACCGTCTCGGTCGGGAACGCGACCAGCCCGCCGGCGCGGATGACGTCGGCCGCCTCGGCGATCGCGTCGGCGCCGACCGCCAGCACGCGCGTCCGCATCGCAGCGCAGAGTCTAGTCATCCCCCACGGCACCAGCCGCTTCTGTGAGAGCCGCGTGGTGCCCGCACGGGGAGTGTGAGGGGCTCGCCCCTCTCCCGCGCCGTTTCCCCCGTCGTCGGGGAGTGTGAGAGTCTCGCCCCTCACCCGCGTCGTCCCTCCCCATCGTCGGGGAGTGTGAGGGGCTTGCCCCTCACCCCTTCTTCTCCATATGAGTTCCCCCTCTCCCGCGCACCGGGAGAGGGGGTCAGGGGGTGAGGGCCCCCGCGCCGGCCGCCCTCGCGTCGACAGCAGCCCGGCTAGAGCGCGCCCTCCGCCTGCAGCAGCTCGAGCGCCTGGTCGAACGCCCTGACCGTCTGCTCGACGTCACGGTCGTCGTGCACGGCCGAGACCGGCCCGCCCATGCCCGAGAAGTCGACGCCGCCGAGCTGCATCGCGGCGCGGAACTTGTGCAGCAGATCGCGCCCCGGCAGCTTCGAGCCCTCGAAGCTGACGCTCAGCAGCGAGACCTCACCGCCGGCCTTCCCCCCGACGCCGCGCCGCTTCAGCGCCTCGTTCATGCCCACGCGCAGCTTGTCGGTCGTCGCGGTCGCCTTCTTCTGCACCTGCGGATCGCGTACGACCTCCAGGCAGGCGATCCCGGCCGCGGCCGAGACCGGGTTGGCGTTGAACGTGCCCGGGTGCGAGATCCGTTTGCTGCGCTGCCAGGTCGGGTCGGGCCGGTGCTCGAGCATCTCCATCACGTCGCGGCGGCCGGCCACCGACCCGCCGGGGTAGCCGCCGGCCAGGATCTTCGCGTTGGTGCACAGGTCCGGCGTGACGTTGAAGTACTCCTGCGCGCCGCCCGGCGCGTACCGGAACCCGGTGATCACCTCGTCGAAGATCAGCAGCACGTTCTCGCGCTTGCACAGGTCGCGCACCTGCTGCAGGTACTCGGTCGTGGCGCCGTTCTGGAGCAGGATCACCGCCGCGACGTCGCCCGGCGCCAGCGCCGACTCGAGCGCCGAGATGTCCTTGAACGGCACCGCCCGCATCGTCCCCTGCACCGCCTCGGGGATGCCGGCCGAGCTCGGCACGTCCCACGGCTCCGACATCGCGACCGTCGCGTAGTCGTGCCAGCCATGGAAGTGGCCGCGCATCTTGACGATCACGTCCTTGCCCGTGAAGGCGCGCGCCAGGCGCATCGCCATCAGCGTCGCTTCAGTCCCCGAGGAGACGAACTTGACCAGCCCGTCCTTCGCGCACGGGATGATCTCCTTGACCAGCTGGCCCCAGCGCACCTCGAGCTCGTGGTTGGCGCCGAAGTGGCTGCCCTTCTGCGCCTGGTCGACCACGGCCGCGGTCACGGCCGGGTGGCAGTGTCCGAGCAGCAGCGCCCCGTGGCCGCCGAAGTAGTCGACGTACTCGTTGCCGTCGACGTCCCACTTGCGCGAGCCCTTGGCGTGGCTGACGTAGATCGGGAAAGGCTGGTGGTATCGCCCGTCGTGGGTTACACCACTGGGGAACACCGTCAGGGCTTCTTCGTAGAGCGCCGCCGACTTCTTGTGTCGGAGTGCGCGCTCCTCGTCGATCGTCGCGCGACGGACCTGCGCCATTTCTCTCTCTCCAGGGGCTGAGTGCGAGGCATTTTACCGTTTGCGGCCGCGCTCGCCGGCACGGCCGCGACCGCGCTGCTGTACGCGACCCGCGTCGAGCCGTACTGGCTCCAGGTCGTCCGCCACGAGCTGCCGCTGCCGGGCTGGCCGGCCGCCCTCGACGGCCTGACGGTGCTGCACCTGAGCGACTTCCACACCCGGCCGGGTGACCGCCGCGGGCACCGTCTGATCGCCGACGCGGCCGGGCTCCGCGCCGACGTGGTCGCGCTGACCGGCGACTACGGCGACGTCCCCGCGTACGCCGACGACGCCGCCGCGCTGCTCGCGCCGCTGCGCGGCCGGCTCGGCACCTTCGCCGTGCTCGGCAACCACGACGCCGACGTCGCGCCGTACGTGACGCCGCACCGCTTCTCGCGCGACGCCTCCGGGCGCGTCGGCGCGCTCCTCGAGGCGAACGGCGCGACCGCCCTGATCGACGAGAACGTCCGCCTCGACCACGCCGGCGCGCGCCTCTGGATCGTCGGGCTGGACGACCCGCACACCTTCCACGACGACCCGGCGCGGGCGTTCGCGGGCGTGCCCGACGCCGAGCCGGCGATCGTGCTGGCCCACTCCTGGGAGCCGGCGATCCCCTTGCAGCGACACGGCCCGACGCTGGTCCTGTGCGGGCACACACACGGCGGCCAGGTGCGCCTGCCGTTCCAGGACGCGCCGCACACCAACACCCACCGCCGCCCGACCCGCGCCGGCGGCCTCTTCCGGGTCGACGGCATGCCGGTGCACATCAGCCACGGGCTGGGCGGCAGCCACACGCTGCGGTTCCTGGTGCCCCCTCAGGCGGTGATCTTCTCGCTGCGCTCGGCCTGAAGGCGCCGCTCGACCTCCGGTCGGCGCACCTTGAGCGTGTGGGTGCGCGGGAAGTCCGGATCGGGCCACACCGAGTGCGAGCGCACGTGCTGGTGCGCCGCGAGCAGCTTGTTCGCGGCCTGCACCGCCTCCTCGGCCCGGGTCGGCTCCTCCATGGCCAGCACCGCGTGCACGACCTGGTCGCCACCGTGCTCGGAGAGCCCGAAGACCGCCGCGTCGGTCACCAGGCCGGTGTCGCGCAGCGCCTGCTCGACGTCCTCGGCGTGGACGTTCATGCCGCTCGCCAGCACGATGAGGTTCTTCTTGCGCCCCGTGAAGTACAGGTAGCCGTCGCCGTCGAACCGGCCGAGGTCGCCGGTGTGGTACCAGCCCTCGTCGAACGCCGCCGCGGTCGCGGCCGGGTCCTGCCAGTACCCCTTGAACACGCTCGGTCCCTGTATCAGGATCTCGCCGTCGTCGGCGATCTTGACCCGCACCGACGACACGACCTTGCCGATCGAGTCGATCCTGCGGGCGTCGCGCGGGTTCGCCGCGACCAGCGGCGACGCCTCGGTCAGGCCGTACCCCTGCACGACCTCGACGCCCATGTCCTCCCACTTCTGCGCCAGCGCCGGCGGCAGGTAGGCGCCGCCGGACGCGAAGAACTCGAACTTGCCGCCGAGGCGCTTGTGGATCGTCGGGAAGAGCCGCCGGCGCGCGCCGAACGGCAGGCGCCGGGCAACCGCGTGCAGGATGCCCCAGACGCGCTCCTTCCCCTGCCGCTTCACCTCTCGCTCGATGCCGTTCATGAACAGCTGCAGCAGCTGCGGCACGCACGCCATCTCGGTGATCGCCTCGGCCTCCATCGTCTCGAAGATCGCCTGCGGCTTCAGCGTGTCGATGTAGGTGATCGAGGCGCCGCTGTTGATGCCGAGCAGGAACCCCATCACCTGCTCGTAGACGTGGCTGAGCGGCAGCAGCGACAGGAACCGGTGCCACGGCTCGATCGGTATGAACTCGGGCACCGTGTGCACGTTCGCGGTGATGTTCCCGTGGCTGAGGATCACGCCCTTCGGGTCGCCGGTCGTGCCCGAGGTGTACATGAGCACGGCCACGTCGTCCCCGCCGATCGCCGGCAGGTCGCTGGCCGGCTCGACCCGCATCGCCTCCTCGAGGATGCTGTCGAGCGTCAGGTAGCTCGGATGCGGCAGCGTCGCGCCGTCCTGCTGGGTCTGGCTCGCGACCGTGACCTTCGGATCGGTCTTCGTCTCGATGCGCTGCAGGAAGCTCTCGGCCGCGCGCACGTCGAACGGGACGACGATCGCGCCGAGCAGCAGCGTCCCGAAGTAGGCGAACGCCCACTCCGGGCGGTTCGGGCCCCAGATGACCACGCGGTCGCCCTTGCCGACCCCGCGTGCCCGGAGCAGCGTCGCCACGCGCCGCGAGCGGTCGAGGAGGTCCGCGTACGTGTACTCCTGCCGCCCCTGCTCGCTTCGGTAGACCAGGCACCGCGACGCGCCGTACCGCTCGGCCGAGCGCGCCAGCATTCCCACGATCGTGTCGACAGCCATTCCGTCCCGCCCCCCGGTCGGCATATTACGCGTACCTGCGGACGACCTGCTGGCGCACCCACACGCTCGCGAACGGCATGCCCTCGACGTCGAGCATCGGCCACTCGCCGTGGCGGGTCAGGAACTCGTGACCCTGATCGCTCACCACGATGGTGTCCTCCGACTTCGTGCCCGTGATCGAGGGGTTCCAGGCCGCGGCCTGCACCGCGCTGACCGCGCCCGGCGACTCCGGGTTCGCCGTGAACTCGCGGCCGCGGTAGCCGGTCGGGCCGCCCTGGTGGTGCAGGTGCCACTCCTCGGGCCAGCCGAGCTCGGCGTACAGCTCGGCCGCGCCGGCGAACACCTCGGCCCATGGCCGGCCCGGCCGCGTCGCGAGCGTGAAGTAGCGCGCGATCTGGTTCACGTCGCGCCACCGGCGCTTCAGGTCGTCCGACATGGGGTGGAACGCGACGAAGCGCGTCAGGGAGATCTGCAGCCCCCACTTGGAGCCGCCGAGGACGAGCATGACGTAGTCGCGCACCTTCTTCTCGGTCGGGATCGGGTGGCGGTACTTGTGGACTCGCTCGTCGGTCGCGATCAGGACGACACCGGGGCGTGCCCCGTGGGCGAGGACGCGTCGCGAGAGATCGGCCGCGATCTCGTGTTCGCTCTGGCCGATGTGTAGGTGCTGGCACGCCTCGACCATGGCGACCGTGCAGATGCGCCCGACCTCGCGGTACCGCGCCACCTCGACGGGCAGCAGCTCCGCGCGCACCTCGTCGAACTCGCGGTCGAGCATGCGACCACCCACGCCCGGCGTGTCGCCGGCCACCACCCCGTCGCCGATGATCTCGCGCACGGCCGCGGCCCGCGCGCCGGGCCGGAACCAGTCGTAGACGCGCCACTCCCAGCGCTGCTGGCCGATCTCCTCGTCGCGCAGCCGCTCCGCCTCGATACGGTCGCACAGCGCGAAGGCGCCGTCGCGCGTGACGAGCAGCGACGCGACGCCGACGTCCGATCCCGCGACGACGTGGTTGTCCAGGCCGCCGCTGAGCCAGGCGAAGTTGTCCTGCCGGCTCAGCAGCACGCCGGCCAGCCCGCTGCGCGCCAGGTAGTCGCGCACCCGCGCCAGCTTTGCGTCCACCTCCGACTGCGCGCCGACCGCGATCAGCTCCATACTTGGCTTCCTCCCGTCCGCGCGGCATGCTACCGTCCTGCTCGTGCCAGCGCGTGTCTTCGACTACCGGGACGACCCGAACGGGACGATCGTCGCGACCGACCAGGTGCGCGCCAAGTTCCTGAAGCGCGAGCCGGGCCAGGAGCTGGGTGGTTTCCACAGCCACGTCGAGTCGGGCGGCGTCGAGACCTGGCTGATCCTCGAGGGCGCGGCGCGCTTCGACTTCAAGGACGGCTCCGTGACCGCGACGGCCGGCCAGGCCGTCTTCTCCTGGCCGGACGAGCCGCACCGGATCGTCTGCGTCGGCGACGTGCCGGTCGTCTACTTCCTGACCGTCTCGCCGCACCGCGAGCCGACCCACACGCACTACGACGCCGACTGGAAGCAGCTGCCCTCGCGCAACAGCAACCTCAGGCCGACCTGGCAGGGCGACCCCTCGCCCGGCGTCGAGGGACGCCGATAGGGCAACGAATCGCGGCCGGCGCACGTTAGGATCGGCCGATGAGGGTCTGTGTCTTCGGGCTCGGCTATATCGGGCTGCCGACCGCTGCCGTCATGGCCTCGGCCGGGCACGCGGTCGTCGGCTACGACGTCAATCCGGCCGTGCGCGACAGCTTGTGCTCCGGTCGGGCGCACATCTCCGAGGCCGGCCTCGACGAGATACTCGCCGAGGTCCTCGCCTCCGGCGCGCTGACCATCTCGGACACGCCGGTCGAGGCCGACGCGTTCGTCCTGGCCGTGCCCACGCCGGTTCGCGGCGACGACCACCGCGCCGACCTGAGCGCGGTCGAGGCGGCCGCGACCGTGGCGGCGCCGTTCGTGCGCGCCGGCAACCTGGTCGTCCTCGAGTCGACCGCGCCGCCCGGCACGACCACCGGCCGGCTGCGCGAGCTCCTCGAGCGGGGATCGGGGCTGCGCGCCGGCAGCGACCTCCTGCTCGCCCACTGCCCCGAGCGGGTCATACCCGGGCGGATCCTTCACGAGCTGGTGCACAACGACCGGATCGTCGGCGGGATCGACGCGGCCTCGGCCGAGGCCGCCCGGGCGCTCTACGCGCCGTTCGTGCGCGGCGAGCTCCACCTGACCGACGCGACGACCGCCGAGCTCGTCAAGCTGATGGAGAACACCAGCCGCGACGTCAACATCGCCCTCGCCAACGAGTTCGCGCTCGTCGCCGAGCGGGTCGGCGTCGACGTCTGGGAGGCGATTGGCCTGGCGAACCGACACCCGCGGATCAGCATGCTGCGGCCCGGGCCGGGCGTCGGCGGGCACTGCATCGCGGTCGACCCGTGGTTCGTGGTCGGCGCGGCGCCGCACCTCACGCCGCTGATCGCGGCGAGCCGCGCGGTCAACGACGGGATGCCGCGCCACGTCGCCGACCTGGCTGCCGAGCTGCTCGGGGGGTTGCGCGGCAAGGTGGTCGTCGCGCTCGGCCTGACCTACAAGGCCGACGTCGACGACACGCGCGAGAGTCCGGCCGCCGAGGTGGTCGAGCTGCTCGAGCACGCCGGCGCCGACGTGCGCCGCCACGACGCCCAGGTCCGCGCCGATCGGCCGGTCGAGGCGTTGGTCGAGGGCGCCGACCTGCTGGTGTTGCTGGTCGACCACGGCGCCTACGCCGCGCTGGACCCGGCCGCGCTGGCGCCGCTCATGCGCGCCCCGGTCGCGCTCGACACGCGCAATGTGCTGCCGCGCGCGCCCTGGGAGGAGGCCGGGTTCCGGCTCGTCCGCCTCGGCGACGGCCGCGCGCGGGCGATCACCCCGAGGGAGGTCACCCCCACGTGAAGGTCGTCGTCACCGGTGGCTCGGGGTTCCTGGGCAGCCACGTCGCCGAGGAGTTGCTGCGCCGGGGGCACGCCGTGCGCGTGTTCGACGCGCGCCGGCCGGCCATCGACGGCGTCGAGTTCTTCGAGGGCGACCTCGCCAACCGTTCGTCGGTCGTCGGTGGCTTCGTCGGCGCCGACGCCGTCTGCCACCTGGCCGGCGTCGGCGACGTCTACCTGGCCGGCCAGCAGCCCCACACGGCCGCGCTGCTGAACGTGGTCGGCTCGGCGAACGTCGGCGAGGCCGCCCAGGAGCAGCGCCTGCGCAAGGTCGTCTACGCCTCGACCTGGGAGGTGTACGGGGAGCCCGAGCGCCAGCCGATCGACGAGCAGCACCCCTGCCGGCCCGACCACCCGTACAACATCACCAAGTACGCCGGCGAGCTGACGCTCCTCTCCTACGACCGGCTGCGACAGGTGCCGGTGCTCGCCCTGCGGCTCGGCACCGCCTTCGGCCCGCGGATGCGGCCGAACTCGGTGTTCTCGCTCTTCATCGGCAAGGCCAGCCGCGGCGAGCCGATCACGATCCAGGGCACCGGCGAGCAGTCCCGCCAGTTCACCCACGCCCGCGACATCGCGCGCGCCTTCGCGCTCGGCGTCGAGTCGGACGCGCGCGGCATGGCGCTCAACGTCGTCGCCGACGAGCCGATCTCGGTGCGTCAGCTCGCCGAGATGGTCACGGCCCGGCTGGCCGCGCCGATCGAGTTCGCGCCGCCGCGCCCCGGGGAGATCGCGCCGGCGCGCGTCTCGTCGGCGAAGGCGGCCGAGGTGCTCGGCTGGCGGGCCGAGGTACCGTTCCGCGAGGGGCTGGACGAGCTCATCGCCGCGCACGCGTCGGCCGGGGCCGCCCGCTAGCTGCCCGCCCAGGCGATCGCCCTGGTCCTGGCCGGGGCGGTCGCCCATGCGTCCTGGAACATGCTCGTGCGCCGCGGCGCCTACCCCGAGGCGTTCATGTGGTGGCTCTCGGTCGTCGCGGCGGTGCTCTACCTGCCGGTCGGGGCGTACCTGTTCGCGCGCCACGGCGTGCCGGCCGAGGGGTGGCCGTTCGTGGCCGCGACGGTCGCGATCCACGCGCTCTACTTCGTGCTGCTCGGCCGCGCCTACGGGCACGGGGACCTCTCGCTGGTGTACCCGATCGCGCGCGGGACAGGCCCCCTGCTGGTGCCGCTCCTCGCGGTTCCGTTCCTGGGCGAGCGACTGAGTCCGGTCGGCGCGCTCGGCATCGGGCTGATCGTGGTCGGGGTGGTCACGCTTCAGGTCGGCGGCGTCGGGCCCGCCGCGCTGCGCCGCCTCGGCGCCGCGGCCAGCCACCCGGCGGCACGCTACGCGCTCGCGGTCGGCGTCACGATCGCCGTGTACTCGGTGGTCGACAAGGTCGGCGTCGGGCGGGTCGAGCCGGTCCTGTACACGTACCTGATCTTCCCGGGGTCGGTCGTGCTCGCGGCGCCGTACTTCTGGACGCGCTCCCGCGCGGCCGTCGTCGGCTCCTGGCGGGAGAACCGGCGGTCGCTCCTGCTCGCCGGCGCGCTCGCGCCGGCGAGCTACGGGCTGGCGCTGAGCGCGTTCCGCCTCGGGCAGGTGAGCTACCTGGCGCCGATGCGCGAGGTCAGCATCGTGGTCGCGGCGCTGCTCGGCGCGGTCGTGCTACGGGAGCAGCTCACCCCGGCGCGCATGGCCAGCGCGGTCGTCACGGCCGCGGGCGTGATGGTTATCGGCCTCGGCGCCTAGCCGTGGGCTATGCTGGCCGGCCGTGCCGGTCATCGCCGCGTTCGTCGCCGGCGTCGCCACGATGGTGGTCGAGATCGCCGCCGCGCGCGTGCTCGCGCCGATCATGGGCGTCTCGCTCTACTCCTGGACCGCGATCATCGGCGTCGTCCTGGCGGGGCTCGCCGCCGGCGCCTACCTGAGCGGCTGGCTCGCCGATCGCTTCGCCGCGGCGCGCGTGCTGACCGCCGGCGCGCTGCTGAGCGCGTTCGGCGGGCTGGCCGCGCTGCTCCTCGCCGACTGGGCCCCGGGCGTGACGCTGGTGCCGACCAGCGACGTCATCGGGCGAACCCTCTGGATCACGACCGCCGTGCTGGCCCTGCCCAGCCTGGGCCTCGGGATGATCGTGCCGCCGGCGGTGCGGCTGGCGACGCGCCGGGTCGCCGACAGCGGCCGGTCGGTCGGCACCGTCTACGCCGCGGGCACGGCCGGGAACATCCTCGGCGTGTTCCTGACCGGCTTCCTGCTCATCGACCTGATCGGCTCGCGCCTCTCGATCGCCGCGGCCGGGGCGGCGATGCTGCTGCTCGCGACCGCGGTCGGCCGGCTCTGGGTCGGCTGGCCGGGGCGCCTCGCGCTGCTGGCCCTGGGCGTCCCGCTCGCGCTGGCGCCGTCGATCCGCTCGCTGGCCGGGCCGTGCACCTGGGAGAGCGCCTACTTCTGCATCCAGATCGTCGACGAGCAGATCATCGGCGGCCGCTCCTTCCGCTCCGTGAAGCTCGACCGCTTGACACACGGCTCGATCTACCCCGACGACCCGACCTACCTCGACTACGGCTACCTGCGCGTCATGGCCGACCTGACCTACGCGCTGGTCGCCGAGCGCGCGACGATGCGCTCGCTGCAGATCGGCGGCGGCAGCTACACGCTGGCCCGCTACCTGGAGGCGACGTTCCCGCGCGCCGAGGTCGAGGTCGTCGAGATCGACCCGAAGGTGACCCGCGCCGCCGAGACGTTCCTCGGGCTGCGGCCGGGCACGCGGGTGCGCAGCTACAACGTCGACGGGCGGCAGTTCTTCATCGACGGCCTGGCGCGCTCGCCGTACCACGTCGTCTACGGCGACGCGTTCAACGACCTGTCGATCCCCTACCACCTGACCACGCGCGAGTTCGCCGGCCTCCTGCGCGGCGCGCTGCGGCCGGACGGGCTGTACTTCGCCAACGTGATCGACCAGTACGAGAGTGGCCGGTTCCTGCGCTCGTTCATCGCGACGTTGCGCACCCAGTTCGCGCACGTCTACCTCGTCGTGGACCTGGCGACGTACGAGCTGATCGGGCCGGACGCGCCGACCAGCGAGTTCGCGCAGAACCGCCGCCGGACCTTCGTCGTCGTCGCGTCGCAGCCGCCGGTCGACTTCTCGCGGCTCGACCAGGTCTCGAACGGCAGCGCCTTCCTGGTCGATCCCGATCAGGTCGACCGGTACGTCGCCGACCCGCGCACGATCGTGCTGACCGACGACTACGCGCCGGTCGACAAGCTCGTCGCGCCGATCTTCCTGAACAGGCCTTTCTAGGTCTCGGCGGCCCGGGCGTTCGTCGCCTCAGGCGGCTCCGCGCAGCTCGACGTGGATCGGCTTCCGCTCACGGTGCAGCTCGATCCGGAACGCGTGCTCGGCGTCGTGGTACCAGATCGGGCAGTCGGGTATGCACTCGCCGCGCTCCATCTTCGCGGCGGTCGCGATCACCGCCTCGCGGGCGTGCCGACAGAGGTGGGGCCAGACGTCGTCCTGCGAGAGCGCGAACTCGGCGCCTTTCCTCGGCGTCCCGCCCTCGGGGCACTCGCCGGCGGCCTCGGTGACCTTACCCCAGACCTGAATCGGCTCGACCGCGCCGGCCTCCTCGGCGAGCGCGATGGCATGCCGGGAGTTCCAGTACCGGAACATCGGGCCGAACGCTAGCGTCAAGGCAATCATCGGCACGACCGCGACCACCAGCACGGCCGGTCCGAGCAGCAGGGAAGATCCGTACAGGCCGACGATGCCGAGGATCAGCGCGCCGACGAGCACGAATGCCCAGGGCGGCGGGCCGCCGACGTCCACTCCGCGATGCCCAATATCGCTCACGAGCACCTCCTTCAGGGATGCCGTCAGTCGCGCGCGACGTTCTCCACGACTGTATCACCGCCCATCGCCCTTAGCACGTACCGCTCTATCGCCACCGCCAACCCGTCCGCGTCGACGTCGGGCACGACGACGTCGGCGATCTCCTTCAGGCTCTCGACGGCGTTCCCCATCGCGACGCCGAGGCCGGCGCGCTCGATCAGGGGCGCGTCGTTCGGGCCGTCGCCGAGCGCCATGACGCGGTCGAGCGGCACGCCCATCGCCTCCGCGAGCGCCGCGAGCGCGGCGCCCTTGTTCACGTCGGGGTGCGTCACGTTGATGTAGTCGAGCCAGCGGTGACCGGGCGGCGGCGTCGCCCAGCCGAAGCGGACCGGCAGGCCGATCGCCTCGATCGCCTCGATCCTGGCGCGGTCGTCCGGCCCCTCGCCGATCAGCTGTCCCTTGATGATCTCGCCGGGCGCCGACTGCGCGATCACGTCGTCGAGCGAGCGCACGACCGGCTCGACGCGGATCAGCTCGGCGTGGACGAGCGCGAGCGGCCACGGCCGGTCGACGTAGTGCGCCTCGGCGCGGTACAGCTCGACGCAGACGCCGGCCGCCCGCGCGGCGTCGACCAGCGCGCGCGGCGCGCCGTCGGGCAGCGGCAGCCGGTGGATCGGCGTCTCGCCGAGCGCCATCACGAGCGCGCCGTCGAAGGCGACGTGCGGCCCCGGCAGGCCGAGCGGCGCCGCGACCTTGAGGAGCGACGCCATCGGGCGGCCGGTGCACAGGACCACCGGGACGCCGCGCGCGCGCGCGGCCTCGATCGCGGCGCGGTTGCGCGGCGAGACGTTGACGTTGTCCCGGCCGAGCAGGGTGCCGTCGATATCGGCGACGATCAGCTCGATCGGGCGATCGGTCACGCCGGGCCGTCCGGGCGCCGGCGCCTCGCCTCCGGGTTGAGCAGCGAGGCCGGCGCGCGCCCGGACAGCGCCTCGACGACGTTGCGCGTCACCCGCTCCTGCAGCTCCGCCAGCGCGCGCGGCGAGTACCAGGCGCCGTGCGGGCTCAGCAGCACGTTCGGCAGGCGACGCAGCGGGCTCTCGTCGGGGAGCGGCTCCCGGTCGAACACGTCCAGCGCCGCGCCGGCCAGCCCGCCGTCCGAGAGCGCCTCGACGAGCGCCGCCTCGTCGACCAACCCGCCGCGCGAGACGTTGATGAGGTACGCGGTCGGCTTCAGCAGCGACAGCGTGGCCCGGTTGACCAGGTGGCGCGTCTCGGGCCGGAGCGGGCAGAGCAGCACGACGTAGTCGGACTCGCCCAGCAGCGTCTCGAGGTCGACCGCGGTGGCGCCGTGCTCGGCCGCGTAGCGGGCGGCCGAGCGCGGCGAGTGGGCCAGGACGCGCAGGCCGAGCCCGGCGGCGTGGTCGGCGAGCCGGCGGCCGATCGTGCCGAAGCCGACGATGCCGAGCGTGGCGTCGCCGAGGCGGCGCGTCGAGCCGGCCGCGGCGGTCACGTCCCAGCGTCCGTCGCGGACCGAGCGGTCGAGCGCGAACAGGCGCCGGTGGCAGGCCAGCAGCATCGCCAGCGCGTGCTCGGCAACCTCCGGGGCGCAGAAGCCGGGCACGTTGGCGACCCAGATGCCGAGCTCGGTCGCGGCCGGTATGTCGATGTTGTCCATGCCGATTCCGTAGCGGCTGACGATCCTCAGGCGGGGCAGTCCGGCCAGCGAGGCGCGTGAGAGTGGCGCGTACTGGACGATCGCGCCGTCGGCGTCGGCGGCGGCCGCGATCACGTCGGCCTCGGTGCGGCACTGGGCGATGCGCAGCGCGCAGCCGGCCTCGGCGAGGATGCGGCGCTCGATCTCGTTCGAGGGGAAGTCGGTGTCGAGGATGACGACGAGCGGCGTCAAGCCACCCCGACTGGCAGGAGCTCGCCCACGTTCGCCTGCACCTTCCGCACCGCCGCGACCACGTCGGCGATCTCGGCCTCGCCGCCCATCAGCACCCGGTGCGGCACGTAGATCGCCTCCTCGGCCAGCTTCTCGGCCTGCGGACAGTGGGTCTGCCGGTAGTCGATCGGCCGGTCGGCCAGGCGCAGGGCCGCCGAGTTCTCGGCCGTGGCCGAGAAGAGCGGGTTGCGGTAGACGAGCGAGCCCGCGCCGGCGATGAACGGCACGCCCTCGGCCTGCATCGCCTTCGCGAACTCGTCCCGCGAGAGGCCGCCGAACCCCTTCGGGTCGTAGCGGAGCAAGTAGAGGTACTGCGCCGAGCGCGTGATCCGCTCGTCGGCCGGGCGGGGCAGCATCCCCTCGATCTGGCCGAGCTCGTGGTCGAGGCGCGCGGCGTTGCGGTCGCGCAGGTCGGCGAGCTCGTCGAGGCGCGAGAGCTGCGCCACGAGCACGGCCGCCTGCAGGTCGCTGAGCCGGTAGTTGTGGCCGAGCGGGTTCTCGGTGAGGTGCTGGTCCCCGGGGCGGATGCGCCCGCAGTTCGCGAACGCGGCCGCGCGCTCCTCGATCGCCTTGTCGTTGGTCGTGACCGCGCCGCCCTCGCCGCCGGTGACCGTCTTCGACTGCTGGAACGAGAAGCAGCCGGCCGTGCCCCACGAGCCGGCGCCGCGGCCGCGCCACTTCGCGCCGTGCGCCTGGGCGGCGTCCTCGATCACGGGTATCCCGTGGCGCTGGCCGATCTCGAGGTAGGCGTCGATGTCGGCCGGGCGGCCGCCCCAGTGGACCGGCACGAGCGCGCGCGTCTTCGCGGTGATCTTCCGCTCGGCGTCGGCGGGGTCCATGTTGAACGTGGCCCGCTCCACGTCGGCGAACACCGCGATCGCGCCGGTCGAGAGCGCCGACATCGGCGTCGCGATCCAGGTGTACGCCGGGACGATCACCTCGTCGCCCGGCTTCACGCCGACCGCCAGGAGCGCAACCTCGAGCGCGGCGGTGCCCGAGGAGACGGGCACGCAGTGCGCGACGTCGTGCAGCCGGGCCATGAGCGCGGCGAGCTTGGCGTTCTTCGGCGCGCCGATCCCGCCGCCCCACTGGCCGGAGCGGACGACCTCGGCGACCTCGTTCAGCTCGCGGTCGTCGTGGACGACCGGCTCGGGGAAGGGCGTCGAACGGACGGGTGTGCCACCACGGACGGCCAGCTGCGCCATCGAAAGCCTCCAAGGGGGAGCGCGAGGGGGAACGCCTCGCACGTCGCGGCTCCCAGCCGCGCGTCCCCATACTACTCTGCGACAGCGATCCTACTGGGCGCTAGGCGGCTCCCAGCCGCGCGCGCCCTCATCCTACTGCGCCGCGGCCGGCTCCCTGGCGGCGGCCTTCTCGCGCTCCTTCGCCTCCTTGGCGAGGCGCTCCGCCTCCTCGGCCGCGAAGTCGGTCGGGTGGAGCTGCGCGTAGTAGCTCGTCGGCACGAGCAGCTCCTCCTTCTGCTGCAGCAGCGACTCGCGGCGCTCGAACGCGGCCAGCTCGTAGCGGTGATCCATCTTGATCGCGTCGAACGGGCAGTACTCGGCGCAGTAGCCGCAGCTCATGCAGATCGAGGCGTCGATCGTGAACTCGGCCGGCTCGGGCACCGGCTTGCCGTCCGGCCCGGCCGTGCGCACGATCCAGATGCACTGCGGCGGGCAGACCTTGGCGCAGATCCCGCACGAGGTGCAGCGGATCTTGTCGCCCTCGTCGTACAGCAGCACCGGCAGGTAGCGGAAGTTCTCGGGCGGGCGGGTCTTCTCCTCCGGGTACTGGACCGTGAAGAGGCCGCTCTCGGCCGGGCCGCGCACCCGTCGGCCGCGCGCGTAATCGCCGAGCGCGGCGAAGAAGTGGCGCAGCGTCACGGCCATGCCCCGGGCCGCGCCGCGCGCGAGCCCGGCCAGGAGCGGCCCGACGTTGTCGTCGGTTACGACGCGGCCGTTGCGGTCGTGGTCCATCGTGGCGACTGTATCATCGCCGGCCGCGGCTGCCGGAGCCACAGCTCGAGATTCAGGATCGTCCACAGGCGCGTGTCGTGCACGTCGCGGCCGGAGGCGTGCTCGTCGAGCAGGCGGCGCACCTCCGACGGGCGCAGCAGCTCGCCCGAGCGCGCGCCGGGCCCGAGCAGGAGCTCGGCGACGTGGCCGCGCAGCGCGCCGCGGAACCAGGGGTCGGTCGGGACCGCGAAGCCGTGCTTCGGGCGGGCCAGGATGTCCGGTGGCAGCAGGTCCGCGACCGCCTTCTTGAAGACGACCTTCAGGTGGCGACCGCGCACCTTGTAGCGCGACGGGATCGTCGCGGCGAGCTCGACGAGCTCGTGGTCGAGGATCGGCACGCGCGCCTCGAGGCCGACCGCCATGGTCGCCTTGTCGACCTTCTCGAGGTAGGCGTCGGGCAGCCAGGTCTTGGTGTCGAGGTAGAGCAGGTTGGCGAGCAGGTCGCGGCCCGGGTCGTGGTGGTGGCGGTAGGCGTCGAGCGGGTCGTGGCCGCGCATCGCGGCCAGCACCTCGGGGCGCAGCACTCTGGCGCGCGCCTCGGCGCCGAACACCTCGAGCCACGCCGCGGCGCGCGCGGCCGGCTCGGGCGTGCCCATGGCCCGCAGCGCCTGCTTGGCGCGGCGCGCGCGCGGCAGGCGCCGCGCCAGCGCGAGCGCGCCGTCGCGGAGCGGTCGCGGCGCGAGCTGGTAGTACCGGGAGAGACGCTCGAAGGCGAAGCGGCGG
>JADMIO011246910.1_pt1 | contig 24304 bp, 20 predicted proteins | sample 8958161 | NCBI WGS metagenome assembly JADMIO01 (sample SAMN16585339, study PRJNA669376) | soil metagenome | isolation source: Crop rotation soil | place: USA: Cullars Rotation, Alabama | collected 2011
GTGCTCGGCCGCCTCGAGCACGTGACGAAACCGACCATCGCGCAGATTGAGGGCTTTGCCGTCGGCGGCGGGTGCGCGGTGGCTACCGCGTGTGACCTGCGCGTCGCGACCCCCGAATCGTCGATCGGCGTGCCGATTGCGCGGACGCTGGGCAACTGCCTGGCTCCGGGCACGCTCGCGCGAATAGTCGATCTCGTCGGCCCCGCCCGGGCCAAAGAGATGTTGTTTACCGGGCGACTGGTGCCCGCGGCGGAAGCCGCGTCATGGGGACTCGTGAATCTCGTGGTGGCAAAGGACGCGATCGATGCCGCCGTGTCGCAGATGGCGCGCGAGATCGCGGGGAACGCACCACTGACGATTCGCGCGACGAAGGAGATGACCCGCCGCATATCGGCTGCTGGGCGTGCCGGCATGGACGCCGCCGCGGATCTCGTCGAGCTCTGCTACATGAGCGCCGATTTCAGGGAAGGTGTCGCTGCGTTCCTGGAGAAGCGTAAGCCCCATTGGACGGGGCGATAGCCGCGTCGAACTCCTCGTCGGGTTTCATCCAGAACGCGCCAATCGCGCCGGCGACGAGCAGCGCGACGCCAGCGACGAACGTCAGGTCCCAGTTTCGCGTCCGGTCCACGATCATGCCGCCGATCAGCGGAGACACGATCGCCGCGAGCGCCGATCCCGAGTTCATGATGCCGCTGGCAAATCCCGAGTAGCGCGGCGCGACGTCCATGGGAATCGCCCAGAATGCGCTGACGGTAAGCTCCGAAAAGAAAAACGCCGCGCTGAGCGCGAGGACGACGACCGTGAGGTTGTGCACGAGGAGCACGGGCGCCATGAACGCGGTTGATACGAGAAAGCCGAAGACGATGACATTGCGGCGCGCTTTGGTGCGGCTGCGCGTACGCGCAAAGATGCGATCGGTCACGACGCCGCCAAGAAAATCGCCGCACGTGCCCGCCAGAAAAACCCCTGACGCGAAGATCGCCGAGCTCGAAAGCTTCAGGTTATAGCTGTGAAGGAAGTACTGGGGGATCCACGCGAGAAAGAACCACAACGTCCAGCCGTAACAGAAGTACACGAGCGTGACCGGCATCATCCGCGCTGCAAGCCGCAGGTAGGGGACGCGGGCCGTGGGCTTCCCGCGCTTCGGCGGCAGGCGCTCGAGATCGCGCGCGGTGATTCCCGCGTGGCTCGCAGGCTCGTCTCGAAAGTACACCCACCACGCGATCGCCCACAGGCAGCTCACCGCGCCGACGACGACGAATGAACCGCGCCAGGAGATGAGCGCGATCAGCCACGCGACGAGTGGGGGCGTGACGGCATTGCCGAGGCGCGCAGAGCTGTGCGTGATGCCTTGCGCGAAGCCGCGTTCTTCGACCGGCGTCCAGGCCGACATGGCGCGCGTGGCGACGGGAAGCGCCGCCACGCCAACCCCAAGCAGCACGCGCGCGAAAACGAGCGCCGACAGGCTGTTCGCGAGGCCCATCATCACGGTTGCCGCGGACCAGACGATGGCGAGCACGGTCAGTGCGCGTCGCGCGCCGAACGTGTCGGCGATCCATCCGCCGGCGACCTGGAATACCAGGTACGAGTACCCGAACGCCGAGAACACCAGCCCGACCTGCGTGCTGGTGAGGTGCAGTTCCGGCTGAAATGCAGCCGAGGCTGTGCTCACGTTCACGCGCACGATGTAGTTGATGAAGTACATCGCGCACAGAAGCGCCAGGACGTTGGTCGTCGCCGAAACGCTGCGCGGCCGCGGGCCGGTTTCCATCCGCGCGATACTACTCGATGTTTTGCGATACGAGCGGTGGCGTCTGCGCCATGCTACAGTAGCGCTCCGTCGACCAGGCGAACGCTCGACATCGAATCGAGGTCGTATGGCGAGTTCCAGGCGGCAATTCCTGAAACATGGTGCGGCGGCAGGCGCCGCGCTCGGTCTCTTCAGAACGTCCGAGGCCGCTTCCGGTCAAAGCGGCGCTCGCGTGTCCGTGCCATTGGCGCGCGCCAACGCGTTCATGGCGCTCTTCGGGTTGAAATATCCGATCGTCCAGGCGCCCGCCGGTGGCGCTGAGCTCGCGGCGGCGATCTCGAACGCCGGCGCCCTTGGGCATATCGCGCTGTGGGCGGGCGCACAGCAGAACGCGGCGGCGTCGGTCAAGAACCTGCGCGCTCAAACGACGCGTCCATTTGTCGCCAACTACGTGCTGACATTTGCTCCGGCGTCGCTCCCCGCTGCGCTCGACGCGGGCGTGCCGGTGGTGCAGTTCTCCTGGGGGATTCCGACGCGCGAGTCGGTCTCCGCGATCCGGGCCGCCGGCGCGCGGTTCGGCGTGCAGGTGGGCACGGCGGAAGCCGCGCGCGCAGCCGTCGACGCTGGTGCGACGTACCTCGTTGCGCAAGGCAACGAAGCTGGCGGGCATGTGCAGTCGAGCACGCCGCTGATGGTGCTGCTTCCGTTGGTGCTGAAAGAAGCGGGCGCCGTCCCTGTGCTCGTGGCCGGCGGCATTACGACCGGGCAACGCCTCAAGGCCGCTCTCGTTGCGGGCGCCGCCGGCGCCGTCATGGGCACGCGCTTCATGGCGACGAGAGAGAGCTCTGGACACGACGACTACAAGAATGCCTTGGTGCGCGCGAAGGCTTCGGACGCTGCGCTATCGATCTGTTACTCGGATGGATGGCCAGCGGCGACGCATCGAACGCTCCGCAACGGCACGCTCGATCGATGGGAGGCCGCGGGATGTCCACCACCCGGCAAGCGACCGGGAGAGGGCGACATCGTGGCGCATCGTACCAACAGCACAACGGGTGTGACGCGCTACTCCATCGCGACGCCGTCGCGCGGGCTCGAGGGCACGATCACCGATATGGCGATGTACGCAGGCGAAGGCGTGGGCGATGTGAAAGACATCCCGCCTGTTCGAGATCTCCTGGCGCGCATCTGGGCGGAATGCATCGCATAACGCTGCACGGCGACACCTTCGCAGCGATCATCGCGGTGTGCTGGGCCACCTTTTACGTCGTCTGGATGGTCGCGGCACTGTTCACCAAACGCACAGCAGAGCGGACGGCGTGGCGCAGCAGCGGATGGATGTGGCTCGCCGTAGCAGCGCTCATGTTTGCGCTCCGAAGGACGGCCCTCTGGTCGGCCGGCACCGTTCTCTGGCACGTGACGCCGCTCCTCGGCATCGCCGCTGACGCGATGACGATGCTTGGATTGTTCATCTCGCTCTGGGCACGGCGGCTGCTCGGGGCGAATTGGAGTTCGGCCGTTGTGTTCAAGGAACGGCACGAACTCATCGAGGGAGGTCCATACCGGTTTGTCCGGCATCCGATCTATTCAGGTGTTGTCCTGATGCTCTTCGGCACAATGCTCGTATGGGGCGGGCTTCTCGGCGTTGTGGGCTTCGTTGTGATCGTGGTCGGCCTGGCGGTGAAAGCGTCGCTCGAAGAACGATTGCTGATGAAGCATTTTGCCGGCCACTACGCCCTGTATCGACGCCGCGTCAAAGCCGCGATCATTCCGTTCGTCATCTGAACTCATTACGCTTTTCTTGCCGCACTATGCTAGCCTGACCGCTTCATGTCAGTGGCGATCCGCCGTGCTGCTGCGGTGTTTGTGGCCTGCACGCTGTGCTGCGCAGCCGCCATATCACTCGTGGCGCCGCGCGGGCACGTTCGCAGCACCGACAAGAATGGTGACGGCCGCCCAGACATCTGGCAAACGTACGACCGCCAAGGGCACCTGTCCGAAGTCGCGATCGACACGAACTATGACGGCCGTGTCGACCGCCGCGAATTCTACGAACGCGGCGGGCTGGTGCGGCTCGAGTCGGATCGTGATTTCAACGACCGGGTCGACCTCGTCCAGGATTTCGATCCCCTCACGCGGCAACCGATCCGTACCATCGCGGACGTCGATTCCGACGGCGTCGCAGACCTTCTCGTTCTCTTCCGTAACGGCCAGGTCGTTCTATCGAAATGGGCGCAGCGTCCTGCGACGGCTGCGCTGGCTGTACGAGCATCCGCGAGCACCGAGCTGGCGCCGCTTGTCGATCCGTTTCTCGGCGACCTTTCGTTCCGCGAGCGACGAGTGCCAGAGCCGATTCGCGGCGGGGTCGTCCTTTCGGCATCGACAGCGCTCACCGTACCCCAACAGGCCGCTTCGCTCCCGAATGAGGCCTCCGCCGCTCTCGAAACAGACACGCCGCTTCCTGCTTGTGACGTCGCGCCGAGCAGCTCGCCGCGCGCACCGCCTCCTTCTCACCTCCTCGCGTAGTTCCTGAATTTTTCGTTTTGGCCGCAGCGCCGCCGCGGCGCGTCGATCGCGTTGTCGCGCCACGTGCGCGTCGGCGTCGCCGCGGGATTGGTGAGTAGGTTTCTATGTCTCGAAGCATTTGCCTTTTTCGGACGACCGTTTTTGCTGTGGCCGCGATCTCCGTTCTGGACATCGCGTGCACGCAGCGGCATGCGCAGCAGAACACCGCGGAGGCGCCGCCGCCATCCCCGCGGTCGGGAGCTGCGGGCGACGTTCACATTCAGGAAGCGTCGCGGCAATTCATCGAGGTGCAGGAAGTGAGTGCGGCGAAGAGCGACTCGGCGATCGTCGTCCCCGCGCGCGTCGATTTCCGCGATGGCGCCGTGTCGCAGGTGGGCGCGCCGCTCGACGGCCGCGTCGTGACCGTCCACGTGCTTATTGGCCAGCGCGTCGCGGCCGGAAGCCCGCTTGTCACTCTCGATTGCGCCGACGCCGCGTCGATGCGTGCCTCTGCCGCGGTCGCCGAGTCTTCCCTCCGCGAGGCGAGGCTCGAACTGGATCGACAGCGCCGCATGCAGAACGAAGGCGTTGGCGTCGAGCGCGATTTGATCGCCGCCGAAACCAGAGTGTCGGCTGCCGAAGCAGAACTCGGCCGCGTGCAGTCGGGTGCCGCATCGATCGGTCCTGGGAACGGTGCAACGGTCGTCGTCCGCTCGCCGATCGATGGTGTCGTCATCGCGCGCAAAGCGACCGTCGGCATGGCGGTGCAACACGGCGCTGACGCGCTCGTCGAAATCGGCGACGCGTCGGCGTTGTGGATCGTGGCAGACGTGTTCGAGCGCGACTTGCCGCACGTGCATCCCGGGGCTTCGGGCGTGGTGACGCTCAGTTCGATCGACCGGCAACTCGAGGGCCGCGTGACATCGATCGGCAACATCGTCGCGCCGGGCCTCCGCACCGTGCCGGTCTATCTCGCCGTCGACGCGCGCGGAACGCCGCTGCGTCCCGGCATGTTCGGCCGTGTTGCAATCGATTCCGCCGACGGCGGAATCACGCTGCCCGTGGAAGCGGTGCTCATCAAGGAAGGCAAAGATCCCGTCGTCTACGTTCAGAAAGATGCGCTGACGTTTGTCGCGCGGCCGGTTCAGGTCGCGCAGCCGGTAGGCAGCCGCGTGCAGATTGTGTCAGGGCTTTCCGCCGGCGAAAAAGTTGTCGTGCACGGCGCGCTGCTGCTCGATGGCGCGGCCGACCAGCTTCTGTAGACGAGCGCATGCTACGCCATCTCATCGAATTGTGTGTGCGCCGCCGCGTGGCGACACTTGTCGTCGTCGCCGGAATTGCCGCGTACGGCATCCACGCATATCTGTCTCTGCCGATTGAGGCATACCCCGACGTGTCGAACGTGCAGGTCGTGGTGATCGCGCAACTGGCCGGTCAGGGTCCCGAAGAAATCGAACGCCAGCTCACGGTACCGATCGAACGCGTCCTGAACGGCACGCCAGGCACGATCCGGATGTTCAGCGAAAGCCTGTTCGGGCTCTCTCTCGTCACGCTGACATTTGACGATGACGTGGATTCGTTCAAGTCGCGGGCCATCGTCAATGAACGCCTGGCGGAGGCCGACTTGCCGCCGGGGACCAGCGTCAAACTGGCACCGGAAGCGACGCCGCTCGGCGAGATCTATCAGTTCACGGTCGTGAGCGATCGTCACAACACGACGGAGACCCGTTCGGAGCTCGAGTGGACGGTGTCGCGCATCCTCCTCCAGGTGCCAGGTGTTGCGGATGTCGTGACGTTTGGCGGCTTTCTCAAGGAAGTACACGTCGAGGTCGACCCGTCGCGGCTCCTCGCGCACAGCCTGTCGCTAGCGGATGTCAGCGACGCGCTCGCGCGATCGAATCGCAACGTCGGCGGCGGCTTTCTCCAGCACGGCGAACAGCAGCTCGCGATTCGAGGTGTTGGGTACATCCGCAGCCCGCAGGACGTGCAGGCGATCGTGTTGAAGACCGAGAGTGGGACACCCGTCACGGTTGGCGACGTCTCTCGCGTCGTGCTCTCGCACACGCCTCGCCTTGGCGGCGTCGGCTACAACACCGATGGCGAAGTGGCCGAAGGGTTCGCGCTGCTGCGGCGCGGCGAAAACCCAAGCGTCGTCCTCGACGGCATTCACGAGAAGATCAAGGAACTCAACGACAACATCCTCCCGAAAGGGATGAAAATTCATCCCTTCTACGACCGCACTGATCTCGTCGGCGAAACACTGGGAACGGTTCACCACAATCTGCTCTTCGGCGCGCTGCTCGTCGTCGGCATCGTCTGGCTGTTCCTCAGGAGCCTGCGCTGTTCGCTGATCGTCGCGTCTGTCATTCCGCTCGCGCTCCTGGTCGCGTTCATCGGCCTCCAGATGATTCACCTGCCGGCGAACCTCATTTCCATGGGCGCGGTGGACTTCGGCATTCTTGTCGATGGCGCCGTCGTGCTTGTGGAAAACGCACTGCACGACGCGCACGTGCGCAAGCCAAAGAACCGGCGCGATCTGCTGGCGATGATCGTCCACTCCGCGGTGGACGTTGCGAGGCCGACCTTCTTCGCGATGGCAATCATCATCGCCGCGCTGATCCCTGTATTCACACTCCAGCGCGTCGAGGGACGTATCTTCCGTCCGCTCGCGCTCACATACAGCTTTGCGTTGCTGGGCGCGCTTGTTTTCGCGCTGACCGCCGTGCCGGCGCTTTGCGCGTTGATCCTGCGCCCGAGCGACGGCGATGTGCGCGAACCCCGACTGCTTGCTCACGCGCGCTCAGGATATGCGCGCACGGTCGACTGGCTGTTTCATCGCAAGCGCGTGGTACTTGCCGGCGTGGCGCTTCTGCTCGCGGCAACGGCGCTCGTGGCGACGCGGCTCGGGAGCGAATTTCTGCCGGAGCTCGACGAAGGCGACATCGTGATTTTCGTGGAGATGCCTCCGAGCATCTCGCTGGATCGCGGCGCCGAAGTGCTCACGGAAGTGCGACGCCGATTGCTGCAATTTCCTGAAGTACTCGAAACGCTCAGCGAGCAGGGGCGTCCCGAAGACGGCACCGACGACGAAGGCGTGAATATGAGCGAAACATTCGTCCACGTCGCGCCGAGGAACAAGTGGCGCCCGGGCTGGAACAAAGACCGGCTGTATGAGGCGATGCGCCAGTCGCTCACACAAATTCCAGGCGTGAGCTTCAACTTCTCTGGTCCGATTAAGGACAACGTCGAAGAGGCGGTCAGCGGGGTGCGCGGCCAGGTCGTGCTGAAGGTGTTCGGCACCGATCTCGACGTGATGAAAAAAACGCTGGAAGACTCGATCGCCGCCATCGGCAAAGTGCCTGGCGTCGTTGACCTCGAGCTGTATCGCGACGCTACGGTACCGCAGCTTCAAATCGCGCTGGACCGCGGCGGCCTCGCGCGGGCGGGCATCAGCGTCGACGCCGCGCAGGACGTCGTGCAAACGGCGCTCGCCGGCACGGTCGCGACCACGTATTGGGAAAACGAACGGCCAGTGCCGGTGCGCCTGATGTTTCCCGCAAACGAACGAGACGACGATGCTCGCATCGGCAGCATCCTGATTCCAACGTCCGGAGTAGGTCACGTGCCGCTGAGCGACGTCGCGAGGATCGAGAAAGCGGCCGGAAAGGCCGCAATTACGCGCGAATCGAACAGCCGCATGCTCGCGCTCAAGTTCAACGTCGAGGGACGCGACCTCGGGTCGGTCGTGACGGACGCGATTGCCGCCGTGAAGCGCGACGTCAAGGTGCCTGATGGCAATTACTTTGTCTGGGGCGGCGAATACGAAAACCAGAAGCGGGCGTTGAGCCGCCTCGCCGTGATCGTGCCGCTGTCGTTCCTGGTGGTGTTCGTGCTGGTGTTCATGGCGCTCGGCTCGGTCGGCAGCGCGTTTTCCGTCCTGGTGGTCGCGCCGCTCGCCATGAGCGGCGGCGTCTTCGGGCTGGCGTTGGCGCACATTCCGATCTCCGTGAGCGCCGCCGTGGGCTTCATCGCGCTGCTCGGACAGGTGTGCCTCGCGTCGCTACTCGTCGTCAGCGCGGTCGAGCAGCGACGGCGCGACGGCAGCGCGCTTCCCGCAGCGCTCGTCGAAGGTGCGCCCGGCCGATTCCGCACGGTGCTGATGACAGCACTGCTGGCGATCCTCGGCCTCATGCCCGCGGCGCTGTCGTCTGGCGTCGGAAGCGAAACGCAAAGACCGTTCGCAGTTGTCATCATTTCCGGACTCGTGACGGCCGTCGCCGTGACGCTGTTCGTTCTCCCATTCGCTTACGCGGTGATTGCGCGACGTGCGCCGACCCGCGGAACCGACCTCGATGTCGATGAGGCGGAGGCGACGCGATGATTCGTCGTCATTGGCACATCGTGGTACTCGTCGTGGCGTTCAGCGGCGTTCATCTGCTCGCGCAGACCGCTGGCGCGCCGCTTCCCGGGTCCGTTTCGCTCGACGACGTGCTGAAGCTGCTCGAGGAGCGCAGCCCGCGCACGGCCGCGGAACGCGCCACTATCGCCGTCGCGGAAGCGGATCGCGTCACCGCACGCACGTACCCAAATCCGAATGTGAGCTACGGCGGAACGCGCCTCGTGTCCGGTTTGAGCACGGGCGCTGTGACGCAGCATCAGCTCGTCCTCGAGCAGCCGTTGCTGTTGTTCCATCAGCGCGACGCGCGGCTCCGCTCGGCGGACGCGGGCGTGAAGGTCGAGCAGGCACGCGTGCGGGAGGAGATGGCGGACAGGCGGCTCGCCGTCCGTCAGGCGTTCGCGACGCTGCTGTCGCGGCAGGAGCAATTGCAGATTGTCCAGGACAGTCTGACAAACATGGATCGCATCCAGAACCTCGTACGCGGCCGCGCGTCAGCCGGAGACCGCAGCCAGTACGACGTCCTGCGTGTGGAGCTCGAAACGGAATCGCTTCGGGTCGAGGCCATGAACGCGTCCGCGGATGTCGACGACGCGTCGGGACAGCTGGCGGCGCTGCTGGGCCTGCCCGGCTGGCGCCCGCGCGGCGTCGGCCCTCTCGCGGCGGGAACTGTTTCGACCGACGTCGACGCATTGTGGAAAGAAGCCGAGCAGCGGAGGCCCTCACTCGTCGCGCTGCGCGAACAGCAGGTTGCCGCGCGCGGCGGCTTGTTCCTCGCGCAACGCGAACGGCTGCCAGTGCCGGCGGTAAGCGGCGGCGTGCAAACAACGCACGACGTCACTGGCACGTCGGCGTTCTTCGGATTCTCGATGCCGTTGAATCTTTTCGATCGAAACCAAGGTGCGATCGCGAAAGCGGCGGCACAGGTCGACGCGGTAGGCCTCGAGATCCAAGCGGGTCTCGACGAAGCGCGCGCTGAAGTGGAGCACGCGGCGCTCGTGCTCGACAAGCGGCGCGAGGCCATGCGCACCTTCGAGGGCACCGTCAGTCAACGCGTCCCGATGCTGCGGCGCATGGCCGAAGCAGCCTATCAGGAAGGCAGCGCAGACATCCTCGAACTGCTCGACGCGAATCGATCGCTCAAAGACTACGAGCTCACGCGGGTGCAGCAGCTCGAAGCCGTGAAGCTTGCGGAAGAGTCGGTCGTCAGCGCGGCGGGACTCGACGAGACGGAGGTGTCGAAATGACATCGCGACATCCAGGTCTCGCGCTTGCCTTCGCGTTCTTCGCGCTGACGGCGACAGCGTGCGGAGGCCCGCTGCGCCTATGCGTGGCGAACTGCACCGCCCCGGTGCCGGCTCGGTTCCAGCCCGACAACTCGCCACCGTTGATCGTGACTCTCCTGCCGTCGAATGCATGGCTGGACACAGGACTGGCCGTGAACGCGGGCGAACGTTTTCTCATCAGGGCGACCGGCGGGGTGTTCTGGGCCGCCCGAAACAGCGCGACGGATGCCGACGGAACCGGCGGAGATCCGGGGTGGCGCGTGGGCGCCGGCGGTCTTGTCGCGCGCGTTGGGGCCGAAGGGAAGCCATTCGATGTCGGCGCGCGGACCTCGCTCTTCTCCGATCGTCACCCGCGGCCGCCGCACCACCCGTATCCGCCGCCGCCGCTCACGATGCCGCGCGCCGGCCGGTTGTATCTTGGGTTCAAGGCGTTCACGACGGGGGCAAACACCGGTTCGTTTGCCGTCACGATTCAGCGCGCGGTGCCCGTGATGTGAGGTCCGTTACGCGATCGGGCCGTTGATGTTTCCGAACAACAACATCGACACCGCTTCGCGCAGCCCCTTCGTGGTGACCGGCTTCTCGATGAACGCTTCGTGCTCCCACAGGATCGGCTTGCCCGTGAACAATTGATCCGCGTGCCCGGTTAAATAGAGGACTTTGGCATCCGGATCGATCGTGCGGACGTGCCTCACGAGCTTCGTCGCCGCTCATGCCCGCCATCATGAGATCGACGAGGAACACGTGCGAGCTGTGCGTGATGCCTTGCGCGAAGCCGCGTTCTTCGACCGGCGTCCAGGCCGACATGGCGCGCGTGGCGACGGGAAGCGCCGCCACGCCAACCCCAAGCAGCACGCGCGCGAAAACGAGGGCCGACAGGCTGTTCGCGAGCCCCATCATCACGGTTGCCGCGGACACCAGCCCGACCTGCGTGCTGGTGAGGTGCAGTTCCGGCTGAAATGCAGCCGAGGCTGTGCTCACGTTCACGCGCACGATGTAGTTGATGAAGTACATCGCGCACAGAAGCGTCAGGACGTTGGTCGTCGCCGAGATGCGTGCCGCCCGCGCAGGCTCGGTGCCCATGCGCGCGATACTACTGCGATGTCCTACCGGCAGAAGCGGACCTCCCGAATCTTGATCGGCGTCGTCGGCAGAAGCGAAAAGACCGCTGTGCCGTTCACTTCGAAACCCGGAATGCCGAAGTTCGGATCCGCCGCCGAATCCGAGATCGTAATGTCGATGCTGTTGACGCCATCCGTTCCGGTGAAGGATCGACCGTTTGGCTTCAAGAGCAGGCTGATGCCCGCCGAAATTTGACCGTTCCAGTAATTGACGCGATATTGGTCCGAGGGCCCGCCGAGCTGTGCGTCGTCGCCGCGGATAATCCATAGCCCGGTCTCATTCCCGCCGAATCCGAAACTGCCAAAGACGTTGATTAGCGGGTCCACTGACGTCGCGAACACACCAATGGCTGCGGGATGCGTCGGATCCGTCGCGGTCAGAATCGCGGTCGTTTCGGCCTGCGGCGCATGGAAATCAAAAAGCGTGAGGCCGCCCGACGACTGCTGGTTCTCGATCGCGCCGCCGCTTGCAGACACGATGGCGCTCGGATTGAGCACCGCCATCGGCGTGCGCAAGCACCCGGGAACGGCATGCAGCCAGATCGTTCGGAAGCCGAACTGAAGCGAACCACCGAGCACCGCGACCTGCGCATCTGCGAAGGCGCCGGCATCCGCGGCGCTCGTCGCTCGCACGCTGTATGTTCCCGGCGCTGTGCCTGCTGTAAATTTGCCGTTGGCGTCGATCGTTCCTCCGGCCGCCGTCCAGTGCACGGTCGTGTTTGCGGAACCCGTGACCGTAGCGCCGAACTGAACTGTCCCGCCCGGGGTCACCGTAGTCAACGACGGTGTGACGCTCACTTGCACGTTGCACCCGCCACCAGGCGCTGAGGGGGCGGCAAATCTCGCCAGCGGCGCAGCGGGCGCGTTTGGACCGGGTGTGCATGTCTCCGGCACAATCGTGACGGTCGTTCTCTTGAACAAGTCCGCGCGGATGACACTGATCGCCTTGACGACGACCGGGCCCTGGAACTGTCCGGCGGTGAACAGTCCGGTCGAAAAGTCGATCGTGCTGCCGAGCGCCGGCGGATCGATGGTCCAGAACAGATCAGTGACGGGCGGCGTCAGCCCGACGGCCGTTCCCGAAAATTGAATCTGCTGCCCAACCGTCACGGTAGGCAACGTCGGCGTGATGCGAATCCGGCATCCGGCAAATGCGTCGTGCGCTGTGCCCGCGAGGCCTTGCGACAGCGCGTTGAGAAAGCCGTCGCTGAAGTTATCGAGAACGACGTTGAGCAGGAGCTCTCCAGCGTCGGGATCGACTGTGCACCGCTGGTCGCCTTGCGCGATGATGTTGTTCACGGCATCGAGAAGCTTCGACGTCGCGTGGTTTTGCACGTCAGGCAGGTTGAGGAGCGTGCCGTCAGCGGCGATGTCCGAAATCAAATCGAGCTCGCCAGCTCTCGGTCTCTGGACGACCTGCGACTCGGCCAGATCCACGATGGCGTTCAACGTAGGGCCGGTGCAGCTCAAATTGAAGGACGGATCGAATCCGCTCACATTGAGTTCGTCCGCGTCGGTGGCCAATTCATAGAGACGCGCCGCGATCTGGACGACGCTCGTGATTTGGTCGTACGCGAAGAACGGCTCGTGCTGGTTGACGAATGTGTTCGCCTGAGCGCACGCGGCCGCCTCGTTCGCCTGCAGCGACTGCAGGCTGATTTCGAGCACCTGCTGGCAGAGCGTGGTCTGCTCGCACACGGCGAATCCGAACATGCGCGGATCGACCCAGCTCACCATGATGCCGATCAGCATGGAGACCTGCGATGGCGGCAACGTTGGCGGCAGCTGATTGAGAAGCGGCGTAATCTGCGCGGCAAAGTCCGCGACGGTGCCGTGTCCGGCGCCGCCGATCGTGAAATGATTGACCGGTATCGTCAACGAAAGCCACGACAGCTGCGCGTGCACCGCTTCAAACGTGGACCCGTCGTCGCCGACGAGAAAGCCAATCAAGCCTGTGCCCGCGACCGACGCCGGCAAATCGATCGTGAGCGTCGCCGGCAGGTGCAAATGGAGCCCGCTCGGCTCGAATTGCGCTGCCGCGACGATGCCGTTTGAAAACGGCAGGTTGGCGATCGACTGCGCGGGCGTGACCGAGATCGATGTATCGGAGTCGAGCGCGCCAGGCGGAATCGAGAGCGTATAGGCAAGTCCACCGCTGCTCGCCTTGACTGTCCCGCCGTCAACGCCGACGGTCGCGTTCGCGGTCGCGCTGGTGTCGAGCGTGAAGCCGAGCAGCACGTGAAACCGCACCGAACCGCGGCGGCCTCCAGGATTCGTCGCCGTCACTGTGGTGTCGCCGATCGGTGCGCGCGGGGGAACCGCGAAAGACACCCAGTTGCCGGTCGCGTTGACCACGCGCGCCGGAACGCCGCCAACCGCAATCTGCACGTTCCGCGCGCCGAATCCGTTGCCCGTAATCGTGACGATGTCGCCAGGCCCCGCCTGAGCTGGAACGATGGTATCGATGCGCGCCGCCTGGGCGAACACGATCGACGGACACGCGAGCGACAGCAGAACCGCCGCGAGCCGCGCACAGATAGCTGGAACACTTCGCCAGGTTGGGGTCATCGACGTCCCTCGAGTTGCACTTGTTGCCGAAATAGAGAGGAGCACGCGAACCCTGCAACGGCGCTGCCGGAGGGATGCGACTTGAAAACCTGCATAGTCAGGGGAAATTCCGTTTCGGCGCGAAACGCGCGCAAGAACAAACGCCGGCGGCGGAGACTTTAGTCTACGCGATGAGGGCGCTCCACTACGGCGCTCCGTTTTTCACAAACGCAGGCGCGTAGGTGTCGTAAAACGTGCTGGTCAGTAGACCGTCTGGATCGACACGCCGCTTCGCCGCGAAGAAATCGCCAATCTGCGGATATGACGCGTGAAGCTGCTCCGGCGTGTAGTGAAGCTGGTAAGGCAGAAAGAACCGCCCGCCAAGACGGTTTGTGAGATCGATCAGGTCGCGCGTCAACGTCCGCATCGCCTCGTTGCCCGCCGCGTCGGTTCTCTGATTCAAGTACAGCACGAAGGCAAACGCGTCGCCCGCCGCGTAGGTCAGAAAATTGTCGTCTCGATGCACGACGCGGACCGACGCGTTGAGCAGATTCGCGCGATCGCGGATGACGATCGCGCGTAGGCCATCGACAAACTCGACGAACCTGGCGCGCGGAATGAAGTATTCGTGAAGAATGTCGGTCTCGCCAGGCAACGAGTTTTTGAGGTAGTACACGGAATCATGCATCGGCTCGTTCCGCGAGACGAAACAGCCTTCGGCCATGCCGAGCGCCTGATTCCGCGAAAGTTCGCACGACTCGATGCGCGGCTCGACGTACTTCTCCATCCACCATTTCAATCGCATCGCGGGCCCACCGAGCTTCGACAGGTTGAACACCGCGCGCCGCAACTTCACGCTCGTCACGTCGCCGAGAGGCGGAATCTCCGCGGCCGGCCCGTCGGTGGTGCGATACGAATAAACGATCATCTCGTCGAGCAGCGACCCTGGGCTCGTCGAAAGATGCCCATACAGCAGCGCATAGGTGTTGTCGGGAAGAATCGTGTTGTCGAACAGCTGCGGAAACTCAGTGTAGCCAATGCGGAGGCGCTCCGAGCGATACACCGCGTTGTCGGTGACTGCCAGATCGACGTCGAGCACGACCCCAAACAAACCGTAACCGCCGACGACACACTTGAACAACTCGGAATTTTCCTCACGGCTCGCGGTCACGACTCGTCCGTCCGGCAGCATGACTCTCATGGCGAGAATCGTCTGACCCACCGAGCCGGCCTTGTGATCCATTCCGTGCGCATTGACGGAAATCGAGCCGCCGACCGTGAAGATGTCCGTCGACTGCATCGCCTTCACCGCAAAGCGCGGATGCAGATAACTCTGAATATCGTGCCAGCGCGCACCGCTCTGCACGTGAAGCACTTTGTTTGGCGCGTCGAGCGACATCCCGTTGAACGACGTCATGTCGAGGACGATGCCGCTGCGGGAAAAGGCCTGGCCCCCCTGGCTATGCCGGACGCCGGCGACCGATACTTTCAATCCATTCGCCCGGGCGAATTCAAGCGCATGGCGAACGTCTTCAACACGACGCACGCGGACGATGCCGTAGACCGGCGTACGGTTCAAGCAGCTCGAGTCGTTGACAGTGCCGCCGCGCTGTTTCCACTCGAGGTCCACATCCGGCGACGGCGCGGCCAGCGTATAGCCCGGCGCCGGTCCGACGTCGGGCCCGCAATCTTTGTCGCCGGTGGGATCCGCGGCAAGCGTCATCACCCGTCGGGCGCTCGCGACGAGGCTCAAAACGGCGAGCGCCCCGGCAAGCGCCGCGGCGCCGGCGTAGCGTTTCAGCATCCGCATCAGTAGTCGTAAATGTGTTCGAGCGTGACGCCGCGCGAGCGAAGCGTGGCGAGTGTCGTGCCGAGCCGGCGCACATCCACAGCGAGGAGCGCTCTGACGCGCGGCAGATCCGTCCCGACAGGGCGGCTGTAGACGACGGGCAGATCATGCGCCCATTGGTTGCCGAACGGCGCAATGGCGCTGATGAGAATTTTCTCGTTGCCCGCGACGTCGATCAAGTGCGCGCCGCCGGTGGATAGATCGGCGGCAGCGGCTGCAAACGCTTCGTACCGCCCCACGGCAACGATCGCCGTGCCATCGTCGAGCCGCTTCGCGAGCGTCGCGGTGGTTCGCGCGGGAAGCCGGTCGACGTGCACGTACGTGACGTTGCCCTCCTCGCCGTACGTACTTTTCGTCAGCACTTGAATGGCCTTCCCGTACAGCGCCTTGGCGCTGTATTCGGCGGTCAGCGCGACGCGCCGCTCCCATTTCCGTACGTTGCCGTGCCCCCTCAGCGGCACGTTGGCCCACAGCGCCGCCAGCCTGGCACCGAAGGGAAACTCGTACCATGGCACCGTGTGCATGAACCGCGCGTAGTCGTCGGCCACTTGCGCGGCAAATTGATCCTCTTCCGTGTCGTGCCCGCCAAGTGCGTCGGACACACGGCCGATTGAATTCTCGTAGATGCCTTTGACGGCGTTCTCGATCGTGAAACTTCCGCCGATGACGACAAGCATCACGTGATCGCCGGGGTCGAACGGAAGCTTGCCGCAGCTAGCCTGGCACACGGCGCGGTAGTAGCTCCAATAGTCGGCAATCGCGCGGAAATACGGAAAGGCGCTTGCGCCCCGATCGTGGAGCGACGCGGCATACTCCTCAGTGCTGTAGACGATGAACCATTCCGGGAGCGTGAGATACGTCGCCGCCGCGGGCCGAATTGAATCAGGAATGCCCCGGTACAAATCGTCGACATGGGACGGTGCGGCGGACGCCTCCGGCCGCGACGCGTAGCGGCAGGCGGTCATGATCCAGATGCCCGGCAGGAAGGCGCACGCGATCGCGGTAGTCGCAATACAGGCGCGCGCGATCCATCGCCGCCGATGCCGAACGTCAGACACTGGCGACCGGCACGGCGTTGGCGTTCGGTCGCGGCGCGGCCGCGAGGACGTACGCCGAGCCGGCGACGATGACGATGTGCGGGAGATTCAACAGGACGTTGCGAACGCCGACGTCAGGCGGCGCCCACGTGGCGGTGAAGACACTCAGGTCGAGCAGCCCCTGCTGCGTGGTAAGGCCCACAAGCGCATCGATGCCGTACAGAAGCGTCACCGCCCAGAAAAAAGGCAGCAGCCAGCGCCCGGAGAGCGAAACCGCGGCGCCGGCGATCGCGGATGCGATGTGGACAATGTTGTCGCGTGGATCGATCTGAAACAGTCCAAACGATCGCCCCTGCGCGTCGTTGAAGAACGGCACGTTGGTGACGATCGACACGAAGCAAAATCCCGCCGTATACACCCACGCCATCACGCGCACCATACGGTCCGGTTGCGACATTGGCGCCTCCCTGTACAGTATCGGGAGCAGCGGCGCGACAAAACAGCGGACGAATTCCCGGTTTTGCACTCGGCGCACTGGCGTTGCGTGCCGTTCATCGGCAATCGATGACAGCCGGCGCATCCTGTGCTCTGTTCGTCGTTGCCGCAGTCGTTGGTACTGTGTTCAGTTTTGGGCTGATGAATGCGTTCTCGAATCTTCTGCACGGCGACGGCGCGTTGGGAATCGTGTTTGCCCCGCTCATGGGAGCCGCGCTGACGATTCCCGTCGCGCTGATTTTTGCTGTTTTCCTGGCAGTTATGAGATCAAAGCAGCGCGCTCGACTGCACGACCCGAGCATCCACCGATCCACGTAGGCCAGTGCGCATGTCACGAGACGCCGTGACGAACATGGGTAGATTTTGGTGATTGACGCGCGCGCTTTATCCTGTGCCGCAGGACGCGGTTCCAATACATCACTGCGCCAGTTATCGCCAGGAGCGGAAGCGTCAACGCAAACGTGGCCCAGATAGCCTTCATCGGCGTACCCCACGACGTGCCGAAGTGCAGCGGAACTTGCAGCCACAGCAGCCAATCTCCAACGCTCTGGTTCACCCCGTATCGCCACGTCGCGAGGTGCTCGCCAGTGTACGGATTGAAGTACACGGTGTCCTCGTATTCACGCCCACTGCCCCCTGCACGACGCATGATGATTTCAATCGGCGCACGATTGCTGAAGGGAAAGAAGATCCCGCCCCATCGGGTTCCCGGGTCGATAGCAACGGCTTCGGTTATGAGTGAATCGACGTCCGCCGGAGGACGGTCACCCGGCGCCGAGACGACAGACGGCGGGCGCGCCGACACAATTGGTGACCAGGAATTGACGAACGCAAAGAACTTTTCCGGCCACGCGAAGTACATTCCCGTGAGCGCCCAGAAAGACAGCAGCACGACCGCCCAGAAGCCTACGGCTCTGTGCAAGTCGAAATTGATCCGTCGCCATCCGAAGCGGAAATTCACCTTGAGCGCACGCGTCCAGCTGCGCACGCCGGGCCACCAGTTGACGAGCCCAGTCATTGCAAGCAACAGCAGAAATGCTGCTCCCACGCCGTTCCACATGCGGCCGCTTCCTCGTATCAACAGCGTCTCGTGCAGCCGCAGGACGAAGGCAAGCCACCGCGCCCGCGGCGGCATCCGTCCCAATACGTCGCCGGTTTGAGGGTCGCTCGCGACGACGATTCGGGTTCGGCCCGCGAGCGTCGCAACGAAGGTCGGATTCGTCGCATTAGGCGCGCTCAGCGAAACCATCCGCATTCCTGGGAACGCAGCCAGCAGTTGCGCGATGACCGTACCGGCATCGACGGGCGAGGCAGTTCTCAGACTGCGCCACTGTGCCGGCATAGCGAGCGCGTCAAACTCAGGCCGAAACACCAACACCGATCCCGTCAGGCCCATGACGCACATGTATAGGCCGAGGATGATTCCGACCCAAAGGTGGACTTGAAATATTGCGCGTCTGAGAAGAAGCGTTTGAGGCCGGCGAATAAACCGTCGAAAGATACTCAATCGCGCGCGAAGGTTTGCGTGGAATGGAGCGTGCGTCCCGATTGCGTCGCGTCTGATTCGCTGATCAACGTCTTCTCGTCGGCAAGCGTGAGCTTGCCCTGTGCGTCCGGCCTGTTGGGGCCCGTCATCGTCAGCGTGTACACGCCGGCAGCGGCACGGTTCATTTGGACGCTGCCTACTTTCTGGCCGTTCCCGTCCTCGATATCCGCTCTCGAACCGTCCAGCCGCACGGTGTACCGGGCGGTGACCACGTAGATATCCTGGGTAGGCACGGAAAACGCAAACGTCAGCTTCTCGCCGGCCTGGGAAATCTGCAACGTGAGAGGCTGCACCTCACTCCGCTGACCATTGATCTCCTGCCGCTGGAGGCGCCACACACCCACCAGCGGCTCCGCCGGCGCCTGAGTCGCCCTCGCTCGAGGCGAACAGGCGATGGATTGCAGCCCTATCAACAATGCGAATCCGATCGCGTGATGCTTCATGTGCCGCCTTGTCATACGAGCGCGCGAGCCGGAACGAGAATACCTTCGGCGATGAGCAGCGCAAGAACCACAACGAACGCATGCACGGTGACGGGCGCATTGACGCGGCAGTACGCATCGAACAACTCGGGAAGTGTTTCGTGTTGCCCCGTCATTTTCGCCAGAGCAATGAGATTCACGCCGGCGAAGTATCGCATCGGCGAATGTCCGTCGAGCAGGAAGCCGTCCTCCAGCACGATTTCGTTGCCTCGAATGGCGGGGCGCGTGCCAATCGGCGCGTTTTCGTTCAAAGCCAGCCCCAGCGCGTCGCGTTCCTTGAGGCTTCGAAGCGCCGCGGCCACATCGTCGCGTCGCGCCGCAGCGGCCTCGTCGAGTTCGTCGCGCCACACCACGTCAACCGCTGCGCGCGACGCCCAGAACGAATGCGGATGTCGCGCGTACGCCTCGCGTGCGTACTCCCGTGAGTGATAGAGACTGCTGGCGTACATCTCCCGTTCTCGTTCTGAGAACATCTCGATGGCTGCGTCGAGCCGATCAGGATCCGTCATCGCGGTGTGAGCGGCTACTGCTCCCACCCACGCTGAAGCGAGCGCCTTTTTTACGCCAAAGGACGACAACGGGTCGATTCTGGAAGCGGCGTCGCCGACGAGCAAAAAGCTCGTGCCACCGTATTGGCGGGAGTCGACGCGTCGCAGGCCCACACCTGCCGCAGTTCGGCACCACGCGTTAAAGACGCGAGGCAGTTCGCCTTGGAGAGCTGCCTGCAGTACGTGCTTTCCAGCGTCGGGCCTCGTTGCAGATCCGTGACGGCGCCATCAACCATCACCGCCACCTGCCGCGTGCCCGGCGATGTCGGCACCGACCATGCCCATCCATCTTCGAACGTTTCAACAACCGTATGGCTTTCGTCGGGCAGGTTCCACCCCCGCTGGTGAGTCCAGCCCCCCACAAGCGCTTGCATCTGAAATCGGGGCTCGTGACGCCGAAAGCCATGCCGGGCGATGGCGCCTGCGCGTCCGGAGCAATCGATAGCAAAGCGACAACCTGCGAACCCGGACGCACCGTCCTTTTCGAACTCCACAAGCGCGGCGTCATCCTCGAGGCGAACGCCCGTGACCTTGGCGCCAAGGAACACGCGCGCGCCGGCGTCTCGGGCGTTCTCCAACAGCAGATGATCGAGGTCGGGACGAAGCACCTGGAATCCGGGCTCATCATCCGGCGCGGGAAAGTACTCAACCCGGCCCTCGCGGGCGCCCCACCAGACGGTATTCCCGGTCGTACGGCGAAATCCCGCCTGCTCGATTTTGTCGAGCACGCCGATCGCCGACAGCAGCTTGCGCGTACTCGGCGGCAGCGATTCGGCCATTCCGCGGCTCGCGTCACCAACGCTCGCGAGAATCACGACAGAGTGGCCCCAGTCGGCCAACAGTCGGCCGATCGTCGAGCCCGCGGGACCTCCTCCGATCACAACCGCGTCAACTTCGGTCATTCGTTCAGCCCTTGCGCGACGCCGGCCCCTGTCTTCGAGAGCAGATTCAACAGAGCTTGAAAGGACGCGCCGGGATGGCGCGTGAGCGCTTGAGCCGCGAAGCCGGTCATGTTTGCCACTGCGAAACTTACCCCGTTCAGGTTGCGCTGCGGCGGAACGCCGGGAATCTCGCGCGGATATCCGGAGGCGCGGAATACGATGCGGCCGCCCTCCATATCAGCGCCGTAACGATCGCGGGGACACGTCCAATCGACACCGACCGGCAACACGCCGGCAAGCGCGCCGGGCAGCCACCGAATTCCGTCATTTGGCGCCGCAGCAACGACGACCACGCCGGCGGCCATGGCCCTCGCAACGGCTCCAGCGAGCAATTGTTCGCGGTCCGCGCGTGGAGTTCCGAGACTGAGATTCACCAGGTGGACACCGAACCGCGTCGCCCAGTCGATCGCCAGCGTGAGCGCTTCCGCGTCTGCGGACAGCACGCGGTCGAAGATCTTCACCGCGTACACCTCTGCCTCTGGCGCTTTCTCTTTGATTGCCGCAGTCACCGCGGTGCCGTGCCCCAGGCGGTCGATGTAATCGCCGGTCATGGCCCCATCGGGCGCAATCGCTATCCCGCCGGCGACGCCTTGGACGTGTGGATGCGCGGCGTGCACACCACTGTCGATGACGGCAATTCGAACGCCTCGACCTGAGCCCGCGACCATTCGTTCGGGCCCGATGCTCATGAAGAGAGCCGAAACAGGTCGTGGAACGCGCCTTGAAGAACGCGCAGTTCGTGCGGCGATCCCTGTTCCACAACGCGCGCGCCATCGAGGACGACGACGCGGTCTGCCTGGCAGGCCAACTCCAGCCGGTGCGTGATGACCACCGTCGTGCGCCGGGTCGATGAATTTCGATATCCGAGCACCACGTGCGCTTCCGCGATCGGATCGAGTGCGGATGTCGGCTCGTCGAGGACAAGCACCGCCGGATCGGTCAACAGCGCCCGCGCGATAGCAATGCGCTGCCGTTCGCCCGCGGACAATGCCATCCCGCGCTCGCCGACAACCGTGTCGAACTTCTCAGGCAGCCGCTCGATGAATTCGGTAAGCGCAGCCGCTTCCGCAGCCGACTCGAGATCGGCGCTCGAGGCCGTGGGCTTCGCGTATCGCAGGTTTTCGGCAATTGACGCGTGGAGGATCGTAGGCTCCTGGTCCACAAGAGCGACGGCGCCGCGCAGATCCGCGAGGCGTAGTGTACGGAGATCGCGACCGTCGAGTCGAACGGTCCCGTCGTCAGGATCGATCAGTCGGAGGATGAGATCCGCAATCGTTGACTTGCCGCTTCCACTCTGCCCGACAATCGCCAGAACCTCGCCGGGGCGAACACTGAACGACAGATGTTCGACAACGGGCGCGCCACGGTCGAACGAAACAGTGACATCGTCGAAAGTAATCTCGCCGCGCGGGGCCATCAGCCGTTCGCTGTCCGGCCGCTCGATGACATCCGGCGTGGCGTCCAGAACATCCGAGACTCGCCGCAACGATACGCGAGCGGTCGCGAGGCTTGTGTACAACCCCATGAGGCCCTGAATCGGCGATAAGAGCCGCATCTGATAGGCCATGAATGCCACGAACGTGCCGATCGTCATGGCTCCGGTCATCACCTGATGTCCGCCGTACAGAAATACGATGGCCACGCCGGCCGACAAAATCAGTCCCGGGAGTCCGCCGGCGAAGTAGGACAGCCGCTGCATTGCCATGAGCGCGTCGACGAACGCATCGTTCTTCGCCCGGAAGCGTTCGACCTCGCGCTCCTGTGCGTTCGATGTGACGACGAGCTTCATTCCCTGCAGTGTTTCGACAAGGAAGCTGCCGATTTCCGCGCTGCGCTCGCGCATGCGCGCCACCTGGTCTTCCAGGCGGCGGCGATACGCCGCAAGCGCCCACAGGCTGAGAAGCGGTGCGACGACGCTCGCGAGAAACAGCGTCGGATTCATCCAGATCAGAATGGCAACGGTTCCCGCGAGGAACATGATGTTGCCTACCCACGCCAGCGCGGCCTCCGCCACAATACGCTGGATCTCGCCGACGTCATTGTTGATGCGCGACATGATGTCGCCAAAGCGTGTGCGCGCGTAAAACTGCGGCGACAGGCGCTGCAGATGGCGGTACATGTCCAAGCGCATGTCGAAGAGAATGTCGGCCGACACCCGCGTGTAGCGAAGGCCGCTCATCACGTTCAGCGCGAAGCTGACCACGGTGATTCCGCCGAACAGCGCGACGACACGGATCAGGCTGGCCATGTCGTGGCCGATGAGCGCCTTGTCGACGAGATCCCGCGAGAGGAGGGGTTGGTACAGCGAAAGGCCCGTGCTGATCAGGCCAAGAACCAGCACGGGTACAAGCCGGCGTGCGTGGGGACGGACCCACGAGAACGCCCGGCGAAGAGACGGATCCATCAGTTCGCCGCGGAACGCCCCGGCGGCACGACGATCAGCGACGTTGTTTGATCACCCGGCAGTTCGATGGTTCGAAGGTGGCGATAATTCGATGCGTCGTAAACATCGATCGTGTGCCCTGCTTGCCAGATGTACAGGAGTTGGCTGTTTGAACTGGCCTTGAGCGCCATGCGCGGACGGCCATCGAACTCGGCTCGTGACGTGACCTGACGGTTGACCAGGTCGAAGGTCCAAAACTGATAGCGGCCAATCTCCGACTCGAGTCCGAATCCGTGCTTCCTATCCGGTGCGAGTGTGAAACTCACTCCGCCGGCAGGGCCGAGTGTGTAGAACTCGTGCGTCTTCGCGGCAAGATTGATGCGGGCGACGCCCATCAAACGCCGATGTTGTATCGGATCCTGCACGGTCATCGACGTCGTGAAGAATCCCGGCTCATCGTTCAGATTGTCGACGCCGCCGAAACCGCCGAAGGCGACGCTGGCCTGGCCCAGCCCCTCCTCGAGGTTCGAAAGATCCCACTTATCGACCTGTTTGAAATTTTCCGTTTCGAAAATCAGGACCTCTGTTCCAAGAAAATAGAGCAGCTTGCCGTCGGGCGAGAAGAGGAGGTTCGCGTTATCCCGTTCCTGTCCGTCTGGCCACGGAATCGTGCGTGAGATCTTGTGTTCTTTCAGGTCGTACTGCTGCATGACCGACGTGCCGATTTCGAAGCGATCGTTCAGCTTCGTCGTGGTCCGCGTGATCAGAATGACGTAGCGATTCAGCGGATCGGCTGCAAACGAATTGATGCGCACCGTCTTGTTGCCTTCGCTCAGCTTGAAACTATCGACGTGGCTGCGCGTCACCGGGTCGAGAATTTCCATCTGATCGGATTCGGCCGACAAGACGTACATGCGCTTCAGATCTTCGGAGAGCGTCAACCGGCGCGGGATGCCCACCTGCACGGGAATCGTGCCCACGACCTTTTCTGTCGCCTCGTCGAGAATCCATATGCTGTTGGGATAGCCGCCGATGTACATCGTGCCGTTGCCGCCGCTCGGCGTCGGCCGGCCTTCCTGCGCACGGACAACGAGCGCAGCGGCGACGACGAGGCCGACGATCAAAACAGCGAACGATGCGCGTTTGTGCCTCGCCATGGGCCCCTCTTATGGGAAAACCAAATCGATCTTGCGCCAATCCTTCTGCGCCGTCGCGCACGTGGCCGTCCACTTCGGCGCGTGGTTGAGCTGATCTGGAACCTGTGCGGGCCAGTAACAGCCCAAATGGCAGTCGAACAGATCTCGCTCGACCGGCTGACAAAGCCCGGCGGTGCTTCCGGTGCGGTCCGCCTCCCAACCCGGCGAAAACATCAGGGTGCAACCGAGTGGAATGTGGGGCTGCTGTTGTTGCGGCGGCGC
>JADMIO011435019.1_pt1 | contig 24304 bp, 28 predicted proteins | sample 8958161 | NCBI WGS metagenome assembly JADMIO01 (sample SAMN16585339, study PRJNA669376) | soil metagenome | isolation source: Crop rotation soil | place: USA: Cullars Rotation, Alabama | collected 2011
GGCGGCGCAGCCCGCGCCGTCGGTGGTGACCCCGCCCATGCCGCCGGCCCCGCCGGCCCCGCCGGCGCCTGCGTCGGCTCCGATGCCTGCCGCGGCTGCCCCGCGTGCGGAGGCCTACGCGATGGACAGTGCAGACGCGCGCCCCAACGACAGCGTGACCGCCACCGGCGCCCGGGCGCGGGGCGAGGCGATCACCGCCGCACCCGCACCGATGGCGAACGAAGCGGCGCGCACAATGAAGGGCGCACCCGGGGTGATGCGACGGGCCGCATCGTCCCCCGCGGCGGGCGCGTTGTCGGCCAGCGCGGTCGATGCCGCCGTTGCGGCCGATGCCATGCTGCCGCGCAAGCAGTGGCTCAAACGCATCCGCGAGCGTCGCGATGCCGGCGACCGCGATACCGCACGGGCCAGCCTGGAGCGTTACCTGCAGCAGTACCCGGAAGCGCGCGTGCCGCGCGACGTACGTCAGCTGCTGGACAACTGAGGGCACGTGACGACCGACGGTCGTCACCTACAATGGTGGGAATGCTCGATACGCTCGCCACCGTCGTAAGCCACAGCCTGGAGATCAAGCACAGTCGCTTCATCGCGCATGCGGCGCCGATCGATACGGCGGCGGCCGCGCTGGCGTTCCTGCAGCAGGTGGCGATCCCCGATGCCACCCACAACTGCTGGGCCTACCGGCACGGCAGCGAGTACCGCTCCAGTGATGATGGCGAGCCCGCCGGCACCGCTGGCCGGCCGATCCTGGCCGCCATCGACGGCCAGGGCTTCGACCGGGTGATGGTGGTGGTGATCCGCTGGTACGGCGGCATCAAGCTGGGCGCCGGCGGCCTGGTCCGTGCCTATGGCGGCACGGCCGCCGAATGCCTGCGCACCGCGCCCCGCGTGCCGCTGGTGGCCCTGACGCAGTTGCACGTGCAGGCCGCGTTCGAAGACCTGGGCGCGTTGCATGCCGCGCTGGCCAGCCACGCCGCCGAAAAACGCGATGAATCCTTTACGCCGTCCGGAGTGGACATGCGGGTTGAATTGCCGGCCGACCAGGCCGAGCCGTTGAAAAACCGCCTCCGCGACGCCACCCGTGATCGTATCCGCATCCAACGATGCACCGAACCAGGCCCCCTTGATGACTGAGACCACCCCCGCCCCGACCCCCGCGCTGCGCCGCCTGGGCAGTCTGGGCACGCTGTGGCCGTTCGTACGTCGCCATTCGGGGCTGTTCACTGCCTGGCTGGTCGCCCTGGCGATCTCGTCGGCGGCCACGCTGAGCCTGCCGCCCGCGGTCAAGGTGATGATCGACCATGGCTTCAACAACAACGGCCAGATCAATCGCGCGTTCGGCCTGCTGTTCCTGGTCGCGGTGGTGATGGGGCTGGCTACCGCGGCGCGCTTCTTCTTCGTGTCGTTGCTGGGCGAAAAGGTCGTGGCCGATCTGCGCAGCCAGCTCTACACCCACCTGATCACCCTCGGCGCCGGTTTCCACGACCGCAGCCGCAGTGGCGAACTGGTGTCCCGGCTCACCGCCGACAGCGAGTTGCTGCGCAGCGTGATCGGTTCGACGATGTCGGTGGCGCTGCGCAGCAGCGTCACCGTGGTCGGCAGCCTGGTGATGCTGTTCGTCACCAGTCCGCGGCTGGCCGTGTGGTCGCTGCTCGGCATCCCGCTGGCCGTGCTGCCGGTGATCATCGGTGCGCGCCGCCTGCGCAACATCTCCCGTGCCAGCCAGGACCGCGTCGCCGACGCCAACAGCCTGGCCGCCGAAACCCTGGGCGCGGTGCGCACCGTGCAGGCGCATGCACGCGAGCCCTATGAACGCGGCCGCTTCAACGTTGCGCTGGCCGAATCGATCAAGGCCGCGCGCCGTCGCATCGGCGCGCAGTCGATCGTCACCGCCACCGCCATCGTGCTGGTGTTCGGTGCCATCGTGGGGGTGCTGTGGCTGGGCGCGCACGATGTCAGCGACGGCCGCATGACGGCAGGCACGCTCGGCCAGTTCGTGCTGTACGCCATGATCGGCGGTGGTTCGGTCGGTGCGCTGGCAGAGGTCTGGAATGAACTGCAACGCGCGTCCGGCGGCATGGGGCGGATCGCAGAACTGCTGCAGGAAGACATCGAGATCACCGCGCCGGCCAACCCGGTGCAGATGCCGCTGCCGCTGCGGGGCGAGATCCGCTTCGACAACGTGGTGTTCCACTATCCGCAGCGCCCGGACACCGCGGCACTGGAAGGGTTCGACCTGCATGTACGGCCCGGCGAGACCGTTGCCCTGGTCGGTCCGTCCGGCGCCGGCAAGAGCACGGTGCTGTCGATGCTGCTGCGCTTCCACGACCCGGCCACCGGCAGCATCCTGGTCGACGGCGTGGATGTGCGACAGGTCGACCCAGCCCAGCTGCGCGCGCAGATGGCACTGGTACCGCAGCAACCCACGCTGTTTGCCGCTACCGCGCTGGACAACATCCGGTACGGCCGATTGGAGGCCAGCGATGAGGAAGTGCAGCGCGCCGCCGAAGCCGCAGAAGCCGACGAGTTCCTGCAGGCCCTGCCCGACGGGTACCTGAGCGAACTGGGCGAGCGCGGTGCGCGCCTGTCCGGTGGCCAGCAGCAGCGCATCGCGATCGCACGGGCGTTGCTGAAGGATGCGCCAATCCTGCTGCTCGACGAGGCCACCAGCGCGCTCGACGCGCAGAGCGAGCGCGCGGTGCAGCAGGCGCTGGAACGCTTGATGGCGGGGCGAACCACGCTGGTGATCGCCCATCGCCTGGCCACCGTGCTCAAGGCCGACCGCATCGTGGTGATGGACCACGGCCGCATCATCGCCCAGGGCACCCACGAACAGCTGCTGGCCGAAGGCGGGCTGTACGCGGAGCTGGCACGCCTGCAGTTCATCGATTGATGACGCACCGCTAACGCTGCCGGTTGCATGGTGCGCAGGTCACAGGTCCATGCCACTGCAGGAGGTGCTTCATGTCGTTTCGACAGTTTCCCGCGACCGACGCCACGGGCGAAAGCTACGTCATCATCGAATTCAAGCAGGACCCGGCGCCCGCCGACGCGACGGCTGCGCCCGCAGACGCGAACGTGCGTTACGAGCTGGCCGATGGCCGCCACCTGGTCCGCGATGGCCGTCAGTTCCGCACCGCTGGCGGTGAGTTGACCCTGACCACCTGAGCGCGCGACGCGGCCGGCCGGCGCGACCGAAGAAAGTTTGCGACAGGCTGGTCATTTTATGACCAGCCATCTTGACAGCCTTTGCCCGCAACGGCTGCACGCGGTTATCCACATGTTTGTGCGCAACTCATCCACACCCCCTGTGGATGAATGCGGCGTTGCAGCACGTCAGCGCGGCAGGACCCGGCCGATGCCCGTGGCATCAATTTCCACGGCGGCGCGCTGCAGGGCCTGCACATCGCTGCCGGCGACGAAACCGACACGGAAATGCACCTCCCCACCCGGCGTGCGCGAGGAGTGGATCGAGGCCAGGCTCACCGCATGCCGCTCGAAGACGTGCAGCAGTTCGCGCAGCGAACCGGGCCGGTCTTCGGGCAGATGGACGCTGATTGCATTGCGCTCGGTCAGGTCGGCCAGCAGATAGCCCACCCGTTCGAAGGTGTAGTTGCCTTCGGCCAATACCGTCTCGCCCTGGCTGTCACGGTTGTCCAGCAGCAGCTGCTGGCGGAACGCCGCCCGCGCGGCATCATCGCCCTGCCCGACCTGCGCGCGCAGCTGCTGCAGCTGCGCCAGCAGCCGGTCCAGCATGGGCGCCACGTGCGGGTTGCCGAACTGGATGTCCTCGTAGATCGCCGGGTTCAGCGACAGGATCCGCGCGATGATCGCCGTGTCCAGTTCGAACGACGCCGAGCGGTACGGCATCAACGCGGGCAGCGCGCCCAGCAGCGGCGCGTATTCGCGCAGCACGCCGGCCTGGGCCAGGTGGGTGGCGTGCACCATCGCCTGCACCAGCGCCATCACCTGGTCGTGGTGCTCGGGCGTGGCGCGTACGCATTCGGCTTCCAGGGCGTCGCACAGCTGCTGCACCCACGGCTGCCAGCGCGCCAGGCGCGCCTCGCAGACCACCATCACCCGGCCTTTCAGCGTAGGCGCCTTGGGCGGCGCGGTCATCGGATGCAGGCCCACCACGTCGGCCTGCGAGGCCAGCATCGCCGCCACCGGCGCGCTTTTCACCGAGGTCACGTCCAGCCACAGCCGGCCGGCTTCCCGCCCGGCTGATCGCGCGACGTAGTCGGCGATCACCGCCGGCGTGTGCCGGATCGGCGCGGAGAAGACCAGCACGTCGGCCTGCTCCAGCAGCTGTTCGGGCGTGTGCGACTGCGGGTCGGCCGGATCGTGGCCGATCACCTCTACGCCCATGCGCTGCTGCAGGAAATTCCGCAGCCAACGGCCATACGCGCCGGCACTGCCGACGATGCCGACTACCCGTGCGCTCACGCGATGCGCTCGGGCACGAAGCGCTGCGGCAGTGCCAGTGCGGCCGGTGCGGCGGCCAGCACGTCGAACTCCTCGTGGCCATTGGCCAGCGTGGTTTCCAGCGCCACGTGCACGCCGGCGATGGCGCGCGAAATCGCCTGTTCGAAGGATTCGCCGCGCAGCAGGAACGCCACCAGCAGCGACATCAGCACGTCACCGGTGCCGGCCACGTCCACCGGCAGGTGCGGCGAGGACCAGCGCCAGATCGCCTCGCGGCTGACCGCCAGCGTGACCAGCTGGCCGGGCTCGCCGCCCACGCTGTGCGCAAGCACCCACTGCGGCCCACGCGCCAGCAGCGCCTGCGCGGCGGCGATGGCATCGTCTTCGGCCAGGCTGGGCATGCCGGTCAGGCGGCCCAGCTCGAACGCATTGGGAGTCACCAGCCACGCATGCGGCAGCAGCCGCTCGGCGAAGATGGTTTCCAGCCCGGGTTCGACATAGGGGCCGGTGTGGGTGTCGCCGATCACCGGGTCCAGGCAGTAACGCAGCTGCGGCGCGGTGGGCAGCACCTGGTCGAGCCAGTCGGCGAACGCCGCGCCATTGCCGACGCTGCCGAAGTAGCCGGACACCAGCATGCGGGCGCGCTGCGGCAGGCCGCGTTCGCTGGCCCCCAGCAGCAGCTCGGCAAACCAGTCGGCCGGCAGCACGCGACCACGTGTGGTCGGATAGAACGGCGCATTGCTGAGCAGCGTGGTGGGCACTTCGGCCACGCGCACGCCCAGCGCGCGCAGCGGCGGCACCGCCGCGCTGTTGCCTGCATAGCCGTACACCAGCTGCGACTGCACCGAGATGACGTCGACCGGCGACGGACCGTCCGGGCGCTGGCGGCGTCCATGGACCAGATGGCTTTCGAGGGATTCGTTCATCCCGCCATTTTACGCCCGCCGCCCCCCGGGTAGAGCCACCCCATGGGTGGCTGCGCTGTCCGGCCGCACCCTACGGGTCGCTGCGCGGAGCCGATCCACGCCCCGCGGTCGCTGCGCGGAGCCGATCCACCGGTAGAGCCACCCCATGGGTGGCTGTCGACCCATCCGGCACCGCGTGCAGCCACCCATGGGGTGGCTCTACCTTGGGTCGGGCGGTGCAGCCACCCATGGGGTGGCTCTACCCCCGGTATGCGCGCACAAAAAAGGCCCGCTGTTGCCAGCGGGCCTTGGGTACATCGCAGCAACCGGCCTCGCTTACGAGGTCATCCGGTCCCAGAAGCCCTTCACGCCGTCGATGAACGTCGCCGACTTCGGCGAGTGCTTGCGCGCTTCTTCGCCGGTGAAGGTGGTTTCAAACTGTTCCAGCAGCTTGCGCTGCTCGGTGGTCAGGTTGACCGGCGTCTCCACCACCACGCGGCAGTAGAGGTCGCCTTCGCTGCGGCTGCGCACCGAACGCACACCCTTGCCACGCAGGCGGAACAGCTTGCCGGTCTGGGTTTCGGCCGGAATGCGGATCTCCGCATACCCGCCCAGGGTCGCCACGCGCACGGTATCGCCCAGCGCGGCCTGCGAAATCCGGATCGGCACTTCGCAATGCAGGTCGTCGCCATCGCGCTGGAAGATCGCGTGCTCGCGCACCCGCACTTCCACGTACAGGTCGCCCGGCGGCGTGCCGGCCGGACCGGCCTCGCCTTCGCCCGACAGGCGGATGCGGTCGCCGGTATCGACGCCCGCAGGCACCTTCACCGACAACACCTTGTCTTCCTCCACACGGCCGTTGCCGTGGCAGGTTTTGCACGGGGTCTGGATGATCTTGCCGCGCCCGTTGCAGTTGTGGCACGCCTGCTGCATGGCGAAGATGCCACGCTGGATGCGCACCTGGCCGTGGCCATGGCACACGCTGCAGGTATCGACCTTGCCGTCTTCGGACCCACTGCCATCGCAGTCGTCGCACTCGGCCAGGGTCGGGATCTCGATGCGGCGCTCCACGCCCATCACCGCTTCTTCCAGGTCCAGCTCCATCACGTAGCCGACATCGGCACCGCGACGGGCCTGGCGCTGGCCACCGCCGGCGGCACCGCCGAAGATGTTGCCGAAGATGTCACCGAAGATGTCGCCCATGTCCGGACCACCCGGGCCACCGCCGCCGCCCATGCCGTGCTCGAACGCAGCGTGGCCGTGGGCGTCGTACATGCGGCGCTTGTTGGCGTCGGACAGGGTTTCGTAGGCTTCCTTGCACTCCTTGAAGGAGGCTTCGGCCGCCGCATCGCCCGGATTGCGGTCCGGGTGGTACTTCATCGCACAGCGGCGATAGGACTTCTTCAGCTCTTCTTCGCTGGCGGTGCGGGACACGCCCAGCACTTCGTAATAGTCGCGCTTGCTCATAACTTGAATCGGTATCCGGAGGTCGGGATTCGTCAAAGCGGAAGAGCGGAACCACGTCCGCTCTTTCGTCGGGCGCCCCGACAAACCGTGCTACGGCTGCCAGGACCCAGGGGAAACGACAACGGGACGTTGCCTGCGCAACGTCCCGTGTCTGGGCCGGATCAGGACTTCTTGTCGTCCTTGACTTCGGTGAACTCGGCGTCGACCACATCGTCGTGCGCGCCGTTGTTGGCACCGGCGTCCGGGCCCGGGGCGGCACCGCCCTGGTCGGCCGCGGCCGAGGCGGCAAACAGCGCCTGGCCGGCTTCTTCCAGCACCTTCGACTTGGCTTCGATCTGCGCCTTGTCGTCGCCCTTCATGGCGGTTTCCAGGTCGGCCAGGGCCGACTCGACCTTGCCGATCACATCCCCACCGACCTTGCTGCCGTGTTCGGTGATCGCGGTACGGGTACCGTGGATCAGCGCGTCGGCCTGGTTGCGGGCCTGGACCAGCTCATGGAACTTCTTGTCTTCTTCGCGGTTGGCTTCGGCATCGGCGACCATGCGCGCGATCTCGTCCTCGGACAGACCCGAACCGGCCTTGATCTCGACCTTCTGTTCCTTGTTGGTCTTCTTGTCCTTGGCCGACACGTGCAGGATGCCGTTGGCGTCGATGTCGAAGGACACTTCCACCTGCGGCATGCCGCGCGGCGACGGCTCGATGCCGGACAGGTCGAACTTGGCCAGCGACTTGTTGAAGCGGGCCTGCTCGCGCTCACCCTGCAGCACGTGCACGGTCACGGCCGACTGGTTGTCCTCGGCGGTGGAGAACACCTGCGAGGCCTTGGTCGGAATGGTGGTGTTCTTTTCGATGATCTTGGTGAACACACCGCCCATGGTTTCGATACCCAGCGACAGCGGGGTCACGTCCAGCAGCAGCACGTCCTTGACGTCGCCGCCCAGCACACCGCCCTGGATCGCCGCACCCAGTGCCACGGCTTCGTCCGGGTTGACGTCCTTGCGCGGTTCCTTGCCGAAGAACTCGGTGACGGCCTGCTGCACCTTCGGCATGCGGGTCTGGCCGCCGACCAGGATCACTTCGCTGATGTCGCTCGAGCGCAGGCCGGCGTCGTTCAGCGCCACGCGGCACGGCTCGATCGACTTCTTGATCAGCTCTTCCACCAGCGCTTCCAGCTTGGCGCGGGTCAGCTTGATGTTGAGGTGCTTCGGGCCCGACGCGTCCGCGGTGACGTACGGCAGGTTCACTTCGGTCTGCTGGGCGCTGGACAGCTCGATCTTGGCGCGCTCAGCGGCGTCCTTCAGGCGCTGCAGGGCCAGCGGATCCTTGCGCAGGTCGATGCCCTGGTCCTTGTTGAACTCGTCCACCAGGTACTCGATGACGCGGTTGTCGAAATCTTCGCCGCCCAGGAAGGTGTCGCCGTTGGTGGCCAGCACTTCGAACTGCTTCTCACCGTCGACGTTGGCGATTTCGATCACCGACACGTCGAAGGTGCCGCCGCCCAGGTCGTACACCACGATCTTGCGATCCTTGTTGTCGCCCTTGTCCAGGCCATAGGCCAGCGCCGCGGCGGTCGGCTCGTTGATGATGCGCTTGACGTCCAGGCCCGCGATGCGGCCGGCGTCCTTGGTGGCCTGGCGCTGGCTGTCGTTGAAGTAGGCCGGCACGGTGATCACCGCCTCGGTGACGGTCTCACCCAGGAAGGCTTCGGCGGTCTTCTTCATCTTCTCCAGCACGCGGGCGGAGATTTCCTGCGGGGCCATCTTCTTGGCATCGCTGGTCTGCACCCAGGCATCGCCGTTGTCGTGGGCCAGGATGCCGTAAGGCACGTGCGCGATGTCCTTCTGGACTTCAGCGTCGGTGAACTTGCGGCCGATCAGGCGCTTGACGGCGTAGAAGGTGTTCTTCGGGTTGGTCACGGCCTGGCGCTTGGCCGAGGCGCCGACCAGCACTTCGCCGTCCTTGGTGTAGGCGACGATGGACGGGGTGGTGCGGTCACCCTCGGCGTTTTCGATGACGCGGGCCTTGCCGCCGTCCATGATCGCCACACACGAGTTGGTGGTGCCGAGGTCGATACCAATGATCTTGCCCATGAGGGAGACTCCTGAAATGTCGGGGAACATCCGGCAGTTGCCGGGTTATGAATGGGATGTGTGGGACGCCGGGAGAACTTTCAAGCCATCCACCAAACACAGTGTCCGATGGCGGCCCAACGTGTTCAGCGTCCGTAGAGCCGGGCTCTGCCCGGCTGGCCGATGACCGGCTGGCCGATGACCGGCTGACCGATGACCGGCTGGCCATCGCCCAGATCAGTCGCGGGCCACAACCACCAGGGCCGGGCGCAGCAGACGATCGTTGAGCAGGTAGCCCTTCTGGAACACCTGGACCACGCTGCCGGGCGCCGCGCCGGGCGCGTCGACCTGGCTGATGGCCTGGTGGTGGTCGGGGTTGAAGGCCTGGCCGGTCGGGTCCAGCAGGGTCAGGCCGTTGTCGGCGGCGACCTTGAGCAGCTGCTTGTAGGTCAGCTCCAGGCCTTCGCGCAGCGGGCTGGGCTCGGCACCAGCGCTGTTGAGGCCGGCGTCCAGGCTGTCGAACACCGGCAGCAGCTCGCCCAGCAGTTTTTCGTTGGCGAAGCGGCGCGCCTGTTCGACGTCGCGGGCCACGCGCTTGCGCTGGTTGTCCAGGTCGGCACGCTCGCGCAGCGATTCGGCGCGCAGCAGGGCCACTTCATTGTGCAGGCTGTCCAGCTGCTGCTGCAGGGACGGCTCGGCAGCCGGTTCACCGGCGGGATTCTGGGATGCGATATCAGGCTGATCTTGGTTCATTTCCGGATCCTTGGCGGTGACTCTCCGCCTCCACCCACCCCTATGTGGGCGCGGGGTGCCGTTTCAAGAGTCCAGCCGTGGGTTTTATGCGCGATCGCGGGACAATCCACCGCCGGCCGGGTCGGCCAGCGCCGCGCCCAGCACCTGGGCGGTGGCCTCCACCAGCGGAATCATGCGGTCGTACGCCATGCGCTTGGGCCCGATCACCCCCAGCACGCCCAGCACCTGGCCCCCGGCCGAATACGGCGCAGTGACCAGCGACACCCCTTCCAGCGGCATCACCCCGGTCTCCTCACCAATGAAGATGCGTACCCCCGGCGCCTGGATGGTGCGCTCGAGCAGCTGCAGGATCTCGCGCTTGCTGGCGAACACCTCGAACAGCTCGCGCAGCCGCTCCAGGTCGGACAGGTCCTGCACGCCCATCAGCCGGGTCGCGCCGGCCAGCACCATGTCGTCGGCCGGCGGCACCAGCGCCTGTTCGGCCAGCTCGATGCCATGGGCCAGCAGCTGTTCCATTTCCGACTGCGCGTCGCGCAGTTCCAGCAGCAGCCGCTGGCGGATCTCCGACAGGGGCCGCCCGGCACAGTTGGCGTTGAGGTAGTTGGCCACCTGCTCCAGCTCGCCGGGGCCGAAGCTGCGGCGGGGCTCGATCACCCGGTTCTGCACTTCGTTGTCGGCAAACACCAGGATGGCCAGCACCCGGCGCGCGTCCAGCGCCACGAAATCGATATGCCGGAAGGCGAACTGTTCGCGCCGCGGCGCACTGACCACGCCGACGAAGTGGCTCATCGCCGACAGCAGCTCCGAGGCACTGCCCAGCAGGGCCTGGGTGCCGCTGCCGCTGGCCAGTTCGGTGCGCAGCCGGCTCAGTTCGCCCTCGCCGGGCGGCTGCATCTTGACCAGGCTGTCCACGAACACCCGGTAGCCGTGCGCGGTAGGCACCCGCCCGGCCGAGGTATGCGGGGAACTGAGCAGGCCCAGGTCTTCCAGGTCGCCCAGGATGTTGCGGATGGTGGCCGGGCTGACATCCAGCCCAGCCAGCCGCGCCAGTGTCTGCGAGCCCACCGGCTCGCCGTCCTGGATGTGGCGGGCGATCAGCGTCCGCAGCAGGTGGCGGGCGCGGGGCGCAAGATGTGACGCAGTGGGGTGCATGGAATCAGCCTGTGAGACGCCATCCTAGATAATGGCTCCGGGGACCGAAGGCAAGTTATTGGAGCTGTCCCCGCCCCATGCTAGCGTTGCGCGGCTCAAGAACAGACAACCATGCTCAAACATCTATCGATCAAGGATTTTGCCGTCGTCCGTGCTACCGAACTCGAATTCGGGCCGGGCATGACCGTGGTGTCCGGCGAGACCGGCGCCGGCAAGTCGCTGATGGTGGACGCCCTCGGCTTCCTGTCCGGGCTGCGCGCCGACAGCGGCGTGGTCCGCCACGGCGCCGCCCGCGCCGAACTGTCGGCCGAATTCGCCCCCGGCGAGGACGCCCCGGCGCGGCGCTGGCTGCGCGAGAACGAACTGGACGACGAGGACCAGTGCCAGCTGCGCCGGATCATCCGCGCCGATGGCGGCTCCCGCGCCTGGATCAACGGGCGCCCGGTCACCCTCACCCAGCTGACCGAGCTGGCCTCGACCCTGGTCGAAATCCACGGCCAGCACGAACAGCAGGCCCTGCTGGCGCGGCCCTCGCAGCTGGCGCTGCTGGATGCGTTCGCGCGCAACGACGCCGAGCGCGGCCAGGTCCGCCAGGCCGCCGCACGCTGGCAGGCGTTGGTGGACGAGGCTGAGGCGCTGTCGCGCCAGGGCGATGTGAGCGACCGCATCGGCTACCTGGAACACCAGCTGGGCGAGCTGCAGCGCGAAGACCTGGAGCCGGCCTCGATCGCCCAGCTGGGCAGCAGCCACCGCCGCCAGGCCCATGCCAGCGCCCTGATCGCCGCCTGCGACGTCGCCGTGGCCCGCCTCAATGGCGACGAGGACACCTCGGCACTGCAACTGCTGCAGCAGACGCGCCACGAACTGGCCCGCGTGGCCGAACACGACCCGCGCCTGGGCGAGGTGGACGCCCTGCTCGACAGCGCCGCCATCCAGCTGGACGAGGCCCTGGCGCTGCTGGACCGGGTGCATGACGACCTGGACGCCGACCCCGAGCAGTTCGAGGACATCGAACGCCGGCTGGGCCGCCTGCATGATCTGGCGCGCAAGCACCGGGTGCCGATGGAGACGCTGGGCGAGCACCGCGACGCGATGGAAGCCGAGGTCGAGCAGCTGCGCGGTGCCGACACCCGCCTGCAGGCGCTGGCCGGGCAGATCGAGCGCGCCGCCGGCCAGTGGCAGACCGTGGCCGACACGCTCAGCGCCAGCCGGCGCAAGGCGGCCAAGGCGCTGTCGGAGACCACCACCACCCTGATCGGCGAGCTCGGCATGGGCGGCGGCCAGTTCCTGATCGATATCGAGCCGCAGGCCGTGGCCAAGCCCGACCCGAACGGCGCCGAGCGGGTGGAGTTCCTGGTGGCGGCCAACGCCGGCCAGCCACCGCGCGCCCTGCGCAAGGTCGCCTCGGGCGGTGAACTGTCGCGTATTTCGCTGGCCATCGAGGTGGCGGCGCTGGGCCTGGACGCAGTGCCGACCATGGTCTTCGACGAAGTGGATTCGGGCATCGGTGGCGCGGTGGCCGACATCGTCGGGCACAAGCTGCGCGCCCTGGGCGAGAAGCGTCAGGTGCTGTGCGTCACCCACCTGCCGCAGGTCGCCTCCAAGGGCCACGCCCATTACCGGGTCAGCAAGGCCCCGGTGGACGGCATGACGCAGAGCGCGGTGGAAAAACTGGACCCCAAGGCCCGCGAGGAAGAACTGGCGCGGATGCTGGGCGGCGTGGAAGTCAGCAAGGAAGCCCGCGCGGCAGCCCGCAAGCTGCTGCAGGTTTGAGGCGGGGTACCGACCACCAGTCGGTACCTACCCGTCCCGACGTACGAACCAACGGTCGGTACCTACCGGCCCCGACCCGGTAGTGCCGGCCGCTGGCCGGCTCCCCGCGGACCCAGCTCCGCCCGCTGCATCCCCCCGCACCCCTCACCCCAACGGCTGGGCCAGATCCACCCGCGCCACCAAAAAATCCAGCAACGCACGCACCCGCAGCGGCAGGTACCCGCCCTGCCCCTGGAACACCGCATGCACCTCTTCCAGATCGCCCGGATTGGCCGGCTCCAGCACTGGCAGCAACCGCCCGGCCGCGACATCGGCCTGCACCTGGAACGCCGCCAGCCGCGCCAGCCCCACGCCCCCCAGCACCAGCCGGCGCAACGCCTCGCCGTCGCTGGCACGCGCACTGCCGCCGGTCTGCACCACCCGCCGCTCGCCGTCGACCACCAGCGGCCAGCCGGATTGCGCACGCGGGTGGGCGATATCCAGCCGGTTGTGTGTCAGCAGGGCATCCACGTCCTGCGGCATCCCGTGCCGCGCCACGTAGGCGGGCGCGGCCACGATCATCATGCGGGTCGCCCCCAGCCGCCGCGCCACCAGGCTGGAGCTCTTCAACGGCCCGGCGCGCACGGCCACGTCGGTGCGCTGTTCCAACAGGTCGATCACCTCGTCGGTCAGCACCACGTCCACGCCCACCTGCGGATGCGCGGCCAGGAAACCGGGCAGCAACGGCAGCAGGAAGTGGTGCCCGAACGGCACATTCGCATTGACCCGCAGGCGCCCGCGCGGCGCGGCATGGGCACTGGCGCAGCGTTCGGCCTCGTCCAGATCGGCCAGCACGCGCAGTCCGCGCTCGTAAAAGGCACAGCCTTCCGGGGTCAGCTGCAGCTGGCGGGTGGATCGCTGCAGCAACCGCGTGCCCAGCCGCTGTTCCAACCGGGACACCAGCTTGCTGACCGCCGAGGGGCTCAGCTCCAGCGAGCGCGCCGCGGCCGAGAAGCCGCCGGTTTCGATGACCCGGACGAACACTTCCAGTTCGCCCGAACGGTTGATGTCGGTGCCTGCCATGAGGTGAATCCAGTTCACAGATGATTGTCCGCGAGCAGTCTAGTTCACAGATGCAGCGAAGATCACGATGGCCGTTCCCTCCAGCGGATCGCCCGATGAACGCCCTCACCCGCCTCACCGCCGCCGCACTGCTCGCCGCATCGACCCCGGCGTTCGCCCAGGCGCCCGCCCCATGGGTGGCCAGCTGGCAGGCCAGCCCGCAGCCGGTCTGGGGCGCGTCGTTCCTGTTTCCCACCTTGGTCCCAGCCGCCCTGGAAGGGCAGACCGTCCGCCAGACCGCCCGGCTCAGCCTGGGCGGGGACCAGCTGCGGGTACGCCTGAGCAACGCCTACGGCACGGCGCCACTGCAGATCGGCGCGGCCAGCGTGGCCGGTGCGGACGGCCAGGCACCGCTTGCGCTGACCTTCGAGGGCCACGCCGGCACGCAGATCGCCCCGGGCCAGGCGCGCATGAGCGACCCCGTGGCGCTGCCTACCCGCAATCTGCAGGCCGTACAGGTCAGTGTCTACGTTCCCGCGCACACGCCGCTGCGCACTTTCCACTGGGATGGCCGCCAGACCGCGTTGATCGGGGCCGGCGACCAGACCCTGGCGCCGCAGATGGACACGGCGTCCACCACCACCGCGCGCCTGTTCCTGACCGGAATCGAGGTGCAGACCGCCGCCGGCGCCGGCAGCGTGGTGGTGATCGGCGACTCCATCACCGATGGCGCCATCGCCAGCCTGGACCGCGACCAGCGCTGGACCGACCACCTGGCCGCACGGCTGGCCCCGCGGGGCGTGGCGGTGGTCAACGCCGGCATTTCCGGCGGACGCCTGCTGCGCGGCGGCATGGGCGATGCGGCCACAACCCGCTTCCAGCGCGACGTGCTGGACGTGCCCGGCGTCACCAGCGTGATCGTGCTGATCGGCATCAACGACATCGCCTGGCCGGGTACCGCGTTTGCCCGCGATCAGGCCCGGCCCGGCCTGGCCGAGCTGCAGGCGGGCTATCGCACGCTGGTCGAACAGGCCCACCGCCGGGGGGTGCGCATCGTGGGCGCGACCCTGCCGCCCTTCGCCGGCGCCCTGCCCGGCACGCCGTTGGACGACTACTACCAGCCGGACAAGGACGCCCTGCGCCAGCAGCTCAACGACTGGCTACGCACGGACAGCCCGTTCGATGCGGTGATCGACCTGGATGCGGCCCTGCGTGACCCGGCCGATCCCTCACGGATCGCGGCGGCCTACGACTCCGGCGACCACCTGCACCCGGGCGACGCGGGCAACCGGGCGATGGCCGAGGCGGTGGATCTGCAGGTACTGCTTCCCGGGGCGCAGCCTGTGGCACCGCGCTGACAACGAAAAACCCCGGGCCAGGGCCCGGGGTTTGATCACGCACAGTGCCTGGCAAGGCTGGCCTCACGGCCGCCCAACGGGCCGTTACTTGCGCTTCTTGCGCACGTACAGCACCAGCGAGTGCTCTTCCAGCTCGTAACCGTGGTCAGCCGCGATCTTGCGCTGCAGCTCCTCGATTTCGTGGCTTTCAAATTCGATGATCTTGCCGCTGTCCACGTCCACCATGTGGTCGTGGTGGCCGCCGCGGTCCAGTTCGTAGACGGCCTGGCCGCCCTCGAAGTTGTGCTTCAGCACCAGGCCGGCGGCCTCGAACTGGGTCAGCACCCGGTACACCGTGGCCAGGCCGATCTCGTCACCGTGCTCCAGGAGCTGGCGGTAGATGTCTTCGGCGGTCATGTGGTGCTGATGATTCTGGGCATTGCGCTGCTCAAGCAACGCCAGGATCCGCATCCGCGGATGGGTCACCTTCAGGCCGACTTTGCGCAGGTCGTGGGTTTCCATAGTTCTCCGTTCATTGGCGATTTAGCGCCAGCTGCCTCGGATTGGGTCGCGGCGACGCGTCGTGAGTGTATCATCGACTGGATTTCCCCAAACGCCATTCCCGATGCGCAATCTCCTGCTGGTCGCCGCCGTTGCCCTGTCCACCACGGGCTGCGGCATCATCTATAAGCAACCCATCTATCAGGGCAACCTGATCCGGGAGCAGGCCGTCGGTCAGCTGCAGGTGGGCCAGAGCAAGCAGCAGGTCAACGCTCTGCTCGGCACCCCCTCGATCCCGGACCCGTTCCACGCCCAGCGCTGGGACTACACCGCCAGCGAGCGGGTCAACCGCCTCGGCCAGACCGAAGTGAAGAACTTCACGGTCTACTTCGAGAATGACCAGGTCACCCGCTGGGACGGCGAGTACTTCCCCAACCGGGATGCCGAGCTTGCCAAGTCCAGCGTGCGCCAGTTCGGCCGCAACCTGGCCAAGGACAAGAAGAAGCGCGGCCGCTGAGCCAACCTGACCCGGCGTCAGCTGCTGGCGCGGGCGCGCCGGCGGCGGTTGTCCTTGGGGTCGGCCAGCAGCGGGCGCAACAGCTCGACCCGGTCTCCATCGCGGAGCAGCTGGGTCGGTTGCGCCAGCACCCCATGCACGGCCACCGCCGGGCACAGCGCACTGCCCTCCAGCGCAGCGGCAGCGATGGCCTCGCCCACCGTGGCCGTCGCGGGCAACTGCAGCGGCCGCGACAGCACCCGGTCTGGCCAGGCCAGCACCACCTCCACCGCAATCACGGCTCAGTCCTGCGCATCGGCGACGCTGACGAAGTCGTTGACCATGCGGTCGGCCAGGCCCTGGAAGCCCAGCGCCAGCGCCGGCCCCAGCAGGCGCGAGGTGGGTTCGAACTCCAGGGTCAGGCTGACCTTGCAGGCATCCTCGGCCAGCGCATGGAATTCCCAGCGCCCGTGCAGGCGCTTGAACGGCCCGTCGCGCAGCTGCATATCAATGCTGCTCGGGCGCTGCAGCGTGTTTTCGGTCATGAACCAGGTCGAGAACGCGCCCAACCCCAGGTCCAGGCGCGCCACCAGGCGGTCCGGTCCGGATTCCAGGATCTGCGCAGCCGAACACCAGCGGAAGCGGCGCGGATAGGCATCGATATCATTGACCAGGTCAAACATGCGGGCAGCCGAATGTTCGACCAGGGCACTACGGCGGATAGTTGGCATTTCGATTACTGATTGCTGATGAATCGACCGGGGAGGCCCGAATCGGAGACAATACGGACATGAGCAAGAACAGCGGCAAGGATAAAGCAAAGAGCGCGACGGCCAACAAAACCATCGCGCTCAACAAGCGTGCCCGCCACGAGTACCACATCGAAGATCGCTTCGAGGCCGGCCTGGCCCTTCAGGGCTGGGAGGTCAAGTCGATCCGCGCCGGGCGCGGCAACATCGTCGATGCATACGCCTACGTGCGTGACGGCGAGATCTTCCTGATCGGGGCGCAGATCACCCCGTTGATCCAGGCCTCCACCCACGTGGTGGCCAACGACCGCCGCGAGCGCAAGCTGCTCCTGCATCGCAGCGAGATCGACAAGCTGATCGGCCGGGTCCAGCGCGACGGGTACACGATCGTGCCGATGGCCATGTACTGGAGCAAGAACAAGATCAAGCTCGAGGTCGCCCTGGCCAAGGGCAAGCAGACCCACGACAAGCGCGACGCCGAAAAGGACCGCGACTGGGCCCGCGAGAAGTCCCGCACCATGCGCCGCCACAACCGCGACGCGTGACCGCCCCTGCCCCGCCACCCCGTATCGAACCGGCCACGGCCGACGACGCGGCGGCGGTGTTTGCGGGGCTGCGTGCGTTCAACAACGCCGCGTGTGGCAGTGCACTGGACGACCGGCCCATGCATCGGGTGATTCGCGACGCGGACGGCGAGCCCTGTGCCGGCCTGGTGGCCGATGTCTACGGCGGCTGGCTGATGGTGCACGCCCTGTGGGTGGACGCCAGCCAACGCGGCCGTCGGCTGGGCCAGGCCCTGCTCGCCGATGCCGAGCAGCAGGCGGCGGCGATGGGAGCCCATTCGGTCATGCTCGATACGTTCTCGTGGCAGGCCGAGGGCTTCTACCTCAAGCAGGGCTATGAGGTCTTTGGGCGGCTGGAGGACTTCCCGCCCGGGCATCACCGAACCTACCTGCGCAAGCGGCTGGCCAGCGCCTGAGCGCACACGGCCGGGCCACGTGCGCACGGCATTTTCCCGCAGCGCACCCACAAGTGTCAGAATCCCCGCTTATTACCCAGGCTGGAGCGTTGCGTGACACAGGAAATCCCCCAGGAAACCACCGCGAGCGCGGACCCGATCGACGAAATCAAGGCCGATATCGCCGCCTATGAATCGATCTTCGCCGAGCTGACCCGCGCGATGGATCCGGCCGCCCTGCTCAAGGTGCTGACCTACCTGGGTCGCAATGCCAAGCGTGACGCGTCGGAAAAGCAGACCTTCGACACCCTGGAACACCGCCGCCTGATCGCGCGCGTGGACGCGCTGATGGCGCAGGTCCAGCCGGAAGCCCGCAAGCAGGCCATTTCCCAGCGCAACGAGCAGAACCACCAGCGCAAGTTGAAGGCCAAGCACCAGGCCGACAGCAAGCGCCAGCGCGAAGGCAAGCGCTGAACCAGCGCGGCAAGCAGACAAGACAGGAACGGACCCCTGCCGGTGCCCCATGGAAAAGAGTTACTTCGCCACGCTGCTGGCCCTGATCGCGCACCAGATCGACGCCGCCTACTGGCATGAGTGGGACCTGTTCCACCTGCCGGGCGGCGTGCAGGGCTACCTGCTGTTCAACCTGCTGGCCCTGCCGGTGCTGCTGCTCGGATATCGGCACGTCGTGCTGGGCAGCCCGCAGGCGCGGATGTACGCGCGGATCTGCGCGGCACTCGGAATCGCCACCTTCCTCATCCACGCCGGCTTCGCCGTGGCCGGGGAGCGCAGCTTCCACCTGCCCCTGTCCATCGCGATCATCGCCGCCTGCCTGCTGGCCGGCCTATGGCTCGGGTGGCGCAGCCGGCGCACCGCGTCGGCCTGAGCCAGGCCGCCCCGGCAACGGCGGGCGCTGTACGTACTACCGGTGGCCCTTTCGGGATGCACCCCATGCCGCAAAGGACATTCACGATGCGCACGTTGACCCCACTGCTGTTGTTCGGTGCGTTGGCCGCCACGGCGACCGCGGCGACGGCCGCCAGGCCCGCTGCCATCCCCGCGATGCACGCCTGCACGGCCGACGAAGCGGACCGCCGACGCATCGGGGACGACCGCATGGAAGCCCCCGATGACGCCGCCAGCATGAAAGCCACGGCCCTGCAGGAACCCGACGGCGCCCTGGCCGAGGCCCATCTGTTCGGACGGGGCACGCCGCCCGACCTGCCCCGCGCGATCACCCTGTACCGCCAGGCCGCGGCGCAGGGCAATGCGGAGGCGATGCGTCGGCTGGGTGACATCCACGCCATCGGCGGCCCCATCAACCGCTACAACCGCTACCCCGCCGGCGCCCAGTGCATCGCGGTCGACCTTCCCGAAGCGGCGCGGTGGTACGTGAAGGCGGCCGAGGCGGGCGACGCGCTCGCACAGGAACAGCTGGCCATCGCCTACCTCGCCGGGCTCGGCGTCGACCCCGATCCGGTGCAGGCCGAGCGCTGGCTGGAGGCGATCGGAAAGGAGCGCCGCGCCCATGCGGTGTTCTACCTGGCCGACCAGTACCTGTATGGCCGCGGCGACGTCGTGCCGCAGGACCTGGCCAAGGGCGCGCATTACACCTTGATCGCCGCCGAACTGGGCCACCCGCCGGGTCTGGCGCAGCTCGGCGCGCTGCACGAGCACGGCACGGGCGTCGAGCAGGACGACGTGAAGGCCTACGCCTACGCGCTGGCGGCGCACGACCAGGGGCTTCCAATCGAGGACCACCAGTTCGCCAACCAGGTGGCCACGTTCCAGGCCCGCATGACCGAGGCCCAGCAGGCCGAAGCGCTACAGCTGTTCCGCAGCATCCGCCAACTGCTGCACAGCAAAGGGACCTACCTGTAAGACCGCCTCCGCGCGCACCGACGTGCCCGCGTGACTGTTCAGCTGGAGTGGAGTAGCATTGGCCCCGTCAAGTAGCGTCTGGGTCGCCAGATGTCTTGCGGTTCTTGAAGAAACCGGGGGTGCATTGGTTTCGACGGGGGTTGTGAAGTTACTTGGTGCATGCCGAGGGGGCAGCTTTCCTCGTTAATCCAGCAGCAAACTTTTAGTTGCCAACGACGACAACTACGGTTCGGACTTCGCAATCGCCGCCTAAACAGCAGCAGTTGCTTTAGTTCTACAGCCGCCTAAGGCGAACCCCCGAACCTACTTGTGCCCGTGCTCGTAGATGTAGGGTCATTATCACGGAACCGGTTGTGATGGCTGCCTGTCAGTCACGACTTAACTAAAGCAGGCTGGTCCTGGGGTGCGCTTTGCACGCCGTGCTGCCACAGGGCGAGATTCAACGGCGAGCTAAGCATGTAGTACCGGGGATGGAGTGCCTTCGGACGGCGGTTCAATTCCGCCCACCTCCACCAATGACGGGTTCGAAAGAATCCGAAGAAGCCCGGGAATCCTTACACAATAAGGGTTCCCGGGCTTTTTAATTTCCGGCATGGGCTATGCGCAGTCGAACTATGCCTCGGCAAGATTGCGCTGCAGCAGGCCGTCCGCCAATGCCGCGATCTCGTCCCCGCGGTGGACACGGGCGAGCCAAGCCGCTGGGATGCCGGCCTCGCCGTAGAAGGCACCCGCCAGCTGCCCGACAACCGCCGCAGTGGTATCCGCATCATCACCGAGGTTCGCAGCCTCCAGCACCGCACCAGCGAAGGTGTCGTGCCGGTGGAAGCACCACAACGCGGCTTCCAGGCTGTCCACGACGTAGCCCGTGCCACGTACCTGGTCGCGCTTGGCGCTCCGGTATCCCCCGGCGGCGATGTCGCGCAGACGCTGGCTGGACACCTCGATCGCGACCAGGTCCAACACCTCCGTCTTGTCGCACCCCGCCAGCGCGCGTTCAAGCGCCACGGCCAGCAGGCGACAAGCGTCCAGACACTCCCCTGCCGCGTGCGTCGTACGGGAACTCAGCACGGCCATGGCCTGCAGCTCCGGCATCCCGGCGAACCGAAGGACGACGGGCGCCAAGCGCATGATCGATCCATTGCCGGCGCTATCGGCGTCGGTGTTGCCCGCCAGAGGCTCCCCGGTCACGAGGTAGTTGTGGATCGCACCGCGTGTTGCCACGCCGATATCGAAGCAGGCGCCCGTCGAACTCCAGTAGCCATGCTGATACCAATTGGCGTAGCGGTTCATCTGATCCTGCGGATCGAACGCGTCGCAGCGGATCAGGCTCTCGGCCAGGCACAAGGCCATGGACGTGTCGTCCGTCCACTGCCCTGGCTCCAGATCAAAAGGCCCGCCGCCCACCATGTCGGTCAACGGTTCGAAGCTGCCGCGTGGCTTGAACTCCAGCGTGGTGCCAACGGCGTCGCCTGCGGCCAAGCCGAGCAGAGCGCCTCGGTATCGATTCTGTAGGTCCATAGGGCGATTCTAGGACAACAGCGCCACCCGCGATGCAGGCCTGTTGCTTCCGGCGCGCGGTGAACACCCCGCATGCCCTCCATCAGGTCCAATCAAACGAGAACAACACAGTGCGGCTGTCCGGCTCGAACAGCATCACGATGGCATCGGGGCCGGTGGCACACCAGTTGTAGCCGGCAACCGTGGCGACCGCGAAGAACGGCCTGCCCGCTCGGGTGATCCGCACATTCTCTGCATCGGCCGCTTGGTCACGTTCGTACATCAGCGGATCCAGCCACAGCTCGAACGCAGGCGGGATGGGCGCGGTCTCGGTCCAGTTCCCGTCGGAGATCTGTCCGCCGAGCGTGTCCAGGTAGGCCTGCTCATTCGGCCCGCCTTCGCCAAAGTGCGAATAGCTAGCCAAGCGGCCATGGTCCTTGAAATAGGCCTTCGCCCTTGCGTAGCTGTCGCGCATTTCGCCGATGTGCTCCACCAGTTCCGGGTCCTGCACCTTGTCCCCCAGGAAGTAGCCTTCTTCGCCAAGGAAACGCATACGGTTGTCGCTCGTCAGCTCGAACGCGATCCAGTTGGTGCCGATGCACGCGTTGTGATGCGCCTCGGTCTCTTCGCCGAGGCATCCTTCATAGGGCTCGACCGGGCACAGCATCGTGGCCACGGTACCCGCCAGTTCCGGACGCAGAATGCCCAGGTCCACGGAGATCAGCGGCAGTAAATGCGCCGCCAGCCACGCCTGCCCCGGAACGAATACGTCGGTGGGAAAGGGCGCGAGGCCCGGCTGGAGCTCGCGGATATCGGTCTGGTAGAACATGGCGGTCCCTGCATGAGAAGAAGGCGGTCGATACGCCGTAGTGTGCACGCTGCCGGCGAGCGCCGGAAACGCGGCGGCTCCGCCGGCGGCAAAAGCACCGTGCCGTGCAGCCCGATGGTGTGGCGTCCGAAGACGGCGAGCAGCACCCGCCGCATCGCATCAGGATGGGGGCACACCAGGAGACCCCCATGCACCGTTGGCATCTGAGCGGCCTTGACCACCGCCCATTCGAACACCTCTTTGAGGGGGATGACAGCGACCTCGCAGCGCGCGGGATCGTGCGCTGCGTGGCCACGCAGGACCACGGATTCCCCTGCCGCATCAGCCTGGTCGACGCGCGCGTTGGCGAAGAGCTGTTGCTGCTTCCCTACACGCACCTGGCATCCAGCTCGCCCTACCGCGCATCCGGACCGGTGTTCATCCGGCGCAAGGCAGTACGCTGCATATTGCCACCCGGCGTGGTGCCGCCCTACGTGCACCGCCGGCAGATGTCGGTACGCGCCTACGACGCACGTGCGTTCATGCTCAGCGGGCAGATCTGCGAAGGCAGCGAGGTAGCCGCAGCGCTGGACCAGCTGTTCGATGATCCCCACGTGCATCAGGTCCATCTGCACAACGCCGGGCGCGGCTGCTTTTCCTGCCGTGCCGAGCGCTGCACGACCGACGATCAGCCCGACGCGACGCCGCCGTCGGTCGAGATCAATCCATAGACATCGAAGTCACGCGCCACACCCCGCACCTGCCGGAAGTGGCGTAGTCGGCCTTCGTGCTGGAAACCACAGCGGCGCAGCACGGCGGCGGAGGCCACGTTGGTGTCCAGCACGCACGCCTGGATGCGATGCCAGCCGAATGCCGCCAACGCCCATCGGCTGACCGACTGGCACAGCGCGCTGGCGATCCCGCGCCCCCAGTACGCCGGGCACAGCTCATAGGCGATTTCTGCGGTGCCATGCGGCCACTGGATGCTGTGGAAGCCGATGCTGCCCACCAAGGCATCGGCGCGATCCACGACCGCCATGCGGATCTGGGTGGGCGAGCGGGGTGTTTCCAGCGCGTCGAACAGCGGCGCCAGATCGTCTACGGAGGAGAGCTGCCAGCTGGTGTGTTCCAGTACGCCCGGTTGCGTCAGGCAGGCATACCAGTCGTCCGCGTCGCCCCGCACCAGGGGACGCAGGCTGACCTCGGGGTGTCCGGAAGGTGGAATGCGGTTGCACATGATGCGGAGTGCCGATGCGGTGCCCCTCAATCTGCGCTCGACACACCCGATGGGTCAACCCGCAACGGCGCTCAGGTGCTTGTGGAACAGCCGCATTTCTTCCGCGTGCGGCGCGCGCTCCAGCAGCGCCTGGTAGCGCGCCTGCAGCGCGTCGTGCGCTGAGCGGCGGTTCAACAGATACAGCGCGGGGTAATCGGTGTTGGCTTCAATCCAGTCCGCTGTGTCGACGCTGCGAAACCAATCCAGCGACAGCGTGACACTCGTCGACAGCTGCGCCTGCCAGTCCGGCACCTCCTCGAGGCTGTCGAACGCACGCAACCAGATCCCGAAACGTGCGTTGAAGGCCTCCAGCGTCTCCGCGTCATCCCGGAGGCTCCGCCAATCGGTCAGCGTCGCCACCACCGGGTTGGACACACGCGCCTTGATCGTGGATTCAACCAGAGCGGGCGGCCAGGTTTCCGGGTAGTCGAATGCCTCGTCGCGCAGCGCCTGTTCCAGCACGGCGTTCACCCCCGCCATCAGCCCGCGATCGAGCAGGCCAAGGGTGAGGTGGAGCGAGTACCACCCTTTCTGTTTCGACAACCCCACCGTGTAGCGGTGGGTCCGGCCGGATGCACTGACGCGCTCGAAATGGCGCCCGCGCTTGAGCACGAATCCCGCGGCCGCGAACTCCGTGGTGACGGCATCGGTCAGCGTCTTCAGCATTGCCTGGGTAGCCTGGGTCACGCGTTACGCTCCTTGTGACGGTCCCGACGCTCGCTCACGGCAGGGTGAACTTCCGGGCCATGCGCAGCGGCCACACCGAGGTGAACTGCGCGCCGCCGACCAGCCGGTAGGCCGCCGAGACGCTGTGCAGCACCCCAAGCCGGTCCAGCACGTCCTTGGCCCGCCGGAAGACCGAGCGCGGGTCGTCGCTGAACATGAACAGGTTGATCTCCTTGGCGCTGATGTCGTGGCCGTCCAGCGCCGCCGTCGCGCCCAGGACCTGGCTCAGCTCGGCCTCCAGGGTGGCCAGGAAGGCCTCGTCGTCCAGCGACTTTCTCCAGAACTTGATCACAAGCTGGTAATCCATCGGGGGCCTGCCGTTCAAGAAGGGAACCGCCAAGGTTACCCTCCCTGGCGTCATCGACAACACCTTGATGTGCGGGCGATCATGCTCCGGTCATCCCCCCTCCGGACAGCGAAGATTGCCATGGCCCCCTTTCCAGCACATTGGGATCCTAAGCTTAGAATTCCACGTGGACAAGTTGTCGCG
>JADMIO011678508.1_pt1 | contig 24303 bp, 11 predicted proteins | sample 8958161 | NCBI WGS metagenome assembly JADMIO01 (sample SAMN16585339, study PRJNA669376) | soil metagenome | isolation source: Crop rotation soil | place: USA: Cullars Rotation, Alabama | collected 2011
CACCCGAAGGTGAGCCAGTGTGATTACATTTGCGGCCTAACTGTGGCCAGTCCAGTTACGCTGGAGTCACTAGTATTTAGGTGACACTATAGAAGCGGCCGCGACAACTTGTCCACGTGGAATTCTAAGCTTAGGATCCCAATGTGCTGGAAAGGCCACGTCGAGCCGGATCGAACGTGGGCACGGTGGCTGCACACCGCTCTGGAAACGTACCGGGTCCCGCGCAAGCTGCGCGATCGGCCTGGCGCTGCGGCACGTCTTGGGCGCGTGTTCCGCGACGAGGAAGAGCTTCCCGCGTCGTCGAATCTCAAGGACGACATTGAATTCGCCCTGTTCCGATCACGATTCCTGATCGTCGTCTGCTCCCCACGCACCCCGCAAAGCCGATGGGTCAACAAGGAGGTGCAGCGGTTCCGGGAGATGGGGCGGCACGAGAACATTCTGGCGCTGCTGATCGAGGGGGAGCCGAGCGAGTCGTTCCCGGTCGCGCTGCGCGAGATCCGGCGCAAGATCATGCGGCAGGGGCGGCGCCGCCGGCACATCGAGCAGGTGGAGCCGCTGGCGGCGGACGTGCGCCCGGCGGTCGACGGGCAGAGCGTGGCGCAGCGGCGCCGGCACGCCCGGCTGCGCATCCTCGCGGCGATGCTGGGGGTGACGTTCGACGAGCTGCGCCAGCGCGAACACGAGCGCCGGGCGCGCCGGCTCGCGGTGATGGGGGCGGCGGCGGGGGCGCTGGCGTGCGTCCTGGTGGCGCTGACGGCGTTCGCGTTCGTGCAGCGCGGGCGGGCGCTGAACAACGCGCAGCAGGCGCAGCTCAATGCTCAGCGGGCGCGGGAGGAAGAAACGCTCGCGCGAACGAACGCCGCCCTTGCCGATTCCAATGCCCGGCGTGCCGCCAAGGGCGAGGCGGACGCCAAGGCCAACGCCGCCCGCGCCGACGCCAACGCCGCGCGCGCGACCAAGGGCGAGGCCGACGCGAAAGCCAACGCCGCCCGCGCGGATGCGAACGCCGCCCGCGCCACCAAGGGCGAAGCGGAGGCCCGGCAGAACGCAATCGCCGCCGAGACGCGCCTGGCCGAGGGGCTTGTCTCGCGCGGGGACGCGCTGGCGCTGGCCGGACGGTGGGACGAGGCCAGGGCGAGCTACTGGGAAGCCCACGCGAAGTTCCTGGAGCTGCACCTGTCCACGTTTCAAGTGGAAGCCGCGCTGTGCAACGCGCAGGCGGTGTCGCCGCCTGCGATCCTGACGATGACCGGACACGCCGGCGCCGTTGAGACCGTGGCGATCAGCCCGGATGGACGTCAAATCCTCTCCGGCGGCAGCGATCGCACGCTGCGGCTCTGGGACGGTCTCACCGGCGTCGAGCGCCGCGCACTTTCGGGTCATGCCGGGCGGGTCGCGTGCGTCGCGTTCAGCCCGGACGGACATCAGGCGCTGTCGGGCAGCGACGACCACACGGTGAAGCTCTGGGACCTCTCCACCGGCAGCGCCGTGCGCACGATGCGCGTCCATACCGACGGCGTCACCAGCGTCGCGTTCTCGCCCGACGGGCAGTACGCACTGTCCGGCGGCAAGGACAGCACCGTTCAGCTTTGGGACCTGTCCACCGGCGCCGTCAAGCGCGCCTTCACCGGGCATCAGTACGACGTCAACAGCGTCGCCTTCAGCCCCGACGGGCGCCAGGTGCTCTCCGGCAGCGGTCGGCCGGGCTCGTTCATGTACAAGGTGTACGCGATCAAGCTGTGGGACGCGCAGAGTGGCGACACGATCCGCACGCTCTACGGTCACGGCGACGCCGTCACCGGCGTGGCGTTCATGCCGGATGGGCAACAGATCGTCTCCGCCAGCGTTGACCAGTCGCTCAAGCTGTGGGATCCGAAGAGCGGCGATGTGGTGCGCTCGTTCAGCGGGCACACCGACGGCGCGACGGCCGTCGCCCCGGCGCCGGATGGGCGCACGATCCTCTCCGCCAGCGCCGATCACACGCTGCGCCTCTGGGACGTGCAGAGCGGGCGCACGCTGCGCATCTTTGCCGGCCACGCCAGCGGCATCAACAGCATCGCGATCAGCGCCGACGGACGCCGGGCCGTCTCGGCAAGCAAGGACGGCACGCTGAAGTTGTGGGACATGACCGGCGGGCACGAGGTCGCGACGTTCACCGGTCACGGCAACGGCGTGAACAGCGCCGCCTTCAGCCCGGACGGGCGCACGATCCTGTCGGGCGGCAAGGACAACACGCTCCGCCTGTGGGACCTCGCCAGCCAGCACGAGCTGTGGACGTTCGACGCCGACACCGTCTCCATCTGGGATGCGGTCTATACCCCGGATGGCAAGCGGGCACTATCCGGCAGTTCCGGCGGGACGCTCAAGTTCTGGGACCTCGTCACGGGGGACGACGGCCGAACGTTGCGCGGGCACACCAGTGCTGTGCTGACGGTCGCGGTGAGCGCGGATGGGAAATCGGCATTGTCGAGCAGCTACGACAAGACGATCAAGCTGTGGGACCTGGACGCGGGCACGGTCACGCGCACGTTCAACGGGCACACCGACGTCGTCTGGAACATCGTCTACACCCCCGACGGGAGGCATGCCCTCTCCGCAAGCTGGGACCACACACTGCGACTGTGGAACCTGCAGACCGGCGAAGAAGAGCGGCGGTTTTCCGGGCACACCGCCAACGTCTATGGCGCGGCCGTCAGCAACGACGGAAAGTTCGCCCTCTCATGTGGTGACGACCAGACGGTCCGGCTGTGGGACATCGTCAGCGGCCGATGCCTGCAGACGATGACCGGCCACACCAACCGCGTGCGCGCCGTCGGCTTCAGCCCCGACGGGCGCATCGGGGTCTCGGGGAGCTACGACCACACGATCAAGCTCTGGGACCTGCAGGGTGGCAAGGAGCTGTACACCCTGCCAGCGCACGCGAGCGACGTCAGCAGCGTCGCGTTCAGCGCCGACGGCAAACGGCTCCTCTCGTGCAGCGAGGACAAGACGGTGAAGCTGCAGGACTTCGCCCGTGCCATGACCTGCCGCGACTTTGAGAAGCGCGTCGCGGCGGCGCAGGCAGCGCTGAAGCAGAAGCCAGCCGACGCGAACGCACTGGCGGTCCTCGGCGACTGGTACGCCTTCCGCGGCGTGAACGACCTGGCGATCGAGCTGCTCGAACGCGCTCGCGCCGGCGGCGGCGACGCGACGATCGACGCGGCGACGCTGGCGCGCAGCTACTGGCAACGCGCCGACGACCTGCCCGCCCGCGCCGTCGTGCCTGCGGTGGCAGCGACCACCGCCCCGACGACGAATCCGGGCGTCCCCGCTGTTGCGCAGACGCGGGGTGCGTATCTGTCGGCTGCGACCAAAGAGTATCTCGCGGCATCGGTCAAGGTTGGGGCAGACGACGGGCGTGCGGCGTACTTGCGTCTCTGCGCCGACGCCGCCCGCCGCAGCGCCGCCCAGCTACCGAAGGGCGACAAGTCGAAGGATCTGGAGAAGCCGGTGCCAGCGCCGGTTGCGACCGCGCGTCCCGAAAAAGCGGGGCCCGTCCACGTCGCGGCGCCGCCGCGAGCGACGGGCGTGCGACCCGTCAAGCCGCCTGCGACCCAGGCCGCGTCGCATTGAACGAGGACCGATCGATGGAGCGACACATTTGCCCCTTTGCTGCAGCACTCCTCGTCACGTCGCTCGCGCTTTGCGTGGCACCCGCATTTGGAGCGGCGGGGGAGACTGAAATCCAGAAGCTGTATGCGCGCGAGGAAGAGCAGCGCAGTGACATCGCCACCCTGGAAAACTACACGCGGCAGTTGCGGCTGCTCACGCAGGATCTGGCCCGGACTCGGCCGAAACTGACAAGCGCTCCGGCAACGCAGCCGGTGAAGAAGGCGGACGCGCACCAAAAGATGAACTTCGCGGAACTGCAAATATTGCGTTTCGACAATCGGCCGCTCGCGGAATGCCTCGATGCGTTCAAGAAGAGCGCTGACGTTGAGCTGGTCGTGGACTGGGAGACCGTGAGACGGGTCGGCGTCGAGCCCACCACGCCGATCAGCACACGCGCGGCGAGCTTAAGGAGGCTCTTGGAAGCGGCGAATCCGACGAAACCGCTGAATTACTATATTGACGAGGCTGAAATCGTTCACATTACGACCGACGACGCGATCGCGACGACATACGTAACGCGGACCTACAACGTTGCGGACCTTTTGCTGCCGGCCGGGCACACTGCCGCCGAGCTCATTCCGACGATCAAAAAAAACGCGGGCAAAGGAAACTGGAAGGACGACGGGAAGGGTGGCGGGGGCACGATCAGCGTCGTGCGTGAGCAACTGACGGTCACTCAGACATTATTGGCCCACGAACAGCTCTATTGGCTCCTCGATCAGCTCCGCAGCGGCGCTCCCGACCGCGCATTCCGTGATGCCCGCGACCGCCTCGCCAGGGGCGACGCGCACCTCGCCGCGTTGCGCGCGGAAGTGAACGACCTGATCGCGCGCTGCCGGACCGCGCACATCATGGTCCCGCGCGAGCCGACGCCGCCATATAAGGTGATCGGAAAGCCGCTGCCAAAGGTCATCTTCAACAAGCGCCCGCTGCGCGAGGCGGTGGATGCGCTTGCGGAGCTTGCCAGCGTCACGATTCACGTCAATTTCCGCGGGCTGGAACTGGCCGGCATTTCAGGAACCACCCCCGTGACCCTCGAAGCGCGCAATGCGCCGCTGGCGGACGTCCTCGATCGAATGATGCAGAGCGCGTCGGCATCGCCGGACGCGAAGGGGCATGCGAATTACGCGGTCGAAGACGATTCTATCACGATCACCAGCGAGCTGGATCTGATGCAGAGTCCGCTGACGCTCACCTACGACGCGCGCGATCTGCTGCCGGCCAAGGGAAACCGCGAGGAAGCGGTCAACGCCCTGATGGCGTCCCTCCGCAAGGATGTCTTCCCCGACAGTTGGCTCGAAAACGGCGGCCTGGGAAAGATGCAGCAGCTCCAGGGCGTGTTGATCGTCACCCAGGGCAGCCACGTGCATCGCGCGATCAAGGCGTATCTCGATGCGAAACGTCAGCCGGTAAAAGACCCGCGAACGAGATCGTGTTGAAAGCAAGAACCCAGAGTGAACACGATAAGCTTGACGCCGCGCTCAGCGAGCATGCTTGACGGCAATGGCGGCCGTCCCGCGAAATCGCCGACGTCCCGGGCCGCTCTTCACTGAGGGAGCACAAGCAGGACATGTCACGATACATTCAGCTCATTTTGCCGCTTCTGCTCGTCGCGCCGGTTGTGGCTGCGCCACGTCGGGGACGCCCGCCGGAGGAGGCGGAATACGATCCTCAACTCAAGCACGCGGAGGAACAAGACTGCGATGTCGCGACGCTCGAAGCATATTCCCTGCGACTGCAGAAGCTGCTGGCAGAAGTAGGCAACGGACGCCCGCGTCCGCGCGTTCCGGCAACGCAGCCGGCCGCTCGACCCAACCCGCGCCAGCAGATGCTCGTCGTCTTATCGACGCCACTGGTGTTCAACAACCGCGACCTCGCCGATTGCCTTGACGCGTTCCAGCAGGCGGCGCAGGTTCGGCTCATTGCGGACTGGGCCGACCTGCGCGTCGCCGGCGTCGAGCCCAAGATGCCAATCACCCTGCGGATGACGCGGTTCGATGAACTTTGCAAGGCCGCCAGTCCAACCGCACGCCTTGTCACGTATGTTGAAGATGACGTGGTCCATGTGACTACGGAGTCGGCGCGCGATAAGACGATCGTCACCAGGACGTACGACGTCGCCGAGCTGCTTCCAGGCGGGGGAAAGGTGCAAGCGGAGAACGACAGCCTCGTTGACCTCATTCAAAGTACTGTTGCGAACCAATGTCGCGTAGTGGGTGGCGCCTGGAACACAAATGGCGGCACGATGACGTTGTTGCATGACAAGCTGACGGTGACCCAATCGCGGACGTACCAGGAGGCCGTGTTCTCGCTCGTCGAGCAACTGCGCGGGTCCAGCCCCGCCACCGCGTTCCGCCTCCTGCGCGAACGGCTGGCGGCGAGTACCGCAAACAAACAGGCGCTTCGCGCCGAGGTTGATGACCTGGCGGCGCGCTGCCGCACCGCGCATGTCCGCGTCCCCCGTGAACCGGCGGCGCCGTACAAGGGCATGGGGAAGGTCCTGCCGCGGCTGACGTTCAACAAGCGCCCGTTCGGCGAGTGCCTGGACGCGGTCGCGGAACGCGCGGGAATCTGGATCGAGCCGAACTGGAAGGAACTCGAAGCCGAGGGCGTGAGCGATAAGACGCCCATCACGCTCGACACTCGCGGCGCCGCCGCTGCGGACGTCATCGACTCACTGATGAAAGCTGCCGGCGCAGCAGCGCCCGCCGGCGGCGGCAAAGCGCGCGTCAACTATGCGGTCGGAAGCACGGCGGTTGAGGTCACGACGGAAGCGGCGCTGATGGCGCGCATCGTCGTGGAAACATATGACATCCGAGACCTCGTACCCGACGGCACGACGGCGAAGGGGCAGGCGGCGATCCACGCGCTGGTGTCAGACCTCCGCAAGGACGTCGCGCCGGACACATGGGATGGACGCGGTGCCAAGATCACCGAGGCGCCGGGCGGCGCCGGTTTTCTCGTGATCAGTCAGGGCGCGCACGTTCACCGTCAGCTTCATGCTTATCTGGATGCTCGACGGCACCAGAAGAAACGTTGAAGGCGATCTGCAGATCCGCAGCCAACCGGTGCGAGATGAAGGAGATTTGCATGCGATGGTCCATCGCGCTCGTCATCATGCCAGAAGAAGGTGCCCATCGCGGACCGCCTCCGTCAGGTCGTCCCGCGGCTGACGTTCGACCACAGGCCCTTTTCCGATTGCATCGACGCGATCCGGCATGTCATCGCCATCGATATCGAGGTGGATTGGGACATGCTCCGCAAGGCGGGCGTCGAGCGGAACACGCCGGTCTCCTGCCTCATCCGCGATCGCACGGGCGCAGTCGTTGGATCTGCTCCTGCGGCAATCGATCAAGCCGCCCCTCGCGTACTACATCGAAGATTGGACGTTTCCATCTCACTACACAGAACCTGCTGGAGAATAAAGTCGTCACGCGGACAAGTGGTAGCCGGACCCATTCAGAATGTGCGCAATTTGTGGATAGTCAATCACTTAAAAGATTGTTGACCCTTGAACGAGAAGATTCGCGCCGCCTCCACTGAGGCCGGCGAAGGGCAAAAGCCGCAAGCGACGCTGAAGGCGTTGCTTGCGGCTTTTTTGTTGCAATTGCGCTCCCCTTTGCTGCCTCATCGGCTCCGCGTGGAATCTCGGTAACCGCTGTCCGGATAGAGAGAAGTCGAACCTGCGGCGACGGAAATTGGAAACCGAGATTCTTGCGTGGCACCGACCGGTTAGCCTACCTGCGGCTTGAGTCAGTTGTGGGCGCGAATTGCCCAGGCCACGGAAACGAGACAACGAGCAGGCGCTGCGCCTGCGGACCACGAACTGTGCCGCTTGCGGCCCCCATAAATGAAGGTTTTTCGCAGCCGCCGCCCGTTGCGCGCGGGCGCTTTTTCCGCGATCCGCGGCTAATCCGACATAACGTGACATTCCTTATAGAATGGCTCTGCCCGCGGCGGCAGCAGAGCCGCCGTGGGGCACTCCCGGCGCGCAAGATCCGTGGCACGTTGCGCTTTGGAGCGTCCAGCCGTGGCAGTGCCGTGGCCATGTTGAATTGACAAGGGGCGGAGGGATCGATGTTGATGTCGTCCACCAATCGAAGCGAATGGCGTCGCGAGCAGGACGTGGACGACGCTGCACCGGATCCGCCTGCGGCCGATGATCGGCGGGAGGCGCAGGCTGGGTTTGCGGCGCTGCTGGCGCGGCACCACGTGGCATTGATGGGGTTCGTCCTGTCGCTCGTCCCAAGCTGGTCGGATGCCGAGGACATCGTGCAGGAGGCGAGCGCCGTGATGTGGCGCAAGTTCGCTGAATTTGAGCCGGGCACCAATTTCCTCGCCTGGGCCTGCCAAATCGCGCGGTACCTGGTCATGAACCACATCCGCAAGCGTTCGCGCGATGCCCAGATCCTCACCCCGGAGGTGGCGGAGACGATTGGGCAGGAAGCGAAGGACGACCTGGAACGTCTCGAAGCGGAACGGCTTGCGTTGCAGAGTTGCCTGGAAAAACTGGACGGCGACAGCCGGGCGCTGTTGGACCGTTGCTATGCACCGGGCATCACGGTGAAGCAAGTCGCGGAAAGCCTTCGGCGGACGCCGAACAGCATCTACAAGACGCTGAACCGTATCAGGGAGGCGCTACTGCGCTGCATCCAGGACAACCTCGTGGCGGAGGGCATGTAATGTCGCACCGACCTGGCATCGCCGGCGCCGATCGCGCATTGCTGGACCTCATCGGCGCCGTGCTGGACGGCGGCGCGACGGCCGAGCAGCGCGCCGCGTTAAACGAACGCCTGGCATCGGATGCCCACGCCCGCGCGGCGTATCGTCGCTACGTGAATCTCCACGTCGCGCTCAAAACGTATCACCCCGCTCTGACGGCGATGCCGCTGCGACGCGGCGACGCGCCGAGCCACACGTGCGCCGAGGCGCCCGCCGCCGCCGCCGCCGCCACGCGCGACCCGTCGTGGTGGCGAAGCCTTCGCCTGCGCCTGCTGGTGGCCGCCGTCAGTGGCGCCGCGGCGGCGGCCGTGCTGATTGCGATGTTCGTTCGCCCCCGCATTGGCACCACGCCGGCGGTGCGTTCGACCGCGGCCGGCGCGGGCGCGGAGGACGTCGTCGTTGCCCATATCACCCGCGTGACGCAGGCGCGGTTCAACGGGCGCGCGGAAGCGCCGGTCGTCGGCGCAGAGGTGCGGGCGGGCACGCTCGAGCTTGCAGACGGGTTTGCAGAGATCACCCTGACCAACGGCGTGCGGATGGTGCTCGAGGCGCCGGTCAAGGTCGAATTGCCGGCGTCGAAAGGCGCAACCCTCCGGTCGGGCCGGCTGGTGGCAACCGTGCCCGAGGGGGCGCGGGGGTTCTCGATCGATACACCACGGGCGCGCGTCGTGGACCTCGGCACGGAATTCGGGGTCGGCGTGCGCGAGAGCGGCGACACCGAGGTGCAGGTCTTCCGCGGCGTCGTCGTCACGCAGTGGCAGGGGCCGGAAGGGCATAAGGTCGATCAGCAACTCACCGCCGGCAACGCGGTGAGCATCGAGGCCTCCGCCAAATCCGCGCCGCGCGGCATCCCGTTCGAGCCGGAGCGGTTCGTCCGCATGTTCCCCACGGATGCCGACAGCGGCGACCTGGGTGGCCCGATCTACAATCGCAGCCGATTCAGCACGGTGCACGTCGTGCCGCGTCCTGCGCATCAGATCACGATCGACGGCGACCTCTCCGACTGGGACCGCAGCGGCGCGTTCTACAGCGCCTGCCTGCCGCCATATCACGAAAGCCACTACGTCGAAGGGATGATGATGTACGACCGCGAGTACCTGTACCTGGGTGCTCACGTCGGCGACCCCGCGCCGATGCGCTCGACGATGGACCCGCCGGCGGGGCGCGACCAATATGCATGGCGTGGCGGCAGCGTGATCGTGCGTCTCTGCGTCGATCCCAAGCTGGGCTGGCCGCTCCCATCGCTGGGCAAACCCGAGGCAGACTTCACCCGCGCCGACGCGGGCACGCGACCGGAAGATGTAAGCGAGCAGATCGTCCACGCGACCATGTGGTATCACCGCACCAGCGGCCGCGCGCGCTTGCTGCTGTCCTACGGCATGGACTTCCATGGCGAGCGCACCGATCCCCCGGCGTGGGAGGGGTCATTCAAGATGGATCCGAATGGCCTCGGTTATACCTTGGAATATGCGATACCGTGGTCGCTGCTGAATGCGAGCGCCCGTCCGCCGCAGGCCGGCGATCAGCTCGCCGCCTGCTGGACGGTGCACTGGTCGGACCAGGAAGGGAAGTTCTCGCGCGGGCACCTGGTGGAGATCACCAACCCGCAGGCCGGCCCGTTCCGTTTCCTCCGCGCGTCCACGTGGGGTAAGGCGATCTACCACGATCGCGGCGCGCTTCCCCCCAATACGGTAACGCCGACCACGGGACCTGCCGCGGAACCAACGTTCCCCGTGAACATACCCTCGACGCCGCGGTAAACGGTGTGCGAGCGCGCTTATGAAGTTGTGCACGTGCCTGGACGCAGCTCGAAGCGTTCCCTCGGCGCGTGGGAAAGCCCCACAGGAGTGTGGATGCAAGTGCCCCCGAATTGCTCGAGGCTGCCGGTCGCGTTGTCGGCCGTCGTGTTGGCGTTGCTGTCACCCGTTTTTTGCATTGCCCGCGCTGCGCCGGAGCCGGGGCCGGTGCTGGCGGATGTACCCCATGCGGATTTTGCTGACTTCGATCGGCGCGCCAAAGCCGGCGAGCGGCTCAACGTCGTCTTCTTCGGGGCATCGCTCACGTGGGGGGCGAATGCGACGGACCCGCAATTGACCTCGTATCGCGCCGTCATAGGACGCCGCCTGGAGGAGGCGTATCCGAGCGCACACTTCACCTTCTGGGACGGGGCGATCGGTGGAACGGGGTCGCAGCTTGGGGTGTTCCGCCTTGAGCGCGACGTGCTGCGGCACAAGCCGGACCTGGTATTCCTGGATTTCTCCGCCAACGACGGCATCAGTTCGGCGACGCCGGAGACGCTAGCCTCATACGAAGCGATCGTCCGGCGGATCATTCGCGATGGGCACGCGCCGGTCGTGCAGGTGATCTTCCCGTTCAAGTGGGACGTCGAGCGGGGCACGACCGACGGCATGCTGCGGCGCGACGCCCACCTTGCGATCGCCGCCGCGTATCACACCGCCGCCGGCGATGCGATTGAGCTGGCGCAGCGGCGCGTGAAAGCAGGCGCGACGACGATCGGTCAGCTTTGGCCGGTGGACGGGGTGCATCCGGGGAACGATGGGTACAACCTGTTCGCCGACGCCGCGTGGGATGCGTTTCGCAAGGCCGTTGACAGCAAGGTCGCGTGCGTCGCGCCGGAGCACATGCTGCACGCACCGACGTACATGACCAGCGCCCGCGTGCGCATCGCGACGCTCGCGCCACTGCCGGCGGGATGGAAGGTCGGGCATCCCAATCTCACGTCGGCATTCTTCGACATGCTGATGTCGCGCTGGCTGGACGACGAAGTGATTGCAGGAAAAGACGCGCAGCGCCTCAAGGTAACGTTTCACGGCGCGATGGTGATGGTGTTTGGCGAGACCACGCCGAAGTCGGGAACGTACCGCGTCTACGTCGATGGCAAGCCGACGCCACGGAAGAGCGGCGACGGAAAAGTGCTCGCTGAAGAATTTGACGGTGGCGAGCTGGGCAAGCGCGTCGGCGGAAACGCGCATCTGACCCAGGTCCTCGTTGAGGGCCTCGACCCGACCGTCGCGCACACGCTCGAGATCGAGCCGACGCTTAAGAGCGCCGACGGGGAACTGCGGTTCGAGAGCATCTGCGTGGCCGGCGGTGAAAAGCCGTCGGTGACGGTGGCTCACTGAACGTGGCATGGGCCTGCGACCCATGGGCGGCGGTGCGCCGCGCAGGAGTCGTAGGGTGGGCATCGCCCACCCCGCTCATGCAAACAATGGTGGGCAATGCCCACCCGACATCGCTCTTCGCGCAGACGATGGTGGGCAATGCCCACCCTACAGGACGCGACGATCTACGGACACGAAGACGAAGGATTGAAGATGAGACGGACGTGGACCATTCGATTCCTCTTTATATTGCCGGCGATCGCGCTGCTGCCCTCGCTCACGGCGCGCGCGACGGAAACGGAGAACATCGGCCTGCGCGTCCTGCCGGCGCCGGCGAAGGTGACGATCGACGGCAAGGCCGACGACTGGGACCTCACCGGCGGATTGTTTGCCTGCGGCGACGTGGAGAACGCGGCGGAGAAATACGGCGTCTGGCTGCACGCGATGTACGACGCCGACAATTTGTACATCCTCGCCCGCTGGGTCGATCCGACGCCGATGAACAATCCCGGCAGCACCAAGGGTGACTACGGATTCCGCGGCGACTGCCTGCAGGTGCGCATCGTCACGGCTCCCGACGTGAGCGCGCGCGACGTTGCGAGTCCCGACGCAAAGGCGAACGACGCAGCGCTGGCGCGCACGACCCACGCCACCTGCTGGCGCGACCGCGACGGCATCGACGTGATCGACATCCAGTACGGCCGGCTGTTTAACGAAGGCGCGATCAAGGACGCGAAGACCGGCGGCGCATCGCAGGCGTTTCTGGAACTGGCGGACCACAAGGGTTACGTGCAGGAAATGGCATTGCCGTGGCGGCTGCTCGCCAAGCCGGGAGTTGACATCAAGAGCGGCGCGCGCCTGCTGATGACGTTCGAGCCCAACTTCACGGTGACGGGCGGCGCGCGACTGACGACGAAGGACCTGTTCAAGCCCGGCGGCAAGCCCGACCGCGTTTTTACGTTTCAGTCTAACGCGGCCTGGGGCTTTGCGACGTTGGAGCCGAAGGGGAACGTGAGCCCGAGCCCGGTGCGCCTGGCAGATGGTCGCGAGTTTCCCGTGCGCCTCGAGGCAGGCCTGCCCGTCATCGATTGGACGGGCCTTGTGCGCTCGAACCTGCCCGAGGGGTTCAAGGCGATCAAGGTTTCACTGCCGCAGGATGGGTATGTGTCGCTGAACCTGTTCGCCGCAGACGGAACCGTCGCGCGTCAACTGCTGACGTGCCAGTGGCTCACCAAGGGTGAGCACACGATCGAGTGGGACGGCCTGACGACGCCTTCGGCGCATCGACCCGGACAGCCGGTTCCTCCGGGCGAGTACAGCGCAGAAGGTTTCTATCACACCGGCATCGGCCTGCGCCTGCGCGGGTGGGCGGCGAACAGTGGGGATGCTCCCTGGCACGGCTGGGGCGCCGACCATGGCAACCCCGTTGCCGCAGCGGCGGCGGGCGATCGGGTCTTCCTCGGTTGGGGCGGCGGCGAGGGGGACAAGCCACTGCAGGCGTGCGACCTGCAGGGCCGCATCCTCTGGAAGAACATCCGCGGCGGCATTGCCAGCGCGGGGCCGGTCGCCTCGGACGGCAAGACCGTTTACGCGTTCAACGAGATCGGCCAGTACGCCGCGCGGGCGATTTACCGCGTGGACGCGAAGACGGGCGCGTACACGGAATGGTCGGCCCTCAAGACGACCGACCTGACGATGAAGGACCTCTGGTCGGACGTCATCAAAGACGACAAGGAGATCCCCGAGCACCCGAGCGGGCTAGCCGCCGGCGGCGGGCGCGTGTTCGTCAGCTTTTCGAAGCAGGATGCGGTCGTGGTCGTCGATGCGGACACCGGCAGGATCGTCAAACGCCTGACCGTGCCGAGCCCGTCGGCGCTGGCGGTCGATACGAAGGGGAGGTTGTTTGCGATCTCGAACCCGCGCGTGGTGTCGATCGATGTGGAGAGCGGCGAGGTGAAGGCGGTCGCCGAGCCACAGTTGGGGGCGAAGGATTGGCTGTCGGGATTGGCGGTCGATCCAAACGGCAACCTGTATGCGGGCATTCGCGGTGAGAATCATCAGGTCTTCGCGTTTGGTCCCGACGGGAAGTTGCTCCGCGCGATCGGTCGCAAGGGCGGCCGGGCGACCGCGGGGCCCTGGACGCCGGATGGCATGCTGAACGTCGCAGCCCTCGCCGTCGATGCGGAGGGAAAACTGTGGGTCGCCGAAGACGACGGGAGCCCCAAGCGCGTGAGCGTTTGGGACACCGCCAGTGGCGCATTCAAGGCGGAATACTTCGGCGCATCGTCCTACGGCGCCACCGGCGCGGTCATCAATCCGAAAGACCCGTACCTGCTCGTGGGCCAGGGATGCGAATGGCGCATCGACCCGGCGACGGGGCGCTCCACGTGCCTCGGCACCATCACGCGCGACGGCATGGGTGCGTCCCGATTCGGTTTCTCACCCGATGGACGCATGTACCTGGCGATCACCCCGTCGTTCCTGCACGGGCCGAACATCGTGCACATCTACGAGCGGCTGGGCGACGCCAAGTACAAGCGACGCTGCACGCTGCGCGAAGTCAGCGAAAAAGGATCGAAGAGCAAGCGCGTCGAGGTCTGGTCGGACGCGAACGACGACGCGATCGAGCAACCCGACGAGGTGAAGTCCTACGACATCGACCTCGGCGGGTGGATCGCCGGCTGGTACATGCCGATGACACCGGACCTCACGTTCTACGGCTCGATGTATCAGGTGAAGCCGACGGGATGGACCGCATGCGGCGCGCCGCAGTACGACCTGTCGCAGGCGAAGAAGCTCCCGGCGCCTGCCGACGCGCGCATCCGTGGCGGCATGGGCGCGCAGCACGGGCACGGCTCGGCCGACAACCGTTACATGCTCTGGAACGGCGGCTATGGGGAAGATCACACAACGCTCGACTGCTACGACATCGCGAGCGGCCGGCTGATGTGGACGTACCCCAACAACTTCACCGGCGTGCACGGTTCGCACCGCGCGATCCCCGCGGAGCCCGGGTTGATTCGCGGCGCGTATGACATTTGCGGCGCGGTCAAGCTTCCGCCGCCCATCGGCGATGCGTGGATCATCCCGACGAATAAAGGCGAGTGGCACGTCGTGACGGAGCGCGGCTTCTACCTCACCCGGCTATGGGAAGGGGACGCCACCAAAATGGAGTGGCCGCCCGATCCGGTGAAGCCCGGCGCGAAGCTCGACGCCTGCCCACCCGGCGCGGGCGAGGAAGCGTTCGGCGGTTCCGTCACGCAAGGCGCGGACGGGCAGGTGTCGGTACAGGCGGGCCACGTCAGCTACTGGGACGCGGCGGTGACGGGGCTGGAGACGATCAAGGCGCTATCCGCGAGCAAGGTGACGATCAGCAGCGACGACGTCCGCACCGCCGAGAGCTACCGCGGCCGATACATGCAATCGAGCGCGGGGCCGAAGCGCATCGTCGCGCACAAGACGTCTCCGACGTTCACGGGCGATCTGGACAAGGACTTCCCCGGCGCCGACATCGTCAAGTACGACAAGGGCGAGGCGACCGCGTGCCGCACCGCGCTGGCGTGGGACGCGGCCAACTTGTACGTGGCGTGGGACGTAAAGGATAACTCGCCCTGGCTCAACGGCGCCGATGCGCCGGAGTTCATGTACACGCGCGGCGACAGCGTGGACCTGCAATTGGGCACGGACTCCGCGGCGCCGAAGGATCGGAAGGACGCGGCGCTGGGCGACCTGCGCGTGTCCATCGGCCCGTTCCAGGGAAAGCCGACCGTCGTCGTCTATCGCGCCGTCGCGGATGAAAAGCATTCCAAAGTGTTCAGCTCCGGCGTGCAGAAGGGGTACCAGATGGACAGCGTCGTCGTGCTCGAGGACGCCAAGGTGCAGGTGAAGATCGCGCCGAACAAGAAGCGATACGTCGTCGAGGCAGCGCTGCCGCTGGCGTCATTGGGATTGAAGCCCGCCGATGGACTTGCCGTTCGCGGCGACGTCGGTGTCACCCACAGCGATCAAGCGGGGAAAGATACGGCGCTGCGCACCTTTTGGAGCAACCAGGACACGGGGCTCGTCAGCGATGAAGTCTTCGAGCTGAAGATGTCGCCGGCCGCGTGGGGGACGATCGAGTTCAAGTAAGTGATACGGGTTTCCAACCGTCAAAAACGCGTGTCACGGGAAAGCCTCGCCTGACGAAGGCGGCTCGCGAGATGAGGGAGTGTCACAGATGACGTTGAAACAGATCAAAACATGGGCGCTCGCTGTGACGTTTGGCGGGCTTTGCTGCGTCGGTTCAGCCCGCGCTGCCGCGCCGACCACTTCTCCGAAGCAACCCTGGCCCGCAAAGTCCGATCGCGCGGGAATCCTGCGCGAGCTGCGCGACGTCACCGCGTCGGGGTTTGATCGACGCTTCGGGCCCAACTACGCGGCCTATCACCCCAACCCGGAGAAGTTCCCCGAGATCTATTTGATCCCCACGAAGAAGGACAACGGCGGACGACCGTATCAACTTGGCGGGCCGTGGGATCCGAAACACGCGGGGGACTTCAGCAGCACGCAGGGGCAGATCCTTTACGTGCCGGCGGGCGACACGTTTCCGGTCGATCGCGTCACGATCAGTGAGTGGACGAACGGCACGTACAGCGAGAAACCCGAACAGCCGTGGCATGGCGGATATGGCGCAGAGCCGGCGTCGAAGAAGTGGCTCGAAGTCTCTGGCGGCAAGACCGGCATGCCCGTTGGCATCGCCCGCGGCTACGGGAGCTGGGCGAACTGCGGCGTGATCGTCTTCTCCTCCGGCATGATCAGCGCCGCGGGCACGGTCACCGCGCGCGGTCTGGAGCCGGTCATCCAGCTCCCGCCGAACAAGCTGCCGACCGCCATCTCCGTCACCAACAAGAACGAGTTCGCGCTCATCACCGTCTGCGACACCGAGACGCACAAGGGGCAGGTCGCGGTCGTCTCGATCGGGGTCGATGGAAAGAAGACACACTTCGTTCACGAGTGGCAGGACGAGCACGCCTGGTCGCTGCCGAACGTCGCGATGATCACGGATCTCAAGCTGCTCGGCTTCGTCGATCTGCCCGGGATCGAGTTTCCCACGAGCATCTGCGCCGTCGGTAACCGCGTCGGCGGGCGCATGAACGGGCGCGACGGGAACGCCGGCATCCTGCGCGAGTATGACCTGGCCAAGCAGGCGGACCGTGATGTCTTCCTGAAGGGCGGCAACGCGCAGTATGGCGATACGACTGGATTCGCAGTTGTCGCCGGCAAGTATGAAGGCAAGGCGGCATTCGTCGATCTCCAGGCGCTGTTCCAGGGCGTGCGCGAGATGTACTTCACATCGGAAGCGAACTATCAGAAAACGCGCGACTCCGGCCCCGCGCCAAAGCAATGGCCTTACACGTTCGAGGCGGAGCCGAAGTGGCGCCCGACGGTGATCGCGACGGTCGACGTGCCGCAGCCAACCGCGGTGCTCGCGAGCATGGAGGGTGGCGAGAAGAAGGCGCGGGCGTTCATTGCATCGCTCGACGGGCGTGTCGGGGTCTATTCCGTCGGCGGGCTGGCATCCGAGGATCCGGCGTCGCCGCGCGACATCGCACGGCTCGGCGACGTGCAGGTGGGGCACAACCCGACCTGCCTCGCCTACCAGAAGGGCTCGCACGACACGATCATGGCCTGCTCGCGCGGGGATCGGAAGATCAGTTGGATCAAGTATTCCCCGCAGGGGGCGCAGGTGGTGAAGGAACTGCGCGATGCGCGGATGATCGACCCTGTGCAACTCGAGCAGGCGGATACGCACGGCATCGAAACGTCGCTGCTGACGGTGGCCGACTTCCGCGGTGGCAAGATCATCAACTATCGCTACTCCGAGGCCCGCTTCGCCACCCAGGGCGGCGCCCGCTTCGGCATGGGGCCCGACGGCAAGGACGAGTTCGAGTGCGGCGGGTTCATGGAGTTCCCCGGCGCGCCGTTCTGCATCAGCGCGACCAACGTGAACTGATCTTCCCCAGACCCTCATCCGAAAATCTTTGGCTGTTTTTGACGGCAGCGACATTCCTAAGGGGTGACCGGGCGCCAACAGGGCTTTAAGGGATCCGGTCCAACCTTCCGTGGACATATCAACGATTGCAGAGGGTCCGGCAGAGGAGAAGGATCATGGACCGTAAAACGTTTGTCGTGCGGGCTTTGGCCGTCGGTGCGGTCGCCTTGGGGGTGGCGTCCGCGTCCCGAGGTGCCATGATTTCCGCTCACTTTATTGGTGGCGGCGGCGGGACGGGGACGGGGGGAGGCGTGGCAGTGGATAGCGCAGGCCCTGCAGGCGTGGTGGCGCAGACCGGCAATTGGAACAACCTCGACACCTCAAGCCGCACCAGCTTCACCTTCCCAGCCGTCGTGGACGATACGGGCGCAACTGCAAAGCTCGGCGGCAATAACACGACGATCGGCTTTACCAGCGGCTTCACGTTCAACAGCTCGGCCGGTACCACCTTCGGCACCGCGGAGGACAAGCAGCTTTACACCGGCGGCATCGGCAGCACCGGCGCCAATGTGACCGTGACGCTGGCGAACGTCCCTTATGCGGCGTACGACGTCTACATCTACTCCCGGCTCTTCGCCGCGGGCACGATCGCTGATTCGGCAAGCGGCGCCAGCGCGTCCGGCAATTCATTCGCCAGTTCTGCCTACGCCGCGTATCCCGCCGGTACCGGCAACACCGCCTCCGGCAACTACGCCCTCTTCCACGAAACGGCCTCCGGCACCACAATCACCCTCTCCACGGGCGGCGCTTCGTCCGAGCAGGTGTTCGGCGTGCAGATCGTGCAGACGCCCGAACCGGCATCGCTCAGCGCACTGGGATTGGGCAGCATCGGCCTGCTCGCCCGTCGTCGTCGTCGCCGCCAGTGCGCCTAAAGGATTCCGAGTTCAATGTCGTTCAACCATGCCCCGGTGGATTCATCATCCACCGGGGTATTCAATGCGCCGGAGGCTCGCCTTGAATTCTCGATGTCTGACGCTGCTGGTGATCGGTCTCGTTGCGTGCATCAGCACCGCGCGCGGCGCCGGCACGGACAACCATGTCCTGCAGGCGGTCCCCGCGCCGGCGAAGGTGACGATCGATGGGAACTTGGAGGAATGGGACCAATCCGGCCGCATCCTCGTCTGCTCCGATGTCGAGCACGCGGCAGGGCAGTTCAGCGGGTGGGTCTCGATGATGTACGACGCGGAGGCGCTCTACGTCGGCGTCGACTGGGCGGATCCCACGCCGATGGTCAACGACTACAACCCCGACTTCGACATTGACCGGCGAAAGTGTTTTCACTCCGACTCGCTGCAACTGCACTTCCGCACCGACCAGGCCCGCAAGGTGATCGGCTGGTACTACGGCCGCGAGCATCGGCCGGGCGTGATCGCGCTCAACGGGTGGAACCCGTGGGGCGATAAGCCGATCGTCTATATCGACGGGCTGAAAGAACTGGGAATCACCGAAGCATTCAAGTTGAAGCCGGACGGCAAGGGGTATACGCAGGAGATGCGGATCCCGTGGACCGCCATCGTCAAGAGCGGCAAGGCGTACAAGGCTGGGGAGAGTTTTGACTGCATGCTCGACCTGGTGTGGGGCCCGGACAGTGGCAAGGGCTGGCCGGTCAATCACATGATGGACCTCGTCGCGCCGGGGGCGGTGCACACCGGATGGTTCTGGGAGGTGCCGGAGATCTACGGGAAGGTGACGCTGTTGCCGACGGGGAATCTGAAATCAGCCGGGTCGGTTGCCACAACGGCGCCGACGCCGACGTCACCGGCGAACGTCGAGAAGATCGCGGGATCGATCCCGCTGCGATTCGATCTGCCGAATGACGCGCCCGTGTTTGCGATTGCGATCAACGACGACGCGGGCCAACGCGTGCGGTCCTTGCCCGGCGATTGTCGTCGAGAGGATTACCTGCTGCCGGATGACAAGCGCAAGGTCGAGGTCCTGTGGGACGGTCTCGACGATCACGGCAAGCTCGCGCCACCGGGAAAGTACAGCGTCGTCGGCCTGACGCGCGACGCGATCACGCCGGTCTATGACATGTGCTTCTACAACCCCGGCACGCCCCCCTGGGCGACGGCCGACGGGCGCGGCGCGTGGGGCGCGGACCATACGCCACCCGTTGCGGTGACTGCGTGCGGGAACACGATGGTCATCGGGTGGGGCGGTGCCGAAGGAGGCAGCGGCGTCATCGGTGTCGATTCCGGCGGGCACAAAGCCTGGGGTGTGCAGCAGGGCGTCACGGCGCTGGCGGGCGATGAGAAGTACGTCTACTTCATGCTCAACGACTTCTGGGCGGGCAAACGCGGGCTCGCGCGGCTCGGAAAGGGCGACGGGTCGTATCAGCCGTTCATGGTCGACGGCAAGCCGGAGCTGCCGGTGTCGCTCGAAACCGTTTTCGGCGGCAAGGTCCCGGGCGAAGTGCGGGGGATGGCCGTGCATGGTGATCGCCTGGTGCTCGCGATGAGTGACGGAAAGCTGGCGGTGCTCGATGCGTCATCAGCGAAACTCCTCAAGCAGATCGATGTGCAATCTCCCGGCAGCCTTGCCTTCGCGCCGGATGGCAGAATCTACGCGTTGCTCGCCGGCCAACTGCACTCAATCGACATCGCCACCGGCAGCGCCTCGCGCATCGAAACACCCGGCGTCGCCGACGCCCGCGCATTGGCGATCGACGCCGCGGGCAACATTGCGATTGCCGACATGGGCCCCGACGCCCAACAAGTGAAAGTTTTCACACCCGCCGGCAAACTCGACCACACGCTCGGCGTCAAAGGCGGCCGTCCGTTGCACGGGCCGTTCAACCCGCAGGCGATGAGCCACATCGCTGGCATCGCCTTCGACGCCGCCGGCAATCTCTGGGCCGTCGAAAGCTGGGACAACCCCCGCCGCGTCTCCGTCTGGGGCAGGGATGGCCGGCTCGTGCGCGACTACATCGGCAACACCGCCTACTCCGCGTGCGGCACGTTCCTCCACGACCTGGACCCGACGCTCGCGTACAACGGCCCCGTCGAGATGAAGCTCGATCGCGCGACGCGCCGATGGAACGTCACCCAGGTGCTCTGGGTGCCCGACCACAAGAAGGGCGAGCGCTTCGACGTCACCGGCGGGCTCCCGCAGCCGCAGCGCCTCACGAGCAGCGCCAGCGGCAAGCGGCACGAATATCTCTTCAATCACCCGTACGACCTGAGCACCGGCTACACCGTCTACATGCCCCGCAGCGACCAGTGGCAACCCGTCTCCGCGATCTGCCTCGTCGGCCACGTCTCCGGCGGCATCACGAACGGGGGCGCCGTCGTCGCAGAACCCGAGGGCGAATTTGCCGGACTGAACGCCTACGACGGCTGCTTCTGGAACGACGCGAACCACGACGGCATCCCCCAGCGCAGCGAGTGCACGATCGTCCCCGCGAAGAAGCCCGCGAAGAAGGGGCAGGGCGGACAAAGCCCGCTATCGCTCGAAGACGGCTGGGGCGGACGCATCGGGCGCGATCTCACGATCTATTCCAAGGGCATCGTGCGCTACAAGCCCGCATCGTTCACCGACGACGGCGCGCCGGTCTATCGCCCTGACGCGATGGAAACGCTTCCCGTCGAAGACCGCGGCGACATGGTCCCACTGGAAGACGATCACGTCCTCGTCGTCCTCAGCAGCACCGGCTACGGCGAAACGAGCTACGTGCGCGGCCTGGAGATCGGCACGTGGCGCGAGCTGTGGCGCTACCCGTCTTTTCATCACGGCGTGCACGGTTCGCACCACGCCACCATGCCCGCCCCCGGCCGAATCATCGGCGCGTTGAAAATCACCGGCGCCGCCCGCATCAACGATGAGATCGGCTCCGTCTTCGCCATCCGCGGCAATCTCGGCGAAGACTTTTTGATGACCTCCGACGGCCTTTACGTCAGCTCCCTCTTCCGCGACTCCCGCCTGCCCGGCCCCTCATTGCCGCCGCACGAGCAGGGTCTCGTTGGCAAACCCGTCGGCGATCTCACCGAAGGCGGCGAGCCGTTCAACGGGTGGTTCGGCAAACAGTCCGATGGCAAAGTCCGCATGCTCACCGGCATCCCCGGCCAGGCGGGCATGATCGTCGAGGTGCAGGGCCTCGACAGCATCAAGCGGTTCAAGGGGCCGAGCTTCGATGTCGATCAGGCGTCGCTCGCGAAGGCGGACGAAGCGAATGCGGCCCGGGCGGCGCAGAAAGCGGTGCGCAAGCAATACACGATCAAGCGCGCAACGACGCCGATGAAGATCGATGGTGACGCGAGCGACTGGCGCGAGATCAAGAGCTTCGAGATCGCCCGAAAGGGTTTCCCGGAGCACGCGCAGGTGAAGCTCGCGTACGACGATCAGTTTCTTTATGCGTTTTTCGATGTGACGGATGCAACGCCGTGGAAGAACGAAGGAAAGGACTTCGCCCGTCTCTTCAAGACCGGGGACGGCGTGGACCTGCAGTTGTCCACCGCGCCCGCAGCCGATGCGAGCGCCGCGCCGGGCCCGTCGGACCTCCGCCTTTTGTTCGCTCCGCTCGACGGCAAGCCCGCGTGTGTGCTGATGCGTCCAATCGATCCGTCCGCGCCGAAGGAAAAGGCGTACAAGTACCACTCGCCCGTCGGCGACAAGCCATTCGACCGCGTCGAAGTGCTCGCGGCGGCACAGGTCGCAGTGCACGTTGACGCCGGGCGATACCGTGTCGAAGCGGCGATCCCACTCGCAAGCATCGGGCTGCATCCGACGGCTGGTTTCATCACCCGCGGCGACGCGGGCTTCATCTCCTCCGATGCCCTCGGCACGACGAACGTCGCCCGCACCTATTGGTCCAACGAAGTGACGAACCTGACCAACGACATGCCGCTCGAGGCGTGGATCTACCCCGCGACGTGGGGCGAGTTAAAGTTCGAATGATTTCAACGTTCCGCGCCCCTCGTCGTCCCACTGTTTAGCGGCCCCGCTCGCAGGGCGTCTCTTCTCAAAAACACGCGCCTCGCAAGCGAGGCGGCTAAACATCTGCAGTCGGTCGCACTCCCGGAGCAAACGACATGAAGAAACGTACAACGACGCGCCGTCAGTTCCTCCGCAACGCCACCGTCGCCGGCGCCGGCGTTTGGATCGCGGGTCGCGCCACGTGGGCCGACGACCTCGCGAAGACCTCCCCCAACGAGCGGATCAACTACGCCGCCATCGGCATCGGCGGGAAGGGCGACAGCGATTCCGCGCAGGCTGCGAAGCATGCGAACCTCGTCGCCATCTGCGACATCGACGAGCATCGCCTCGCGCAGAAGGCGCAGAAGTTTCCCAAGGCGCGGCAGTTCACCGACTTCCGCAAGCTCTTCGACGCGATGGGCAAGGAGATCGACGCCGTCACCGTCTCCACCCCCGATCACACGCACGCCGTCGCGTCGATGATGGCCATCAAGCTCGGCAAGGCCGTCTACACGCAGAAGCCGCTCACGCACGATGTATGGGAGGCTCGGCAACTCCGCCTGGCCGCGCGCGAGCACAAGGTCGCCACGCAGATGGGCAACCAGGGGACGAGCACCGACCGCTTCCGGGAAGGCGTCGAGGCGATCCGCGCCGGCGTGCTCGGCGCGGTGAAGGAGGTGCACGTCTGGACGGATCGTCCGACGAAATGGTGGCCGCAGTCACCCGACATCAAGGCCCGCCCGCCGGAGGCGCGGGTGCCCGATTACGTGCACTGGGACGAGTGGCTCGGCACCGCGCCCGCGCGTCCGTACGCCGTGAAGTATTACCACCCGCACAACTGGCGCGGCTGGTGGGACTTTGGCTGTGGCGCCCTCGGCGACATGGGCTGCCACACCGCCAACCTCCCCTTTATGGCCCTCAACCTCGGCCACCCCTCGACCATCCACGCCGAGAGCGAAGAGCTCAATCCTGAGACCTATCCCGCCTGGGCCCGCATCGTCTACGAGTTCCCCGCGCGCGGTGACCAGCCGCCGGTGAAACTCACGTGGTACGAAGGTCACAAAGACGGGGAAGTCGTCCAGCCACCGAAGGACGTGACCGATCCGATGCTCGCGGAGTACGCCAAGGTCTTGGAGAAGCGCGGCGACAAGCGCGTCGAAGGCGGTAAGAAGATCCCCCTCGCCATCGGCGGCTCGATCATCGTCGGCGAAAGGGGCACGCTCTACTCGCCCACCGACGACGGAAAGGAGTGGGAGCTGCTCCCCGCGGCGTTGAACCACGCATACAAGCCGCCGGCGCCCACGCTCGCGCGCAATCCCCTCGGCGGGAGCAGCGGGACGATGGACGAAGGCCACAAGATGGAATGGCTCGCCGCCGTGAAGGGCGGCCCCGCCCCGCTCAGCAACTTCGACTACAGCGGCATGCTCGCCGAGTTCATCCTGTTAGGAAACGTCGCCATCCGCGCCGGCACCCCATTGCAATGGGATGGCCCCAACATGAAGTTCCCCAACGCGCCCGCAGCGGAGAAGTGGCTGAAGCGCGATTACCGCAGCCCGTGGACGCTGTAGAACCCTCGCCCCCGTACTCGGGGGAGAGGGCAGGGTGAGGGGCGGATCGGAAAATTGCGCACCTCGGCTCATCGCCCCTCACCCTGCCCTCTCCCCTTGCGTACAACTTTCCAGCACAGTGGGATCCGAAGCTTGGAATTCACGTGACTTGAAGTCGCGGCCGCACTGACCCTATAGTGAGTCGTATTAATTTAAATCATACCAACATGGTCAAATAAAACGAAAGGCTCAGTCGAAAGACTGGGCCTTTCGTTTTAATCTGATCGGCACGTAAGAGGTTCCAACTTTCACCATA
>JADMIO011482841.1_pt1 | contig 24302 bp, 34 predicted proteins | sample 8958161 | NCBI WGS metagenome assembly JADMIO01 (sample SAMN16585339, study PRJNA669376) | soil metagenome | isolation source: Crop rotation soil | place: USA: Cullars Rotation, Alabama | collected 2011
CGCCGCGCCGCGCCCATCCCCACCGGGTGGCCCACCATCACCGCCACCACCGGGCGGCGTACCACCGGCATGGGCATAAGGTTCATGTCAGGGGCGGCCATCGCTACTACTACGGGCAGGAGCACGACCTCTTCCTAGACCGCCGCATCTGAGTCGAAAGTCGAACATTTGCCCATGGGACTCCGCGCCAGTCGCGGGTTTCCGGGCAATTCCTGTCTCGGTACCGGTACATTGCCCGCCGGAAACGGGGGGGAGGGGTTTTTTCGCCATCGGTAACCGATCGCACGGTATGCAAGGTTTCGAGCCTTTAGCTTGGAATGCCCGCCGCATGACGCAGCGGCTCACCGGAAAGGCCAACATGAAAATGCGATTGACGTTGGGCGCCGCGATCCTCGCGGTGTGCTCGATGAACGGATATGCGGCGGACGCCGCTAAACCCAAGGACGACTCGCGCGCCGCGACCCCCAAGGCCGCGGCCTCTGAAACCCGCGCCGACGTAAAGGCGGACGCGCGAACCGACGCCAAAACCGATACCAGAACCGACACTCGCACCGCCAAGGCCGAGAAGTCCGGCGCGCCGAGCGATCGCGACCTGCTGGCGCATGTGCGGCGGGCCGTCGTCAAGGACAAGTCGCTCTCGACCTCGGCGCACAACGTGAAGATGAGCGCGAAAGCGGGCGTCATCACGCTCAGCGGCGGCGTCAAGACCGAGGAAGAGAAAGCGAAGATCCAGGAGATCGCCAAGGGCGTCGCCGGCGTTTCCAGCGTCGAGAACAAGCTCGACGTCAAGGGAACCGCGCCGCGCGCGGCCGCGGACACCACCGCTTCACACACCACACAGAGGACAAAATGAAAGAATCCGTCTATTGCACCGCGCGCGACCGCGCGCAAGCCGAAAGGATCGTCGACCGACTGAAGGCCGCGGCCTTCCCGAGCGACTCGATCTCAGTCCTGTTCTCGGACAAGGGCGACACCCGCAGCTTTGCCGACACCGAGCACACGAAGGCGCCCGAGCGCGCCGCGACCGGCGCCACCACGGGCGCGGGGCTGGGCGCCGTCCTCGGTTGGCTGGCCGGCATCGGCCTGCTGGCGATCCCGGGCGTCGGGCCGTTCATCGCGGCCGGACCGATCATGGGCGCGCTGGGAGGGGCGGCCTCGGGCGCGGCGGCCGGCGGCATCATCGGCGCGCTGACCGGCCTGGGCGTCCCGGAACACGAAGCCAAGGTCTACGACGAACGCATCCGTTCGGGCAACGTGCTGGTCTCGGTCCACACCGACGACGTGAGCCGCTCGATCGACGCCAAGGAAATCTTCGTCGCCGAAGGGGCGGAGAACGTGCGGACCAGCCTGGACTTCAATCCCGGCAGGGCGCGCCCCGCGGGCACTTCCTCGACGATCCGGCCCTAACGCAGGAGCACCGCGAGCAGGCGCCAGCCAATGCGCAGCGGCTCGTACATCGCGACCGGCACCAAGGTCGCGAATAGCCAGCGCCAGGCTGGCGGCCTCGCCAGCCGCCATCCCATCATCATCGCAAGGGCGGCGGTGAAGTAGCTGGCAGCCTCGATGACGTCGACGGCGGTGAAGTCCATTCCGCCCTCGATCAGGGTTTCGCTCGATTTGGTCCCGAGCGTCGCGAGGAGGGCGAGGACGCAGAGTACCGCGGTCGTTTTGCCGCTTCGGAGGTTGGCGAGACGGCCCGCCAAGTGAGCCCCCGCGACGGCGCCCAGCGTCGCCGCGGCGATCAGGATGAGGATCGACATCAGGGCCCGATGATCGCGGATCGGGGACGGGCGGTCACGCCCGGGCCACCGGCAAGTCTTCCCATCGCGTGGTGTACGCCGGGGAGACCTTCTCGCGCCGCATGCGCCAGCGATGGTCGACGCCCTCGCTCGCGAAGCGCAGCGCGCCCCGCCCTTCCTCGCGGTTAATCCGGTCGAGCGCGAGCATGAGTCGCTCGCGCGCGGTGACGCCGGCGCTCGACACCGAAGGCAGGTCGTCGAACAAGTCGAGCTGCCGCACGGTCTTCGGCTGGAGCTCGACGAGGATCACGCCGACCTTGTGGTAGTGGAACCCCGGCCGGTAGAGGCCGCGCACGGCGCGCACGGCCGCCCCGACCATGCGCAGGGAATCGTCCGTCGGCGCGCCCAGGCGCACCGTCGCGGTGGGATGGTGCTGGGGCAGCTCCGGCTTGAAGGGATTGGTCTTCAGGAAAACCTGCAGCACCGTGCACGCCGATCCTTGCCGCCGCAGTTTCTCGGCCGCGGTGCAGACGTGCCAGGTGACCGATTCGGCCAATTCCTCGACGTCTTCGGTCGCGCGGCCGAAGGAGCGTGAAGAAAGAATCTGCTTCTTGTCGGGCGCGATCGCCTCGAGCGGCCGGCAGCCGGTGCCGCGCAGCTCGCTCACTGTGCGCTCCATCACGACGCCGAACTGCGCGCGGATCGACGGCGCATCGGCCTGCATGAGGTCGCGTGCCGTGACGATGCCGAGGTCCTTCAGCCGCGCGCCCCATTGGCGGCCGACGCCCCAAACGTCGGTCGCCGCGAAGCCCGCGAGCAGCGCCGCGAGCGCTTGGGAATCCATGCGCGTGAAATCGCACACCCCGCCGAACTCCGGCCGCTTCTTCGCGACGTGGTTCGCGAGCTTGGCGAGCGTCTTCGTTGGCGCGATGCCGACGCAGGTCGGGATGCCGACCCACTGGCGCACGCGCTTGCGGATCTCCTGCGCGAGCGTGACGCGGTTGCGACGCTCCAGGTCGGTGAGGTCGAGGAAGCTCTCGTCGATCGAGTAGATCTCCTGCGCGGGCGCGAAGCGCCCGAGGACGGCCATCATGCGCTGGGAGAGGTCGCCGTAAAGCGCGTAATTGGACGACAGCGTCGCGATCCGGTGCCGGCGGATCTCGTCGCGGATGTGGTGGATCGGCGCGCCCATGCGGATACCGAGCGCCTTCACCTCCTGCGAGCGCGAGATCACCATGCCGTCGTTGTTCGACATCACGATGACGGGCCGGCCCTCGAGCCGGGGATCGAACAGGCGCTCGCAGCTCACGTAGAAATTGTTGCCGTCCACGAGCGCGTAAACGGGGGGCCGGTTTGCTGCCATGCCGCAGCCCTATAGGCTGGCCCGGAGTAGGCCGCTGCCGGACGCCAATCGGCGAGGGCGCACCGACAGATCGCAGCTCGCCTGCTGGGGACAATGGGCCATGGAAAAGACCAACGAGCGCTGCCTGCGCCGGATGCACGACTGGGTGCGGGCCCGCGTAAACCAGGACATCGGCCAGCTGAGGCGCAATCTAAAGCGCGGCAAGGTCTTCGTGCGAGCCCGCCGCGCGCCCGGCACGCCGCGAGAGCCCGCTTGGGAGAACCGGGGAGCTACCGAAAGAGGCAGCCATGCATGACATCCAGACCCATAACGAAAGCGCGTCCGGCCCCGGCCACGACGTTCCGGCCGTCGAAGACTTCCGCGTCGAAAACTCGGCCGGCGAATGCCAGGTCACGATGACCACGGAAGACGGCGAGACCCTCCGCTACCGCCTCTCGCCGCTGCTTGCGACCAAGCTCGTCGCCGGGATCTCGACGTGGAGCCGGTCGTCGAAGCTCCTGCCGCGCGCGGGCAACGCCTAGGCGCTAGAGCAGGATCCGGTCGAGCAACAGGCCGGCCAGCACGCCATAGCCGATCGCCTTGAGCGGATTGGCCTTGATGTAGGCCTCCGCCTGCCCGACGAGCTTCTCGCGGAGTTCTTTCTCCTGCTCTTCGAAGCTGGACGAAGCCGCGTCTTCGCTCGCCTGCTGCTTCGTGGGCTCGTCCTGGCTGTCGATCTCGCGATGCGTTGCCGCGGCCAGCCCCTCGGGGTGGTCGTGCACGAACTGCTCCACGTCGCCCACTTCGCCCGCCATCGTCGCCTTGGTCATTCGAACTCTCCTCGTTGAACAGTGCTCCGGCTCGAATTTGCATCGCTGGCGGGGGCGCGTCTGTGTGAGCGTTAACGCTGCTAGAACGAATGCACGACATGCGTGACGACGCCCCACACTTCGAGCTCCGCCCCATCCTCGCGGAACTCGATGTCGCGATACGCGGGGTTGCCTGCGCGCAACTTGACCACCCCATCCTTGCGATAGAGCTTCTTCAGCACAAGCTCGCCATCCACGCGCGCCACCACGATCGTTCCGTTGCCGCTCGGCGCCGCGCGGTCGACCACGACGAGGTCGCGGTCGTTGATGCCGTACTCGACCATCGATTGGCCGGCCACCCGCATGAAGAAGGTGGATTCCTTGCGCTTCACCAGCAGCTCGTTCAGGTCGAGCAGTTTCTCGATGTAGTCGGTCGCGGGCGAGGGAAATCCGGCCGGCAGCCGGCTCGCCGCGAGCGGCAGGAGGAGGGCGGGGGCTGTGGGAGCCGGGCGGAAGAGGGAGGTGGAGGGCATGGTTATTTATACAGTAACCGCGCCGGCCGGCGCAATCGCTTCTTCTCCGCCGGCACGCATCCGACGGGCGGAAATCGGGCGCGAAAACTGTATGCGCGATAACGGACTGCCCGCGGCCCCAGCGGCATGGTGGCGCAATGCCGGACCGACCGAAAATTCCGCGGGACCCGAATTACATCGATCTGCGGGACCCGAACGAAGTGCGCTATTGGACGTCCGAACTGAAGACGGACGCGGACACGCTCCTGCGCGCGGTCCACAAGGTCGGCAACCTTGCGCCCGTGGTGCGCAGCTACCTGAAGGGCCCGGACAGGAAAACGCGCAAGTAGCGGATGGCCGGCCCGGGACAGCGAGCGCGAATGGCATTGGCGAACGGAATACTGTAAACTCGTACAGTATCGAAAGCTTCCGGAGCCGCCCATGAAATGTCCCTTCTGCCGCGCGACCTTTTTCACCTGCGCTTGCGGCGAGCGCCTCGAATTCGTCGAAGTCCTCTCGGTGTTCCATGTGGCGACGTGCGATGCGTGCGGATCGCATGAAGAAGCCTGCGTGGCCGCGCAGGAATTCGAGCAAATGGGGGAACGCGCCCCGCGCCAGCAGGCCTTCTCCGGCTAAGGTCTGTACCGTTACCGGTACACGCGCCGTAAAACAAGTGTTGGCCAACGTACGGACACCTGACCTTCCGGAGGCCTAGCCTGCAGCCATGAAGATCCCGAAAGGCATCGACAAGAACGACCAGGGCATGATCGGGGTCAAGCTGAAGCTCGCGGGCCGTGCACGCGAGCTGTCGGTCGTGATGCCTTTCGACCTCTACCGGGAGCTCGACGATGCGGCCCTGCGCGCCCATCTTTGCAAGGCGGCCTCCCTCGCCGGGGAACGCAACCCGGTCCTGGTCGATTACAAGCCCTATCAAAGGCTCGACGCGCTCGTCTAGGGACAGGCGAATTCCTGCCCCACGCGGAAAACGCTGACGCCCCGAGGGCATTGCGGACGACAGACGCTGTGTTGCGTTGCGTCTATCTTTCCTCCATGGACCCTTTTCCCTAGGAAGACGACCATGAAGAACCCGATCGTTGTCACCCTGATCCTGGGCGCGCTGGCCGCGCCCTTCGCGACGCCGAGCCATGCCGTCCCGCTCGCGACCACGGCTCCGGTCACGCACGAGGACGAGCTCAACCTCGCCACGCTGGAGGACCGGCTCAAGGACACCAAGGCGATTTCGCCCTTCCGGAAACTCGCGCTCAAGGGCGAGATCGACGACCTGCTGGGCCAGATCCGCCAGGCGCACCTCAGCGGGGGCCGCGAGGAAGTCTCGAAACTGCGCCCGCAATACAACGCGATGATCGACAAGATCTACGCGATGCTGAAGACCGACCCAAAGCTCGGGCAAGACATCCTGGCCTCGCGCCAGGCGATCTGGAACCTGCTTTCCGACCAGACCCAGTTCGCTTCCCTGAACTGATCGCGCATCGGCCCGAACTGCGCGCGAACGCACTGAACGTGGCTGGAGCCCATTGCTACGGTAAGGCCACTCAGCGGGAGGTGTCGTCATCCAACCGAGGACCCAAATGAAACTCCTTTCCAGACTCGTCGCCGTGATCGCCGCGGCAATTTCCCTCAGCGCCTGCGTGGGCGCCGCCGTCGTGCCGACGCCGGTGGCTTCGGCCACCACGTACTCCTATCCGGACGGGTATTCGTATCCGTATCCGACGACGGTGTACTACGACACGTATCGCATTCCGCGCTAACGCGTCCGCGCTGCGAGAAACCGCCCCGGCCCAGGCCGGGGCTTTTTTTTTGCGGTCCGGATCAGGAAGAAGGCGACAGGCGCTTGCCGATGGCGTGCCTGAGCCTGCCGATGTCGATCGGCTTGGTGAGGTAGTCATGGGCCCCGGCCTTGAGGGCCATGGTCTCGAATTCCTCCGTCGCGTGGCCGGTCACGAAGATGATGATCGGCACCTTCGCGGCCCCCGCGGACCTTGTCACGTTCTTGGCGACCTCGATGCCCGAGAATCCCGGCAAGCCGACGTCGAGCAGGACCACGTCGGGACGAAACAGCTCGATCTGCCTTACCCCCGAAGGCCCGTCCGTGGCGACCTTCGTCTCGTGCCCCAGGACATGCAGAGCTCGCGCAAAGTCAGCGCGTCGTCGGCCACGTCCTCCACGATCAGGACCCGCTTGGTGGCGGTTTGGTGTTGCGTTTCGTCGCCGGCTTCGTCGACGGTCGATGGGCTGGTCATGTTCGACACCTTCGAATTGGTCTCTCTGCAGTCAGCTTTCGGCGGTAGGGTCGTGCAGCGAATAGAGCACGGGGTCGGTGTCCCTCAGCTGGGGCATCCGCCGGTAGCTGACGACCTCCATCCCGCGATCACGCCCGGTCGAGGGGATGCGGATGTAGTCCGGAAGCGTGAGCCTTTCCACGCGCATGCCGTCCAACGGGCCGCCGGTGAATGTCACGCTGAATTTCTTCAAGGCGTCCACGGCCGTTCATCGGCTGGCGGCCGTTCCGGTCGAGCGAGTGGGCATGGTCTTGCTTCCTCCGATGCTTCGATAGCGAACCCAAGATATCGGGATTCCCCTATTGGCGTCTGTCCGCAATCTCACGCTTCGGGGCGGCAAGTCCCTAACGGCACGCGGGTTTTCTTATCCTTTCGGCCGGACAGTTGCATTTTGCAAACACCATTGACGCGAAAAATCGGCCGCGCCATCATCGGCCGCTCTCCCGCGTGGCCGAGCGCCCGCACCCTCCGGAATCCTTTCCAGATCAATGACGTCATCCCCCTACCTGGGCAATGCGGAGCCCGCCGACCCTTTCCACCCGCGCCATTTCGAGGCCGTGCGCCAGCCGCGCGAGGCGGCCACCACGCTGCCGGGCTGGTGCTACACCTCGCAGGCCTTCTACGAGCGCGAGCGGGAAACGATCTTCCTCAGGCAGTGGAACTGCATCGGCCACCACAGCCGCGTCCCCGATAAGGGCAGCTACCTCGCCTTCGACTTCATGGGCATTCCGGTCGTCGTGGTCCGCGGCAACGATGGCCAGCCGCGAGCGTTCGTCAATGCGTGCTCGCACCGCGGCGCCCCGGTGGCGAGCGGCAGCGGGCAGGACAAGCACCTCAAGTGTCCCTATCACTCCTGGGCGTTCTCGCTCGAGGGCGAGCTGATCGGCACGCCGAAGTTCGAGGAACATGCGCATTTCCGCAAGTCCGACCATGGCCTGCGCCCCATTCGTCTCGAGCAATGGGCCGGCCTCATGTGGATCAACTTCGATTCGTCAGCCCCGGGCCTCTACCAATGGCTCGGAGACCTGCCCGAGCGCACCGCGCCCTGGAAGCCGGAAGAGATGGTGTGCGTGGCGCGCACTACAAAGACCATCCACGCCAACTGGAAGCACCAGTTCGAGAATTTCAGCGACACCTACCATGTGCCTTTCGTGCACAAGGCCTCGCTGAATTTCCTGCCGGTCCGGGGCCGCGAGATCCACGACAAGTCGGTCCATCGAGGCAACTACGTCATGCACGCGGCCTGGTTTGCAGGCACGCGGGCCGTGCTGCCCGGCCAGCCGATCTTCGAGGAGATCGAAGGCCTGCCCGAAGACCTGCACGGCACCTTCTACCCGTGGATCTACCCGAACGCGGGGATGGCGTTCAACGTCGACCACATCTGGGTGATCGAGATGTATCCCGAGGGGCCGGAGCGCTACAGCCACTCGCGCTCCTTCCTCGTCCGCAAGAGCGAGCTCGAGCGCCCCGGGTTCGACGAGGTGCTGCACAACTATGTCGAGAACGCCGAGATCGTGAACCGCGAGGACGTGGCGATCATCGAGTCGCTGCAGCGGGCGGTGCGCTCGCCGGCCTACCGCCCGGGGCGCTTCGCGGACATGGACAAGCTGGTCTACGGCTGCCAGCAATGGGTGCTGGATCACGTGGTGGGCGGGCAGACCGCATCGCCGCTCAAGGTCGTCGCCTGAAGCGCGCCGGCCCTATAAAAACCGGAGGGTTGGAAATGAAGAAGTTGCGTACCGCCATCGCGGCGGCCGCGTTGATATTCGGCGCCCCGGCGCTCGCGCAGACCGAGACGGTCACGTTCGCGATCCCCGGCGCGGTGACCCTCGGCTTCGCGCCGCTCACCTTCGCCGACAAGGGCGGCTACTTCGCCGAGGAGAAGCTGAAGCTCGACGTGGTCGTGCTGCAGGGCTCCGCGGAGATCCTGCCGCAACTGGTCAGGGGGACGGTGCTCGTGTCGATGCTGACGCCCGACGTGCTGATCACTTCGCGCCAGCCGGGCAAGCCGAACTTCCCCGCGAAATTCGTCTACAACGTGTATCGCAATTCGTTCTGGCAGCTTTCGGTCCTCGACCAGAGCCCGGTGAAGACGATCGCCGATCTCAAGGGCAAGACCGTGGGTGTCGGCGCGCTCACCTGGGCCAACGTGCCGCAGACCAAGGCGCTGCTGCGGCGGCAGGGCATCGACCCCTCCACGGTCACCTTCGTGGCCGTGGGCAGCGGCCCCGGTGCCGCCGAAGCGTTGAAGTCCGGGCGCATCGATGCCCTCAACCTGCTGGCGAGCAACAACGCGGCACTGGAAGCGCAGGGCACGCGGATCCGGCGCCTGCCTTATCCGGCCGACATGCAGCAGGCCTCCAGCCACGGCCTCATCTTCTCGGACAAGACGATCAACGAGCGGCCCGAGCTCGTGGGCAGGGTCGGGCGCGCGTACGCCAAGGGCGTGCTCGGCTGCCAGGCGAACCCGCGCGGCTGCCTCGAGGCTTTCTGGCAGGCCTACCCCGCGCTCAAGCCCCCGGGGGCCGACGAGAAAGCGGTGCAGAACCAGCTCGCGGTGCTCAAGGTGATCCTCGACCTGATGACCGCCTTCCCCGAGTCCGGCCCTGCGCGCTTCGGGTCCTACAAGCCGCAGGACTTCAACGTGCCGATCGAGGCGCTGCGCGCGGGCGGCGAACTCGGGACCGCGCCGGTCAGCCTCGCCACGCTCTATACCGACAAATTCGTCGACGAGTTCAACAAGTTCGACCGCAAGGCGGTGATCGACAAGGCCAGGGCGCATTGATGACGGCGGTGGCGCGGCCGCCGGCGCCTCGCGGCATCGGGCTGCGCGGACTGGCCGTCACCTACGCCACCAGTCGCGGCCCGCTGCCGGCGCTCGGCCCGATCGACCTCGACATCGCGCCGGGCGAATTCGTCGCGCTGGTCGGCCCGTCGGGCTGCGGAAAGACCACGCTGCTGAAGGTGCTGGCCGGGCTGTTCGAGCCGACCGCCGGCACGGTCACCACCTCGAACGGCGTGCGCCTGGGCCGGGGCGACACCGGGATCGTCTTCCAGCAACCGACGCTGCTGCCGTGGCGCACCGTGCTCGACAACGTCACCACGCCGGCGCGCATCCTCGGGCGCGACCCGGCGGAAAGCGGACGCCGCGCCCTCGGGCTGCTCGAGCTGGTCGGCCTGCAGGCATTTGCCAACCACTTCCCGCACGAGCTCTCCGGTGGCATGCAGCAACGCGTGGGCATCGCCCGGGGGCTCATGAGCAACCCGGAGCTCCTGCTCATGGACGAGCCGTTCTCGGCGCTCGATGCGCTCACGCGCGAGCAGATGATGGTCGAGATGCAGGGCCTGTGGGACGAGGCCGGAGGGAGCGGCGGCAAGAGCGTCCTGATGGTGACGCACTCGATTCCGGAAGCGGCCTTCATGGCCGATCGCATCGTGGTGTTTTCCGAGCGGCCGGCGCGCATCATCCACATCGAGGAGGTGCGCCTGCCGCGCCCGCGCGGCATCGAAACCATGGCCGACCCGGCGCTGGTGGCGATCTGCGACCGGCTGCGCAGGCTCCTCGTGGCGCGCAAGCAGGCCAATGGCTAGGCCGCGCGATTCGTTTGCGGCGCGCGTGGTGCCGCCCCTCGTCACGTTTGCGGTGCTGGTCGCCGCTTGGCACTTCAGCGTGCGCTGGTTCGGCCTGTCCGACACGATGTTCCCGCCGCCCCTGGCGGTGCTGGAAGCGTTGAAGGAAGGCCTCGTCGGCGGCTCGCTCTGGCCGCACATCGGCGTGACGCTGGTGGAGATCCTGGTGGGCTACGCGGCCGGCTGTTCCTTCGCGCTGCTGGTGGCGGCCGCGGTGAGCGAATCGGAATGGCTAGAGCGCGCGGTCTACCCGGTGCTCATCGGCATCCAGTCGATCCCTAAAGTGGCGCTGGCGCCGATCCTGCTCGTCTGGCTCGGCTTCGAGATGGAATCGAAGATCGTCATGGTCGCGCTGATCTGCTTTTTCCCGACATTCGTGAACGGCTTCGCGGGCTTTCGCAGCGCGGAGCCCGACCTGCTCGCGCTCTACAAGGCGTTCGGCGCGGGGCGCTGGCGGACGTTCCGCGACGTCAAGCTGCCGGCCGCGCTCGGCCAGATCTTCTCGGGACTCGAGATCAGCGTGGTGCTCGCGCTCATCGGCGCGATCGTGGCCGAGCTGGTCTCCGCGCGCCGGGGCCTCGGCCAGGTGATTTCCGCCTCGGCCGCGAACTTCAACGTCGCGACGATGTTCGCCTGCGTGGTGATCCTTGCGGCGATCGGCGTGGGGCTGAGCCTGCTCGTGCGCCTAGCGCGGCGCAAGCTCGTCTTCTGGGAGCGTTCGCGCGCCTCGAGCGGCGCGGCTTCGGTGCTTTAGCCCGCGGGGCGCGCGGTCACTCGCCCGGCGCCTGGTGCGCCTCGTGCGAGAAGCGGTCGAAGAGCGAAGTCACCTTGGAAACGAACCCTCGGGTGAAGGAGGGCACGCGCTTGCCGTTGCGAAGCACCGCGTGCTCGCCGGCGTTGTAGGCCGCCAGCACGAGGCTCACGTTGCCCTCGAAGAGGTCGAGCAGCTCGCGCACGTACTTGGCCCCGGCGAGGATGTTCTGCTGCGGGTCCATCGGGTTGCGCACGCCATAGCGCCGCAGCACGCCGGGCATGAGCTGCATGACGCCCATCGCGCCGGCTGGCGAGCGCGCATTGGCGCGGTAGCCGGATTCGGCAACGATCAGCGCGTGCAGCAGCTCGGGCCGAACGTCCACCGCCTTGGCCGCGTCGCGCACCAGTTGCGCGAAAGGCACGCCGTGATCCCATGCGCGGGCTTGCGCGGTGGCGGCCGCATCGGGGGGCGGCACGATGGAGAAGGTGCCCTCCGGGAACATGGCGACCTCCGCCCTCGCGGCGAGGGCGAAGGCGGCGGCGACCGAAAACAGGACCATCTGGCGAAGACGCATCGGCGAAGTTTACCTTTCGGTCGGGACAAGGGGCGGCGCGCGCCGAAACGGCGGCGGCCGCCGGTGGCCGGTGCCGGAAACGGCACGCTCGGCCTGCGGGACCGCATCTTCCGCCGGCGGTCGCCATTTTACGGTGCGCTCGCTTACAGAGCCGCGTTATGCGCGCATTGGCAAATCTGATGGGCCCGCGCGAGGCGGCCGGTCACTCGAGGCGGATGTTCGCGCTGCGGGCCACTTTGCCCCAGCGCTCGATTTCGCTTTTGGTCAGCGCGCCGAGCGCCTCGGGCGAGCCGCCGGCGAGGATCCATCCCTGTGCCTGCAGGCGTTTGCGGATCGCGGGATCGACAAGCGCGGCATTCAGCGCCGCGTTCAGCTTCGTCGTCGCCTCGCGCGGCATCCCTGCCGGCCCGTAGATCGCGTACCAGGAGCTGACGGTTACCGGCACGCCGGCTTCGGCAAAGGTCGGCACGTCGGGCAGCACGCTCGCGCGCTTGTCGGAGGTCACCGCTAGCGCGCGCAGGTTGCCGTCCTTGATGTGCGGCAGCTGCAGCGGGATGTTGTCGATGGTGATGCTGACCCGGCCGGCGAGCAGGTCGACGATCGCCGGTGCGCTGCCCTTGTAAGGCACGTGCTGCATGTCGGCCCCGGTGCTCTGCTTGAAGAGCTCGGCGATGAGGTGCGCCGAGGTTCCGTTCCCCGGCGAGGCATAGTTCACCTTGCCGGGATTCGCCTTCGTGTAGTCGACGAATTCCTTCAGGCTCTTCACCGGCAGCGACGCGGGCACCACGGCCACGTTGGGCAATCCCGCGACCTGGATCACCGGCGTGAAGTCGCGCGCGCCGTCGTAGGGCACCTTGGCGTAGATGTTCTGGTTGATCGTCATCGCGCTCATCGTGGTGATGACGAGCGTGTAGCCGTCGGGTGCGGCCTTGGCCACGTAGTCGGTGCCGGTCATGCCTCCCGCACCGGGACGGTACTCCATGAGCAAAGGTTGGCCGAGCAGCTGGCCCGCCTTCTCGAAAGCCGGGCGCCAGTGCTCCATGTTGCCGCCGGCCGCATAAGGCGAAACGATGCGGATCGGCTTTGTTGGGAAAGCTTGCGCGAAGGCGGCGCCGGCGGCCGCGCAGAGGAGGAAGGCGGCGAGGCGCATCGCACTCCTCACACCGGCACCCCGCCGCTGACCGTCGTCCGGTAGAGGAGCCTTCGATGCTGCGGCCCGTAGTCCGCGGTGCCGGAATGGATCGTCGAGCAGTTGTCCCACATCACCACGTCGCCGACTTGCCACTTGTGGCGATAACCGAATTCCGGGCGCATGCAATGCTCGTGCAGCTCGCGGATCAGCGCGCGCGCCTCGTCGTCCGGCATGCCCACGATGCCGCGCGTGAACCCTTCGTTGACGTACAGGCACTTGCGCCCGGTGAACGGATGGGTGCGCACGACGGGGTGGACCGCGTCGGGCGTGCGCTTGCGCAACTCGTCGTCCGACAACTCGGTGCGTCCCTGTCCCGTGGCCTGGCGCTGGTCGTTCTGGCGGTTGTACGCGTCGGCCAGGCGATGGACGCCCTTCAGCGGCGCGATCTTCTTCTTCATCGATTCCGGAAGCGCGTCGTACGCCATCATCGTGCTCGCGAAGCGCGTGTCCCCGAGCGGGTTGCCGGCGTCGTCGTGCGGGATCTCGATCGCGCGCAGGAGCGAACACCGCGCCGGCTTCGCCATGTAGGTGAGGTCGCTGTGCCAGTACTCGGCGGTCGCGCCGACGCGCTTGCCGTCCTTGAGGATGTTCGAGATCTTGAAGAGCTCCGGGTAGCCCTCGAGCAGGTACTGGTCGACCACGTGGATCTCGAGGTCGCCGAAGCGGCGCGAGAAGCGGATGTGGTCATCGGGCGAGATGTGCTCCTGGCCGCGGAAGATCATCACGCCGTTGGCGTTGAAGGCGTCTTCCAGCGCCTTGAACGTGGCTGCGTCCAAGGGCCTGGAGAGGTCGATGCCCTCGGCGAAGTAGCCGAGCCTTTGCTCCTGAGCGACTGCTGCCATCGGAATCCTCCTCGCGCGAAGCCAAAAACATAGGATGCGCCGCCCGGCGGCGTCAAACGCGGTCTCAAATCCGGCCGGATAAGTTCGCGCACAGAACGGTACCATTCCGGGAATGGAAGTCGATCCCGCCGACCTGGTGGTGCCCGGCGGCCGCGGAAGCGCGGTCGTGGTGGAGTGCGGCCAGGTCATCGACATCGTGAACACGTTCGGCAGCCAGGTGGTCGACTTCTGGGCCTTCTGCAGGGAAACGCCCGCGGAATTCCTGTCGATGCCGCACTGCCGCTCGGTGCTCGAGAAGCTGCACTTCACGCGCGGCGACGCGCTCTACTCCAACCGCCGCCGCAAGATCCTAGAGATCGTCGAGGACACCTCGCCCGGCGTCCACGACAGCCTGCTGGCCGCCTGCGACGTGGAGCGCTACCGGCTGCTCGGCGTGCACGGCTACCACGCCAACTGCGCGGACAACCTGCGCGAGGCGCTGGGGCCTTTCGGCATTGCGCTCGATTCGGTGCCGGCGCCATGGAACATCTTCGAGAACGTCTCGGTCGAAGGCGGCCGGCTGGAAATCCGCCCGCCGTTGTCGCGAGCCGGCGACCGCGTGCGGCTGCGCGCGCTCGACGACCTCGTCGTGGTGCTGTCAGCGTGCCCGATGGACATCGTGCCGACCAACGGCGCGGATTGCACGCCCAGGGACGTGGCCTACCGGGTGCAGTGATTGGCAGCATTTCGGCTTGTCCCGCCCGGTGCGCCAGGGGGAAGGGCGAAAATTGGCAGTATTTCGCGGGTGCGCCGCGGAGCCGCTCAGTCGCGCCGCAGGCGCATTTCGTAGGTGAACTTGCCGGCCGCGTGCAGCGAGTCGGAGACTTCCAGCAGGCGCTCGGTCGCGTCGTAGTAGTAGCGCCGCACCCGAAGGCCGCACGTCGACCGGGTCCTGAGCAGCGCCGCCTCCTGCGCGCCGAGCGGCACGGCTTCGATCTTCTGGCCGATCCACGCGATGCGCACGCCGAGCGCCTTCTCGACTTGCGGGTAGATCACTCCGGCCGAGCGCGGGATGCGCTTCTCCAGCCCCGCCAGCGCGTTGTGGAGGTAGACCGTGATCAGGCACACCGGCGTCGCGATGCCGGGCTTGCGGCGCACGCCGGTCAGCTTGATCCATTCCTGGCCGCGGCGGCACTCGAGCACCGCGAGGTCCGCGCCCGAGGCCTTGATGCGCTCGCGCTTCCGGATGACGAAGCGCGTGTCCGAAGCATAGCGAAAGAGGTCCTCCGCGGAGCTCACCGGCAGGGTGAACGCTGCGTTGGCCGTTGCCGCGGTCACTTTCGATCCGGCGCGCGGGCGCCGCGTGATGAGGCCCGCATCGCGCAGCTGGCGCAGCGCCTCGCGGGCGGTATAACGGCTCACGTCATAGGTCTTGCAGAGCGCAGCCTCGGTCGGCAGCGAATCCCCGACCGCCAGCGCCCCGGAGGCGATCCGTTCGCCCAGGGTCTTGGCGATCTGCTCGTAGCGGTGCTGCTTCATCCTGCCTTACCCGATTGCGCGGCTCGCGCGCAGGGCGGCGATGCGTTCGGCGCTGTAGCCGATTTCCCCGAGCAGCGCGTCGGTGTCGGCGCCGAGGGCGGGCGCGGCGCGCCTGGGCAACTCGGTCCCGGCGCAGCGGATCGGGCTCGCCACCAGCCGCGCGGTGCGCCCGTCCGGGTAGGCGTACTCGGCGATCGAGCCGCGCTCCGCGGCAAAGGGATTGTCGAGCGCCTGGGCGATGTCGTTGACTCGCGCCACCGGCACCTTGCCCGACAGCTTCTCGAGCCAGGCCGCGGTCGAGTCGTGCGAGAAGGCCTCGTCGAGCATCACGGTGATCTCGTCGCGGCGCTCGAGGCGCGCGGCGAAAGTCGCGTAGTGCGGGTCGGTCGCCCATTCCGGGCGGCCGAGCTCGGCGGCGAGCACACCCCAGAATTTTTCCTTGTTGCACATCACGAAGATCCAGCCGTCCCGCGTGCGGTAGAGCTGGCTGGGGACGAGCGAAGGATGCGCCGAGCGCTTCTCGCGGCCCTGCACCGCGCCCGAGTTGAGGTACCACGCGCCGGGATAATTGAGATTGAAGAGCGCGAGGTCGAAGAGGCTGGTGTCGAGGTCGCGACCGCGGCCGGTGGCGCGCGCGCTGGTGATGCCCGCGAGCAGCGCGAACGAGGCGGCAAGGCCCGTCATCAGGTCTACCACCGAGAGGCCGTAGCGCACCGGCGGGCCGTCGGGCTCGCCAGTGACCGACATGTGCCCCGCCTCGGCCTGCATCAGGTAGTCGTAGCCGGGCCACGCGGCGCGCGAGCCCTCGCGGCCGTAGGCCGAGAGGTGGGCACAGACGATTCGCGGGTTGATGTCCTTGAGCGCGTCGTAGGTCAGGCCGAGCCGGGCGGGCAGGTCGCCGCGCAGGTTGTCGATCACGCCTTCGGCGGTTCGCACCAGGTCGAGGAACACCGCCTTGCCTTCCGGTGACTGCAGGTCCAGCGCCACCGAGCGCTTGTTGCGGTTGAAGGTCTGGAAGAACTGGCTGTCGCCGGGGCCGAAGAAATGCGGGCCGACGTTGCGCCCCACGTCGCCACCTTCGCGCAGGTTCTCGATCTTGATGACCTCTGCGCCGAGGTCGGCGAGGTACACGGTGCCGGCGGGGCCGGCGCCGTACTGCTCGACCGCGAGCACGCGGATGCCTGCGAGCGGAAGGTCAGGATTCACGGAGGATGTCCTCGAGGACCGTCGCCGGCGCGTCGTCCAGGTTAAGCACCGCATCGCGAATGGCTTTGGCGCGCGCGGCCGAAACGCAGTGCCCGGCGTTCTGCAGGAACTTGGCTTCCACCTCCGCGTTGGAAAGCGGGCGGTCAGCGCTGCCGCGGTTGACCGCTTCGCGATGCCGGACCTCGCGGCCGTCCTTGAGCCGCACGATGACTTCGCCACAGAAATGCTTCGGGAAGGTGGAAGCGGGATCGACGCGGTAGTCCACCTTCGACGCAAGCGCGAGCGTGGCCTCGTCCCGGAAGGCGGTTTCCTCGAGCTCCGCGAGCCCGAACCGGCCGGCCCTCAGGCTCGCGGCGATCGCGTAAGGCACGCTGAACTTCGCGTCGTAATCGTTGGCCGGTCGCTTCTTGTTCGCGACGGGCTCGCAGACCGTCTTGACGACTTCCTGCGGCACGAGCGCAGTAATCGATTCGACGTTTGCGGGATTGACCGATTGTTTAAGCGCGATCGCGGCGTCGGCGAAGGCGTGGACGAAATGGCAGGCGGGGAAAGGCTTGACCGCCACGTTCATCGTTTCCCAAACGCTCATCAGGCCCTGGGTGGCGCGCGCGTAGTTAGCTTCTGCGTCCAGCGCACCGAGGTGCGACTTGAAGAGGCCGAAGCGTCCTTCATAGGCCGCTGCTGGCGCGACAAAACCGTGCTTGGCCAGCGCCGCGGAAGTGATGCCGCCAACCCCGGCCCAGCCCGGGTGGAAGCGCTTGGTCCACGCGCCGTCTTCCAGGAATTCGAGGCTGCCGGCGGCGGTCGACAGCGCAATTCCCTGCGCGCTTACGAGCTTGCCAATATTCAACGCATGGAGCTTTCCGGCCGCGAGGGCGCTTGCGAACGCGCCGATGACCCCGGTGGGATGAAAGCCGACCTGGTGAAAGCCGCCCCTGGCCACCGACCCCAGCCGCGCGCCGGCCTCCACGCCGGCCGCGAAGGCGGTGAGCAGTTCGCGGCCCGGGCGCCCGAGCTCGGCGGCGAGCCCGAGCGCAGCGGGCAGGACGCCGACGGTGAGATGGACCACGCCCTCTGTGTGCGTGTCGTCGTAGTCGAGGCCGTGCATGAGGATGCCGTTGGCCAGAACCGCGTCGCGCAGGGGCAGGCGTTGCGCATGGCCCACTACGCCGCGAGCGCCGGCGCCGCCGAGTTCCGTAATCGCCTTGAGCGAGACGGCCGCGAAATCGGACTTGCGTGCCGCGAGGCCGCAGCCGACGGCATCGAGCACGAGGTGCTTGGCGCGCGTGCGCACTTCGGCCGGAATCGATTCCCAGGTCAGCGCCGCGGTAAAGCCGGCGAGGCCGCGCGAAATGGTCATGGCGCCTCAATCCGCGCAGTTAGTCCGCACGTGCGCCCGATTCCTTGATCACCTTGCCCCACTTGGCGATCTCGCTGCGGATATACGCGCCGAATTCGTCCGGCGTGTTCGCCGCAGGTTCGGCGCCGAGCGCCAGCAGTCGCTCGCGCACGTCGGGCAGCGCGATGATCGCGGCGGTCTCGGCCGCGAGCTTTTCCACGATCGGCCGCGGCACGCCGGCGGGTGCGACCAGACCGATCCATGCGACGCCGTCGAAGCCGGGATAACCCTGTTCGGCGATCGTGGGCAGGTCGGGCGTCGCGGCCGAGCGCTTGACGCTGCCGACGCCGAGCGCGCGCAGCTTGCCGCTGCGCACGTGCGGCAGGATGCCCGGGCCGGTCTCGAACATGAGCGAGACCTGCCCCGCGATCAGGTCGGTGACCGCCGGCGGCCCGCCCTTGTAGGGGACGTGCGTCATCTCGAGGCCGGCGGTGTGCTTGAACATCTCCATGATGAGATGGTTCGTGACCCCGCTCCCGCCCGAGGCGTAGTTGAGCTTGCCGGGCTGCGCTTTCGCCAATGCAACGAGCTCCCGCACGTTCGTCGCCTTGACCGACGGGTGCACCACGAGAAAGAGCGGCACCGTCGCCGCGAGCGAGATCGGCTGCAGGTCACGCGTGGGGTCGTAGGGCAGCTTCGAATACAGGCCGGGATTCACCGACAGGGGGCCGCTCGAATTCATCTGCAGCGTATAGCCGTCCGGCGGCGCCTTGGCGGTGAGCTCGGTGCCGATGATGCCCGCGGCGCCGGGCTTGTTGTCGACGAAGAACGACTGTCCGAGGCGCGAGGAGAGCTTTTCCGCCACGAGGCGCGCGACGATGTCGGTGGCCTGTCCGGGCGGGAAGCCTACGATCATTCGCACCGGCTTGGCGGGATAGGGCTGGGCGCCGGCGCTTGCAGCGGCCAGGCACAGGGCGGCCAGGGCGATGAGTCGAAACATGAGGGCTCCTCGTTTTTCGATATTGTACAATTGTCTGGACAATTAGAGGAGGCCGCATGGCCGGTGAATCGGTGAAGGTCGGGGAGAGTCGCTATCGCGAACGGTTCGGGCGCTACTACGAGGATTTCGAGGTGGGAGCGACGTACGAGCATCGCCCGGGACGCACGATCTCCGAGGCGGACAACACCTGGTTCACGCTGCTGACCATGAACAAGCATCCCGTGCATTTCGATGCCGAGTACGCGAAGCACACCGAGTTCGGCAAGCCGCTGGTGGTCAGCACGCTTACGCTCTCGATCCTGGTGGGCATGAGCGTCTCGGACACCAGCCAGAAGGCGATCGCCAACCTGGGCTGGAAGGACATCAAGCTGCCGAAGCCCGTGTTCGCGGGCGACACGCTGTACGGCGAGTCGACGGTGCTCGCCAAGCGCGAATCGAAATCGCGCCCGGACCAGGGCATCGTGACCATCAAGACCGTCGGCATCAACCAGCGCAAGGAAGTCGTGTGCGAATTCGTGCGCACCATGCTGGTCATGCGCCGCGGCAACCAGCTCGAAGCCGACGCAGGCTACTGAGGAAACCCATGAATGCACCCGAAATGAAGCCGAGGTACCAAGTCGCGCCGGACTCGGCCGAGGCGAAGCAGATCCTCGAAGCCATTGACCGCTGGCTAGTGCGCGAGGTCGAACCGCACGTGATGAAGCTCGAGCATGACGACGTCTGGCCCGCGAAGATGGTGGAACAGATGCAGGCGCTCGGCCTCTTCGGCGCGACGATCAGCCCGGAATACGGCGGGCTGGGGCTCTCGGCGGAGCTCTACGGCCGCATCGTGTCGCGGATTTCCGAGGTGTGGATGTCGCTCACCGGCATCTTCAATTCGCACCTCATGATGGCGCTCCTCACCGAGCGCTACGGGAGTGAAGCGTTGAAGAAGAAGTACCTCCCGAAATTCGCGACCGGCGAAATCCGCGGCGGCCTCGCGCTGACCGAGCCGAACGCAGGCACCGACCTGCAGGCGATCCGCACGAAGGCGGTACGAAAGGGGGATTCGTACGTCCTGAACGGCACGAAGATCTGGATCTCCAACGGCATCCAGGGCTCGTGCTTCGCGGTGCTGGTCAAGACCAACCCCGAAGCCGAGCCGCGCCACAAGGGCATGTCGATGTTCCTGTGCGAGAAGGGCGATGGCTTCACTGCGAGCAGGAAGCTGGAGAAGATCGGCTACAAGGGCATCGACTCGGCCGAGCTGGTGTTCGACGACTACAAGGTGCCGGCTTCGAACCTGATCGGCGAGGAAGGGCGTGGCTTCCACCAGGCGGTGGGCGGGCTGGAGCTCGGCCGCATCAACGTCGCTTCGCGCGGCGTGGGCATCGCGCAGGCGGCGCTCTCGGAGTCGGTCAAGTACGCGCAGCAGCGCCAGACCTTCGGCAAGCCGATCGCCGAGCACCAGGCGATCCAGCTCAAGATCGGCGAGATGGCCACTCGCGTCGAGGCGGCGCGGCTGCTGGTGAAGAACGCGGCGCAGATCTACGACCGCGGCGAGCGCTGCGACATGGAAGCCGGCATGGCCAAGTATTTCGCCACCGAAGCCGCCTTCGAGAACGCGCACGAGGCGATGCGCATCCACGGCGGCTACGGTTATTCGAAGGAGTTCCCGGTCGAGCGGCTGTACCGGGATGCGCCCTTGCTTTGCATCGGCGAGGGCACCAACGAAATGCAGCGCATGATCATCGCCAAGCAGGTCATCGCTCGGAACAAGATCTAGGAAAGGAAGAAGATGAAGCGAATTGCGATTTTCCTTGCGGCCGCGCTGTTGGCGGGGCACGTCGTTGCGCAATCCTATCCGTCGAAGCCGGTGCGCATCGTGGTGCCTTACGCACCGGGCGGCGGCACCGACATCATCAGCCGGCAGCTCGCGCAAAAGCTTGCCGAATCCTGGAACCAGAGCGTGTTCGTCGAGAACCGCCCGGGCGCCAACGGCATCACCGGCACCGACGTCGTGCTCAAGTCGCCGCCCGACGGCCACAACCTCGTCGTGGTGGTCGCCGCGCACGTAATCAACTCGAGTCTGGTCACCAGGATGCCGTTCGACCCGGTGGCGGATGTGGCCCCGGTGACGCTGATCGCGCGCTCGCCGTGGGTGATCGTGGTGATCCCGACCCTGCCGGCGACGCTGAAGGAAGTCGTCGCGCTGGCCAAGGCGAATCCCGGCAAGCTGCGCTTCGGCAGCTCCGAGCCTTCTTCGCGCCTGGCGGGCGAGCAGTTCAAGCAGCTGGCAGGCATCAACCTCGAGCACATCCCGTACAAGGGCGGCTCGCAGATCATGACCGACATGCTCGGCGGCCAGATCGAGACAGGCTTCACCAGCACGCTCACGGTGCTTCAGCACTACAAGTCCGGAAAGCTGCGCGTGGTCGCGGTTGCGGGCAAGACTCGCCATCCGTCGATGCCGGACGTCCCGACTGCAATTGAGGCAGGCTACCCGGACTACGAGACTTACGCCTGGTACGGCATGTACGCCCCTAAGGGCACGCCGCGAGAGGTCGTCAGCCGCATCCAGCGCGAGATTGCAGCGATCGTGAAGCGCCCCGACATGCAGGAACGGCTGAACCAGTTCGGCGCCGAGGCCATCGCGAGCACGCCCGAAGACTTCGCCGCGTTCACCAAGGCCGAGAGCGACAAGTTCGCGAAGCTCATCAAGGCCGCTGGCATCCAGCCGGAATGACGCAGGGCGCCATGAAGGGCTCGACGACGGGCGCGCTGAGCGGACTGCGCTCGATCGAGATGGGCCAGCTGATCGCCGGCCCGTTCTGCGGCCAGCTGATGGCCGACCACGGCGCCGAGGTGATCAAGATCGAGCCGCCGGGGCAGGGCGACCCTATGCGTTCGTGGGGGCAGGGCAAGCCGGTGTGGTTCCCGGTGATCGCACGGAACAAGAAATGCATCACGCTCAACCTGCGGCTGCCCAAGGGGCAGCAGATCCTCCGCGAGCTGATCGCGAAATCGGACTTCCTCGTCGAGAACTTCCGTCCCGGCACGCTCGAGAAGTGGAACCTCGGCTACGAATCGCTGCGGGCTCTGAACCGCGGGCTGATCGTGGTTCGCGTCTCCGGCTACGGGCAGACCGGCCCCTACTCGAGCCGCGCGGGCTACGGGTCGATCGGCGAGGCGATGGGCGGCATGCGCTATCTCGCGGGCGATCCTTCGACGCCGCCCTCGCGCGTGGGCTTGTCAATCGGCGATGCTCTGGCGGCGACGTACGCGTGCCTGGGCGCGCTCATGGCGCTCAACCACCGCCACGCGACGGGCGAAGGGCAGGTCGTGGACAGCGCGATCTATGAAGCGGTGCTCGCGATGATGGAATCCACGGTGCCGGAATACACCGAGGCCGGCGTCATCCGCGAGCGCACCGGCTCGATCCTGCCGAAGATCGCGCCATCCAACGTGTACAAGACCCAGGACGGCCAGATCGTGATCGGCGCGAACCAGGACAGCGTCTGGAAGCGCATGGCCGAGGCGATGGGCCGCGCCGAACTCGCGAGCGATGCGCGTTATGCGACGCACGTCGCGCGCGGCGAGCACCAGGCGGAACTGGACGTGCTGATCGACGCGTGGACCAGCGGCTTTACCTCCGCCCAGGTGCTGCAGATCCTGCACTCCGCGGGCGTGCCGGCCGGCAAGATCTACCGCGCGCCGGACATGCTGGAGGACGAGCATTTCCGCGCGCGGCAGTCCCTTGTGAAAGTGCCGCATCCCGCGTTCGCGAACCTCTGGATGGCGAACGTATTCCCGAGGCTTTCGGCGACGCCGGGCGAGGTGCGCTGGCCCGGGCCCGCGTTGGGCGAGCATAACGAGCAGGTCTACGGCGAGCTGCTCGGGTACGGGCGCGCCGAACGCGAAGGACTCGAAAGCGAAGGAGTCATCTGATGGCGCTGAAGCACTCCAAGGCCCCGCCTGGCCGGGTGGAAGTCCTCGAGCACGCCTCGAAAATCCTCAAGGGCAACCCGCTCGGCGATCCGCATGTGCGCAAGGTCGGCGTCTGGCTGCCGCCGCAGTACGACGGCAAACGGCGCTTCCCGGTGCTCTACGACCTGGTCGGGTTCACGGGCTCGGGACTTTCGCACGTGGGCTGGAAGCCTTTCGGCGACAACGTGGCCGAGCGCGCGGCACGCCTTATTCACGAGCAAAAGATGGGGCCGGCAATTTTCGTCTTCCCCGACTGCTTCACCGCGCTCGGCGGCAACCAGTACGTGAACTCGTCGGCGATCGGCAACTATGCCGATTACCTCACGAAGGAAATCGTGCCGTTCGTCGACCGCGAGTTCCGAACCCTCGCGTCGCGCAACCATCGCGGCTGCTTCGGAAAATCTTCGGGCGGCTATGGCGCGATCGTGCACGCCATGAAATATCCCGGGACCTGGGGCGCGATCGCGGATCACTCGGGCGACGCGTACTTCGATTTCGTCTACTGGCACGATTGGCCGAATACGCTGAACGAGCTGTCGAAATACCGCGCGGTGAAGCGCAAGGAAGGCGCGTACAACGCGTTGGCCGAATCGAAACGCAAGGGACTCGAGGCCGGGCTGGACGACGGGCGCATCAAGCGTTTCCTCGCAGCCGTGTGGGCGCGGGAGAAGCTTTCGGGCGGCGAATCGCACGCGATCATGAACCTCTGCATGGCGGCGACCTACGACCCGGATCCGGGTGCGCCGAACGGCTTTCGCGTGCCCTTCAACCTCGAGTCCGGCGAGGTCCTCCCCTCGCGCTGGAAGCGCTGGCAGGCCAGTGACCCGGTCAATCTCGCCGCAAAGTACCGCGCCAACCTCAAGAAAATGCGCGCGATCTACATCGATTGCGGCTGGCGCGACCAGTACCATATCCACTACGGCACGCGCCTGCTCTCCGCGCGCCTGTCGGCGGCCGGCATCCGTCATACGTACGAGGAGTTCGACGACAACCACTCGGACGTCGACTACCGGATGGATACGAGCCTGCCTTTCCTCTACCGGGCGCTGAAGCCCTGAGGACTATGGGCCGAGCTCGGCGTCGAGCGTGCGGTGGAAGTGCACGATGGCGGCCTCGAATTTTCCGAAGGTGAAAACGGCATTGGCCTCCGCGGCGAGGCCGCGCTGGATCGAGCGAACGACCTCCCTGTCCTCCGCCGCCCCGGTGGTGCTGACGAACTCCGCGTCGCGCTTTGCCTCCTCCTCCGCGCCCGGCGCATCGCTGTTCGTGAGCGAATAGACCACCATCTTCGTGCGGTCGATCGCTTGCGGCTCGAGGATCACGACCTTGGTGTGGCTCGAGAGCTTCGTCACCAGCACGTTGGGAAACAGGTGGTACACATACGTGAGGTAGCCGGTGACGTCGCGCTGCTCCTCGGGCAGGTCGGCGAGCTCTTTCCAGCACATTGGGATCCTAAGCTTAGAATTCCACGTGGACAAGTTGTCGCGGCCGCTTCTATAGTGTCACCTAAATACTAGTGACTCCAGCGTAACTGGACTGGCCACAGTTAGGCCGCAAATGTAATCACACTGGCTCACCT
>JADMIO011678509.1_pt1 | contig 24301 bp, 24 predicted proteins | sample 8958161 | NCBI WGS metagenome assembly JADMIO01 (sample SAMN16585339, study PRJNA669376) | soil metagenome | isolation source: Crop rotation soil | place: USA: Cullars Rotation, Alabama | collected 2011
GCAACCGCCATTACGTGCCGATGGGCGTGCGCGCCGACGTCGTGCGCCACCTCGGGCGCAGCACGCTCGCCGCCGGCCTCGATCTGCAGGGCGGGCGCTCGGCGCTCCACCTCGTCAACACGCCGGACGGCGGCGCGATGGTGGTGACGCGCGACGCCGCGCAGTGGGACGGCGACGTCGCCGCGTGGGTGCAGGCCGACCTGCGCGCCGGGCCCGCCGCGCTCGCGCCCGGCCTCCGCGTCGATCGCTACGGCCTGTCCGACGAGTGGGTCGTCGACCCGCGCGTCGCATACGCGCAGGCGATCGCGCCGCGCTGGACCCTGCGCGCCGCGCTCGGCCTCTACCACCAGCCGCCGATCTTCGCCGACATCGATCCCGCCTACGCCATGCAGCCGCTGCACAGCTCGTTCGCGCGCCAGGCGTCGCTCGGCGTCGAGGTCGCGCTCCCCGGCGACGCGACCGCGAGCGTCACCGGCTACGCGTCGGAGCTCGAGGACCTGCCCGTCGACGTCGTCACCGGCGCGAGCCCGGCGGCCGGCGGCGGCACCACGCGGTCCGGCGGCGGCCCGTCGATCACCCGCGAGCTCGCCGACGATCAGTTCGGCGCGTACGAATACCGCGAGAACCGCGGCCGCGGCGACGACCACGGCGTCGAGGTGATGGTGCGCCGCGCCGGCGCGCGCTGGGCCGGCTGGCTCAGCTACACCTACGCGCGCAGCCTGCGCACCGAGGATCCGCGCCGCTCGCTCGACTGGCATCCGTACCTCCTCGATCAGCCGCACGTGCTCACCGCGCTCGCGAGCGTGAAGCTCGGCGCGTGGCAGCTCGGCGGGCGCGTCCGCTACGCGACCGGCAATCCGTACACGCCCGTCGGCGGCACGTTCTACGACGTCGACGCGCAGGAGTACCGCGCGGTCGACGGCCCGCTCCTGTCCGCGCGCCTCCCCGCGTTCGTGCAGCTCGATCTGCGCGCGGATCGCACGTGGCACCGCCGGTGGGGCACGCTCACCGCGTTCGTCGACGTCCAGAACGTGACCGATCGCCTCAACGCCGAGGGCGTCGACTACAACTTCGATTTCACGCGCACGCGGTACACGCGCGGCATCCCGATCTTCCCGTCGATCGGCGTGGAGTACGCGCCGTGAAGCGCGCGCTGCTGTTGATCCTGGCCGGCTGCGGCGCCGAGACCGCCGATCCGTCGACGCGCATCGACGCGCCGCGCGTGCTCGGCATCCAGGCCGATCCGCCGGTGGTCGCCGCCGGCGACGTCGCGCAGCTCCGGCTGCTCGCCGTCGACGCGACCGGCGAAGAAGCGACCGCCACGCCGTCCTGGCGCGCGTGCTCGCCGTGGACGCCGGTCGCCGATCCGACGCGCGACTGCGGCCCGGGCGCGAGCCTCGCGCTCGACGGTGCGCTCGACGTCGACGCGCTCCTCGCGCGCTTCCCCGCGCCGGCGCCGCTGCCGCCGCCGCCCGACGATCCCTGCCCGCTCGCGTACGCGCACGTCGACGTCCCCGTGATCGTCGAGCTCGACGTCGACGGCACGCACCTGACCGCGCGCAAGAACGTCCGCCTGTCGTCGACGCCGATCGCACGCACCAACCCCGCGCTCGGCGATCTCCTGCGCGAGGGCGATTCACTCTCCGTGCATCCCCTCGTCGATTCGCTCGACGAGGCGTGCACGAGCGACACGCCGCCCGCGATCGTGCGCGAGCCGCTCTCCGTGTTTCTCTTCACCACCGCAGGAGATCTCGGAGCCACGCACGTCGACGTCTCGTACGACGCCGCCGGCACCGAGTCGCTCGGCACGACTACCTTCGTCACGGACGCACCGACGGTGATTCTCTGGGCGGTCGCGATCGATCCCGATGGCGGGCTCGACTGGGCGCGTTACTTGCTCTCCCTTGCCTCACCATGAAGAAAACCCTGTCGATCGTGATCCTGTCGACCCTGTGCCTCGCGGGGTCGGCCTGCAAGAAGACCGAGACCGAGAAGGCCGCCGACAAGGTCGCCGACAAGACCGACAAGGTCGGCGACAAGGCCGAGAACGTCGGCGATCAGGCGCGCGACATGTCGAAGGAAGCGCAGGACATGCAGGAGGCGAAGGGCGACCTCGCCAACGCCGACCAGGAGCTCGCGGCGGCGAAGCAGGAGTACACCTCGCGCCTGATGGAGCGCCTCGCGAAGCTCGACGAGAAGATCGCCGACGCGAAGGCCAAGGGCGCCGACTCGATGAAGGTGGCGGACCTGCAGGCGCGTCGCGACGCGCTCGCCCAGAAGATCGCTGATGCCAAGAACCAGACCTCGACCGCGTGGAGCGACTACAAGGACTCCGTCGAGAAGGACTTCGACGACGTCGAGAAGGCCGTCGACGACGCGACCTGATCGCGGATATCGGTAGAACCGACCTCAGCGCCTGGCGCACGATTTGCTCCTCGCGAGCGCGATGAAATGGGCCATCGTTCTCGCGGGGGGTGAGGGAACTCGCCTCCGATCGTACGTACTCCAGCGATTCGGCGAGGCGAAGCCGAAGCAGTACTGCACCTTCTACGGGGGGCGCAGCATGCTCGGACACACGCTGGACCGCGCCGCGCTCCTCGCCGGGAGCGAGCGCACGGTCACGGTCGTGGCGCCAGCGCACGCGCGCTGGTCAAGCGAGCAGCTATCCGACCACCGCGGCCTGGTCGTCTCGCAGCCCACGAACCGCGAGACCGGCCCCGGGGTCTACCTTCCGCTCGCGTACGTCCGCGCACGCGATCCGCGCGCGCTGGTCTACATCCTTCCGTCGGATCACTACGTCCGCCCCGCCGACCGCTTCTGCGACGCGCTCGCCGCCGCGGGAGACCTCGCCTCGAGCGAGCCTTCCACGATCGTCCTGACCGGAGTCCCCCCCGAGTCACCGGACGGCGAGTACGGCTACATCGAGCCCGCGCACGATGCGATCGGCGGGGCGCGGCGGGTGCAGGGCTTCCTCGAGAAGCCCACGCGCGAGGTCGCCACCGCGGCGATCGCGCGCGGCGCGGTGTGGAACACGATGGTCATGGCCGCGACGGCCGACGCCCTGTGGGAAGCGGGCCGCGCCTGCATCCCGGAGGTGATCGAGCGGTTCGACGCGCTGATCCCCCACCTCGGCACCGTCCGCGAGGCGGATGCCCTCGCCGAGGCCTATCGCGACATGCCGCTGGCCAACTTCTCGCGCGATGTCCTCGAGCGCGCCACCGACCGATGCCTGGTCGTACCGCTGCCGGGCATCGAATGGAGCGACTGGGGCCAGGCGGAGCGGATCGAGGCCACCCTGTCGCGCCGCACGCGTGCCGCGACCGTGCCGGCCGCACTGGCTGTTTCCCCCTGAGGAGCCGCGGACTTGCCGAAGGCAAGGCCGATGGTACGGTGTGCGACCGTGGGCCTGCTCGCCGATCGAGACCGGGAGAACGCCGAGGTGTACCGGCTGCTCGTGGAGAGCATCCGCGACTACGCCATCGTCATGCTCGATCCCGCCGGCGAGATCATGACGTGGAACGAGGGCGCGGAGCGGATCGAGGGGTACGCGGCGGCGGAGGCGATCGGCCAGCCGCTCGCGATGCTCTGTCCGCAGAACGCGGCCGAGCTCTTGCGCGACGCGCGCGAGAAGGGCCGCGTCGAGCAGGAGGCCTGGTACTCGCGCAAGGACCGCACGCGGTTCTGGGGAAACCTCGTGCTGTCGAGCATCGACGAGACCGGCAGCCTGACCGGGTTCTCGCTGCTGCTCCGCGATCTCACGACGCGGTTCGCCGCCGAGGAGCGGTTCCGCCTGCTCGTCGAGGGCGTGCGCGACTACGCGATCTTCATGCTCGATCCCGAGGGACACATCGCGACGTGGAACCGCGGCGCCGAGCGCATCAAGGGCTACAGCGCCTCGGAGATCATCGGCCGCCACTTCTCGGTGTTCTATCCCGAGGAGGACATCCAGGCGGGCAAGTGCGAGTACGAGCTGGCCGAGGCGATCGCCGACGGCCAGTTCGAGGACGAGGGCTGGCGCCTCCGCAAGGACGGCACGCGGTTCTGGGCGAACGTCCTCATCAGCGCGGTGCGCGACGCCTCGGGCGCGCTGATCGGGTTCTCCAAGGTCACGCGGGATCTCACGGACCGCCGGCGCGCCGAGGAGGAAGCGGCGGCGCGCAAGGCCGCCGAGCACGCGAACCGCTCCAAGGACGAGTTCCTCGCGATCCTCGGCCACGAGCTCCGCAACCCGCTCGCGCCGATCCGCACCGCGCTCCAGCTCGCGAAGCTGCGCTACGGCCACCTGTCGCGCGAGCAGCTCGTGATCGAACGACAGGTGAACCACATGATCCGGCTGGTCGACGACCTGCTCGACATCTCGCGGATCACGCGCGGGACGATCGAGCTCAAGAAGGAGCCGATCGACGTCCGCCGCGCGGTCGCCGCGGCGATCGAGATCGCCGGCCCGCTGCTCGAGCAGAAGCAGCACCGGCTCGACGTCGACGCGCCCGAGCAGGCGCTGCTCGTCGAGGCGGACGAGACCCGGCTCGCGCAGGTCTTCGCGAACCTCCTCACCAACGCGGCCAAGTACACCGCCGAGAACGGCCGGGTGCAGGTCCGCATCTCCGAGGACGGCGACCGCGCGCGCATCGAGGTGCGCGACAACGGCATCGGCATCGATCCGCAGATGCTGCCGCGGATTTACGACCTGTTCGTCCAGGGGCCGCAGGATCCGGACCGGCCCGCCGGCGGGCTCGGGCTGGGGCTCAGCCTGGTGAGGACGCTGGTATCGCTGCACGGCGGCACCGTCGAGGCGTACAGCGCCGGGCTCGGCGAGGGCAGCCGGTTCGTCGTCTGCCTGCCGCGGTGGACGGCGCAGGCCGGCGCCGACGACGACACCGCCGCGACCACGCGGATCCCGGCGATGACGCGCCGGACCCGCGTGCTGCTCGTCGACGACAACGACGACGCGCGCGAGCTGCTCGCCGAGTACCTGCTCGAGGCCGGACACGACGTCCGCAACGCCGCGACGGGCCTCGAGGCGCTCGAGCTCGCGTCGACGTTCCACCCCGAGGTCGCCTTGCTCGATATCGGCCTGCCCGTGATGGACGGCTACGAGCTCGGCGGCCGGCTGCGCGAGCTGCTCGCGGCGTCGCCCCCGCGGCTGGTCGCGCTGACCGGCTACGGCGGCAACAGCGATCGCAACCGCAGCCGCGAGGCCGGCTTCGACGCGCACCTCGTGAAGCCGATCGACCTGCGCAAGCTGCTCGAGGTGATCGGCGGCGTCACGCCCGCAGCACGATCTTCATGACGTCGTCTTGCTTGTTCAGGAACATGTCGTAGCCCTCGGCGGCCTGCGACAGGTTCATGTGGTGCGTCACCACGAAGCTCGGGTCGATGTGGCCGCGCTCGATGTGCTCGAGCAGCGGCTTCATGTACCGGTGGACGTGGCACTGGCCCGTCTTGATCGTGAGGCCGCGGTTCATCAGCGCGCCGAGCGGGAACTTGTCGACGAGCCCGGCGTACACGCCGAGGATCGACACGATGCCCGCGCTGCGACACGCGAGGATGGCGTCGCGCACCGCGATCGGCCGGTCGAGCGCCATCTTGGTCGACTGCTTCGCCTTGTCGTACGCGAACTGCAGCCCGTAGCCGTGCGCCTCCATGCCGACGCAGTCGATGCACGCGTCCGGACCGCGCCCGGCGGTGAGATCGAGCAGCGCCTCCATGACGTCGTGCTCGGCGTAGTTGACGACGTCGGTCGCGCCGGCCTGCTCGAGCGCCATGCGCAGGCGGTACGGGAAGCGATCGATCGCGATCACGCGCTCCGCGCCGAGCATGCGCGCGCTCGCGATCGCCATCTGCCCGACCGGCCCGGCGCCGAACACGGCGATCACCTTGCGCGGCGTGATCTCGCAGAACTCCGCGCCCATGTAGCCGGTCGGCAGGATGTCCGACAGGAACAGCACCTGCTCGTCGGACAGCACGCTCGGCACCTTCAGCGGACCGACGTCCGCGTAGGGCACGCGCACGTACTCGGCCTGGCCGCCGGAGAACCCGCCCGTGAGGTGCGAGTAGCCGAACGCGCCGCAGGTGGCGTGACCCATCAGCTTCTCGGCGAGCCACGCGTTCGGGTTGCCGTTCTCGCAGCACGAGAAGTTCTGCAGGAGGCACTGCTCGCACTTGCCGCACGCGATCGCGAACGGCACGACGACGCGGTCGCCGGCGGCGAGGTTCTTGACGCCACGGCCGACCTCGACGACCTCGCCCATGAACTCGTGGCCGAGGATGTCGCCCTTCTGCATCGTCGGCATGAAGCCGTTGTAGAGGTGGAGATCGGAGCCGCAGATCGTCGTCGCGGTGACCTTCACGATGCAGTCGTGCGCGTTGACGATCGTCGGATCCGGCACGTCGTTCACCTCGACGTGCTGCTTGCCCATCCAGCAGGTGGCCCTCATTTCAGCACCTCCCCGGTCTCGATGACCTGTTTCAGGCGGCGCAGGTCGCCCTTGATCTGCGGGCGGGTCAGCGCCTTCGCGAGCGTGGCGCTCGGCGACATGCCGCGCACCGCGAGCTCGACCTCGGCGCGCACCTCGGTGCTCTCGCCGCCCGGCGAGCGCGCGAACGTGATGCGGCCGCGGTGCGAGAACGGCGTGCCGGTCGCGCGCCACACCAGGCACTCGCCCGGACGATCCTCGAGGAGCTCGGCGTCCCACGACACGTGGCCGACCGGGAGCTTCATGACCCAGTGGCTGTGGTCGCCGTCCTCGGTCACCGACTCGAGGTAGTCCATGTAGAGCGGCAGGCTCTCGAAGTCGCGGAAGAACCGGTAGACGTCCGCGGGCTTGGCGTGGATCGTCACCGACGCCATCACCGGCGGCGACGCGCGATCCTGCGCGCGCGTCACCTGGCGCGTGGCGTAGAGATCGACGCCGGTCGCGACCGCGGACGCGAGCAGGCCGGCGACCGCGCGGGTGCGGCCGCGCGGCTGGCGCGCCGCCCACACGAGCGCGCCGAGGCTGACCGCGTCGGCGGCGACGCGCAACCACATCGGCGCGGCGCGACGCGGGCGCAGGAGGATGCCGAGGCCGAGCGCGACGTCGCCGACGCCGACGGCCTTGACGACCTTCGACCGCGAGAACACGGCCTGCAGCGCGCCGAGCCCGACGCTGGCGAGGCCGACGCCGCGCGACAGCCGGAGGCCTTCGGGGTGGTCCTGGCCGGGATCGGTGTGATGAGCAGCGGAGAGCGAGTTCATGAGGTCTCCTGGGTCAATCGGGGTACGCGGCGCTGACGTCGGCCGCGTAGTCCCCGGGGGGCGTCTCGATATCGGTGGTGTAGACGACGTGCCCGCCGCGGCCGACGTCGACGTGGCGCGTCGCGTGGACCTCGGCGTCGGTGCGCAGGTCGCGCAGGCGGAAGTCGAGCTCGATCTCGCCGGCGCCACCGTGGTTCGCGACCTCGACCTCGACGCGCGTACAGCCGGGCCGTGGCGACGGCGACACCGTCGCTCGCTCGATCGCGGGCGCCGGACCGGCACACGCGGCGAGCAGCGCGAGGGCGATCAGTGTCCGGGCACCCATGGCGGCCTCACGACGAAGAGGACGAGCAGCGCGACGACGCCGGCGACGATCACCAGCGCCGCGGTCATCGACGACAGCGGATCGACGCGCCGCTGGTTGCGGCTGAGGCTGACGATCCCGAGCGGCTCGGGGATGATCGGCAGCTTGTGCTCGCCCTGGTACTCCCAGTCGGGCAGGAACGCCTCGTCACGCAGCGCGGGACAGAGCGCGCGGACGTCGCGCTCGAGCGCGGCGCGCTGCGCCTCCGTGATCCGCACCGTCGGCCACGTCGCGCGCATCGCGTGCGCGAGGGCGGCGTACTGGAGGAGGCCCTCCTTGTCGGTCGAGCCCCACTGCACGACCTCGAGCTCGCTGCCGGTGATCTCGTCGAGCTTGCGCTCGACGAACCCGAGCAGCGAGCTCGACCCGCCGCGCGGCGCGTCGAGGTGGCTGACGCGCACGCCGTCGAACCGGAGCCGGCCGAGCGAGCCGTGCGCGTCGCGGAGCTCGAGCTCCCACGGCTCGCCGCCTCGGCCCTCGAGCTCGACGGCCTTGTCGAACGCAGCCGACGGGCCCGGGCCGGGCTTGCCGAGATCGCGCGGCACGCCGAGGGCGTGGAACGCGATCCGCACGGCGCCGACCGCGCCCGGGAACGTCGCGACCGCGAAGTAGCCGAAGAACAGCAGGAAGAACGCGATCGTCAGCGTCTCGACGTTCGAGCGCTGCGCGAGCGTGACGAACATCGACGCGCGCCACACGAGCAGCGCGAGCCCGACGATCGCGACCAGGAACAGCGCGACGTGGACGACCGCGAGCACGCGCACCCGACGCGCGTAGTGACGCGCGTCGGACACGCCGGGCTCGAGCAGCAGCGTGCGGGCGAGATCGGTCATCCGGGGGGCAGCGGCGCGGCCTGGTCGGTCTCGAGCGGGACGTTGTCGGCGGGCTCCTCCTCGAGGAGCTGCTCGAACATCGCGAGGACCTCGTTGCCGAGGCCGGCGCGCTCGTCCGCGCTCATCTGCTTGCGGAGGATCGGGAACAGCTTTCCTTCCTCCTCCTCGTGCGCGTGGTGGCTGACCTCTTCCTTGAGGACCTTGAGCTTCGCGTCGAACTCGTCCTCGTCGGTCTCGGGATCGAGCTCGATGAGATCCGCGAGGACGCGCTTCATCGCGAGGTGCTCCTCCACGGACTCGTGGAGCATCTCCGAGGTCTCTTCGCTCATCGCGGCCGGGTAGAAGACCTTCTCTTCGACCCCCGCGTGGGCAGCCAGCTTGTTCGCGAGCTCGCGGAACACCTCGGCACGCTCGCCCTTGCCGGACTCGAGCTTCTCGAAGAGCTGGTCGACCTCTTCGTGTTGACTCTGGAGGATGTCGAGAACGTCGGTGGCGTCTTGCTTGGGAGGCATGCGCCCCGTCACTGCAAGTCGGGGTCCAGGAATTCCGTTTCGATCGCGATGATCTCGACCCAATCTCCGTCGCTGTCGTCGGTGAAGTACGAGACGTCGTCGGGCGGCGCCGTGTCGACGTGTGCGGCGCGGCGCTTACGAACCGCGCGGGTGATCAGCCATCCGCCGACGGCGAGACCGGCGGCGATCGGAAGGACGCGGGTGATCAGCATGCACCCACAGGCTGCAATCAGGAGACCAGTACGGCGCAGCCGTCGGCGTCGAGCAGGCCGTCCCGCGGGGGCTCGGGGTACGCGAGCACGACGTCGCCGCGGGCCTCGAGCCGCGCCGGGCGCGCCCCGAGGTTTCCGATCACGGTGACGCCCCCGCGGCGCACGCCGATCGTGCGCGCGTGCTCGTCGACGTCGACGGTCACGGCGTCGCGGCGGCCGTCGCGCAGCTCCGCACGCGCGCGGCGGAGCGCGGACAGCGCCTCGTACCATTCGAGGATCTCTCGGTGCCCCGGGCGCGTGCGCTCGCTCCAGTCGAGCGTCGAGCGCCGCATGGTCTCCGGATCCTGCGGGTCCGGGCCGTCGCCGCCGTGCTCGCGCCTGCGGCCTTCCCGAACCGCGCGCGCGAGCTCGGGCGACTGGTGATCGGTGAAGTACTGGAACGGCGCGCTCGCGTTCCACTCCTCGCCCTGGAACAGCATCGGCACGAACGGCGCGGCGAACAGGAGCGCGGCGGCGAGGCGGAGCCGTCCGGGCGAGACCAGGTGGCCGAGGCGCTCGCCGAGCGCGCGGTTGCCGGTCTGGTCGTGGTTCTGGATGCAGGCGACGCAGCGGTCGCCGGGCGCGTCGCTGCGGCCGGCGCGGATCGCGCGCGCGATGTCGGCGAGCCGGCCGAACGGCTCGTAGTAGCCGTGGCGCTCGCCGGTGAAGGCGGCGTGGATCGCGTGGTGGAAGTCGTCGTACCAGAACGCGTCGAGGTGCCAGTCGCGCCACAGCCGCGGGTCGTAGGTCTCGTGCTCGGCGATCAGGAGCGCGTCCGGCAGCGCGGCGCGGAGCTCGGCGAGGAAATGGCGCGGCGACTCGTCGTCGAAGATCGCGTGGGTGGCGTCGAGGCGGAGCCCGTCGAAGCCGAGGTCCTGCACCCAGCGGCGCGCATTGTCGAGATAGAACGCGCGCACGTCGGCGCGCGAGAAGTCGATCGCGCGGCCCCACGGCGTGTGGTGGCGCTCGGTGAAGAAGTGCGCGGGCAGCGTCGCGCCCTCGGGGCCGACGTGGTTGTAGACGACGTCGAGGAGCACGCCGAGGCCGCGCGCGTGGGCCGCCTCGATCAGCCGCCGCAGCCCCGCCTCGCCGCCGTACGCGTGGTGCGGCGTGCCGAGGTCGACGCCGTCGTAGCCCCAGCCGCGATCGCCCGGCGTGTCGGCGACCGGCATCAGCTCGAGGTGGCTGACGCCGAGCCGCGCCAGCTCGCCGAGGCGCTCGATCGCGCCGTCGAACGTGCCGGCGGGCGTGAACGTGCCGACGTGGAGCTCGTAGATCAGGTTCACCGGCCACGCTCGCTCGCAGACTCGCTCACGCATGCGGCCTCCGCAGCAGCGCGACGGGGAAGCGGGCGAGCAGCTTCTCGACGGAACGCTCCGCGGGCGCGCCGGTGAACGCGCACACCCAGTCGCCGTCGAGCGCGACCGCGGTGTCGCCCCAGCCCGGCAGGAGCGCCGACAGGCGCGGGACGACCACGGCGAAATCGTCGCCGCGCGCGAACGCGATCACGCGGTCCGCGTGCGCGCCGGTGACCGCGAGCGGCCGGTACGCGCCGTCCCACCAGCGCGGCTGCTGCGCGCGCAGCGCGAGCACGCGGTGGATCAGCCACAGCTTCGCGACGCCCTCGCCGAGCGCCTCCTCGGGGCCGAACGCGCGGCAGCGCTGCAGCTGCTCGCGACGCACCGCGAAGTCGACCGGCGCGCGATTGTCCGGATCGACCAGCCGGAAGTCGGGCAGCTCGGTGCCCTGGTAGAAGTCGGGCACGCCGGGCGCGGTGAGCTTGACGAGCGTGCGCGCGAGGACGTTGCGCCACGTCGGCGTCGCGATCGACGCGACGAACTGCGCGACGTCCGCGCACAGGTCCGCGTCCCCGAGGATGCCGTCCGCGAACCGCGCGATCGCCGCCTCGTAGTCGGCGTCAGGCGAGAGCCACGAGGTGCGCCGCTTGGCCTCGCGCGTCGCCTTCTCGAGGTACCGGCGGAGGCGCGGCGCGTCGATCGGCCACGCGCCGACCACCGTCTGCCAGATCAACAGCTCCGTCGGGCCGTCCGGGAGATCGCCCGTGCGGTATCCGCGCGCGCGCTCGCCCCACCGGCTCACCGCGCCGGCCCACGCGTCCGGGATCTCCGACAGCACCGCGAGCCGCGCGCGCACGTCCTCGCCGCGCTTGGTGTCGTGAGTGGCGGTGGCGACCAGCGAGCGAGGCGGCGTCGCGGCGAGCGCGGCGTGGAGCTCGTCGACGGAGACGCCGAACCGCTCCGGCGCGCCGCCGACCTCGCACAGCGCCGCGAACCGCACGTCCCGGTAGAACAGCGTGTCCTCGAGCCCCTTCGCCATCACCGCGCCGGTGGTCTGCTGGAAGCGCAGCGCGAATTCGCCGCCGGCCTCGATCGCGCCGCGCAGCGCCGCCCACACGCGGCGATCGACGTCGGGCCGGTGCGGCGCCGCGCGGCCGAACGCCTCGTCGAGCACGCGCGCGTCGTCCGCCGACACCGGCGCGCCCGGCCGCACGTACGTCCGGTACACCGGCAGGCTCGCGAGCAGCTCGGTGATCGCCTCGCCGAGCTCGCGCCGCGTCACGTCGCGCAGCATGGGGTCACCGGCGACGAGGCCCTCCGCGATCGCGACGAGCCGGTCGCGCTCGGCGGCGAGGATCCCGCCGATCACGTCGAGCCGCGCGCGCCGCGCCTGCGCCTCCCACGTCGCCGTGTCGCCGCCGGCCGACGCCCACAGCGCGTCGAACGCACGCGCCGCCGCCGGATCGACGAACACGCCGTCGAGCACCCGCATCACCTCGTAGCCGGTCGTGCCGTCGACCGGCCACTCCGCCGGCACCCGCTCGTCGGGCGCGAGGATCTTCTCCACCACGATCCACGCGTCGGGCGCGCGCCGCCGCAGCTGCGCGAGGTAGCGCGCCGGCTCGCGCAGGCCGTCGATGTGATCGATCCGCACCCCGTCGATGCAGCCCTCCGCGAGCCACCCGAGCGCGAGCCGGTGGACGTCCTCGAACACGTCGGGATCCTCGACGCGCAGCCCGGCGAGCGTCGCGACGTCGAAGAACCGCCGGTACGGCAGCTCGCCGAGCGCGTAGCGCCAGTACCCGAGCCTCCAGTGCTGTTGCTCGAGCAGCGCGTCGAGGTCCGGCCCGGGCTGCGTCCCCGGCGCGATCGGCAGCCGCACGTCGCCGACCCGCACCTCGTCGCCGACGACGCGGATGTGCCCGCTCGCGAGCGCGTCGCCGTAGCGCTCGCCGAGGATCGGCAGGAGGATGCGGTCGCCCTCGGCCCAGTCGACGTCGAAGTAGCGGGCGAACTTGCTCGATGCGCCGTGCCGGAGGACGTCCCACCACCACGCGTTCTCCTCGGTCCCGATCGCCATGTGGTTCGGCACCAGGTCGACGAGCGCGCCGATCCCGCGCAGCCGCAGCGCGTCGCACATCCGCCGGAACCCCGCGGCGCCGCCGAGCTCCGCGCTGACGCGGTCGTGCGCGACGACGTCGTAGCCGTGCGTCGACCCGCGCGCCGCCTGCAGCACCGGCGACGCGTACACGTGGCTGACGCCGAGCTCCGCGAGGTACGCCGCGATCCCCGCGACGTCGTCGAAGCCGAAACCCGGCTGGAGCTGCACGCGGTAGGTCGCGCGAGGCGCGATCACCGCGGCCTCCGGTACAGCGCCACGCTCCGCGCGCACAGCGGCCCCGGTGCCTCGCCCGCCGCGTCGAACCCGCGCTCGGTGTCGAACACGCGCTGCCAGCCGTCGCCGAGCTTCTGCGGGATCGCCAGCGCCATCTCCCCGTCGCTGCCGTTGAACGCGACGTAGAAGCTGTCGTCGTGGATCACCCGCCCGTATGCGTCGCGCGCGGTCACCACGTCGCCGGCGAGGAACACGCACACGCACCGCCCACCCCAGTCCTCCTGCTTCATGTCACGCCCGTCCGGCGTGTACCACCGCAGCTCGCGCGGCGACTGGAACCAGCCGCGCCGCCGGAACACCGGGTGCGCGCGGTAGAGCGCGATCAGCCGGCGCGTGAACTCGAGCAGCGACGCGTCCGCGTGCTCCCAGTCGAACCACGAGATCTCGTTGTCCTGGCAGTACGCGTTGTTGTTGCCGCCCTGCGTCCGGCCGATCTCGTCGCCGCCGCTCAGCATCGGCGTGCCCTGCGACAGGAACAGCGTCGCGAGCAGGTTGCGCTGCTGCCGCGCGCGCAGCGCGTTGATGCCGGCGTCGTCGGTCGGGCCTTCCGCGCCGCAGTTCCAGCTCCGGTTGTCGTCCGTGCCGTCGCGGTTGTCCTCGCCGTTCGCCTCGTTGTGCTTGTGGTCGTACGAGACGAGGTCGCGCAGCGTGAACCCGTCGTGCACCGTGACGAAGTTGATGCTCGCGTACGGGCGGCGGCTGCCGTCGCGCTGGTAGAGATCCGCCGAGCCGGTGAGCCGCTGCGCCAGCTCCCCGGCGACCGGCTCGCCGCGCCAGAAGTCGCGCACGCCGTCGCGGAACTTGCCGTTCCACTCCGACCAGATCGGCGGGAACTCGCCCACCGCGTAGCCGCCGGGCCCGAGGTCCCACGGCTCCGCGATCAGCTTCACGCCGCGCAGCACCGGATCCTGGTGGACGAGCTGCAGGAACGTCGCGAGCCGGTCGACGTCCTGCAGCTCGCGCGCGAGCGTCGCCGCGAGGTCGAAGCGGAACCCGTCGACGTGCATCTCCTGCACCCAGTACCGGAGCGAGTCCATGATCAGCTGCAGCACGTACGGCTGCCGCATGTGCATCGAGTTCCCGGTGCCGGTGTAGTCGTAGTAGTGCTCGAGGTCGTCGGGGACGAGCCGGTAGTACTCGCGGTTGTCGAGGCCGCGGAAGCTGAGCGTGGGCCCCAGGTGGTTGCCCTCCGCCGTGTGGTTGTAGACCACGTCGAGGATCACCTCGATGCCGGCGCGGTGGAGCGTCCGCACCATGTGCTTGAAGTCGGCGATCGTGCCGTACTCGTCGTGCGGCGCGAAGAAGCCGATCGTGTTGTAGCCCCAGTAGTTGCGGCGGCCGCCGTCGTGCACGAACTGGTGCACCGGCAGGAGCTCGACGGCGGTGACGCCCAGCCGCGTCAGGTGATCGATCACCGCCGGGTGCGTCAGCCCGAGGTACGTGCCGCGCATCGCCTCCGGCACCTCCGGGTGCCGCGCGGTGAAGCCCTTCACGTGGACCTCGTAGATCACCGTGTCGTTCCACGACTGGTGCAGCGGGCGGTCGCCGGCCCAGTCGAACCAGGGATCGACGACCACGCACTTGAGCATGTTCGGCGCGCTGTCCTCGGGGTTGTCGCCCTGCAGCGACGGCGCCCACTGGAGCGATCCGGTGAACGAGCGCGCGTACGGATCGAGCAGGAGCTTGTTCGGGTTGCACCGCAGCCCCTGCTTCGGATCCCACGCGCCGTGCACGCGGAAGCCGTACTTCGTGCCCGGCCCGACGCGCGGCAGGAACGCGTTCCACACGTGGCCCTCGCCGCGCGCGAGATCGATCCGCTCCTCGCGATCGCCGAACAGGCACAGCTCGACGCGCTCGGCGACGCCCGAGAACACGGCGAAGTTCGTGCCGTAGCCGTCGAACGTCGCGCCGAGCGGATAGGTCCGCCCCGCCCAGACCTCACGCATGGCGTTCACGCACCCGCGCGACGCAGGGAAGCCTCGATCCGTGCGGGTTCGCCCCAGTCGCTCCACTCGACACCGTCGAGGAGCACGAGAAGACAGCGGTCGCAGACCTGCTCCAGGACATCACGTGAGAAGTTTGCGAACGGCATGCCATCGTAGGCGCGCTCGAGCGCCGCGCGCTCGAACCGCGTGCCGAGCGCCGGCGCGATGTCCTCGAGCCGCTCGATCACGTCCGGGATGCACGCGCGGCCGGCATCCCACAGCGCGCGCACGGACGCCGCGAGGACCATCGCGTTCCATGCTGCGCCGCGCGCGATCGCCGCCGCGGCACCCGCGCGTCCCGGCTTCTCGACGAACCGCCGCACCCGGACGCCGTCGGCCTCGATGTACCCGTAGCTGCCGTCGGGCTCCGTCGGAGGCACGCCGACCAGCACGATCTCCTCCGGCCGCCGCGCCGCGAGGTCGCCGGCCGCCGTCACCTGCGCGACGAACCGATCCGCCGGGCGGATGTCGTGATCGGACGGCAGGAGATAGACGACCGCGTCCGGATCGCGGGCGCGCACGTACGCGAGCGGCAGGTAGACCCCGGGCCCGGTCTCGCGATTCACCGGCTGCGCGATGCGGTGGCCGCGAAATCCGGCGAGCTGCTCGGAAGCCCATCGCTCGTGGTGCGCCGCGGTCACGATCGCGACGTCGTTTCCCGACAGCTTCGTCGCCCGATCCACAGCGTCCTCGAGCATCGAGCGCGTGCCGGCGAACGCGCAGTACTGCTTCGGGATCGCCTCGCCGAAGCAGCGCTGCACGTACGGGCGGAGTCGGTCTCCCTCTCCGCCGGCGAGCACGATCGACCAGCGACGCATCACTCCTTCGCGGGCAGCAGCGGCGTGGCGAGCTTCTTCGCGAGCGCCTCGGCGTGCGACAGGTGCTCCGCGACCATCGGGCGCGCGGACTCGAGCACGCTCTTCAGCTGCGCGTTGTCCGCGCCGGGGATCAGCTTCTGATCCAGATCGTCGAGCACCTTCTGGTGCGCCTGGACCTGGCTGTTGACGTAGAAGCGATCGAAGTCGTCGCCGGTCAGACCCTGCAGGCGCGCGATCGTGGTCACCGAGTCCGCCTGCATCTGCGACGTCATGTCGTTCATCTCGGGCGCGAGCTGGATCTTGTCGAGCACGTCGCGCGCTTCGTTCTGCGCGGCGCGATGCTCGTCGATCATCATCTGCGCGAACGCGCGGACGTCCTTGTTCTTGGTCTGCGCCTTCGCGATCTTCGCCTGATCGATCTCGATCGAGTGCGCGGTGTCGGCGATCGCGGCGATGTCCGCATCGGTCAGCTCCGGCGCGACCGCCTCGGGCTCCGCCGCCGGCGCGAGCGGCGTGATCTGGGCAGGGAGGGTGGTGGGCGCGGCGGGCGCGATCGGGACGTCGTTGTCCGACGAACGGCAACCGGTGGCGATCAACGCGGCTGCGAGGATCCAGCGGGTGTGGGTCTGCATGAGTCGGTGTAGCGCCGGCTCCTCCGACCAGCCACGGACCTACGAGCGCTCCAGATGCCTCGGGAGATCCAGGATGAACGTCGCGCCCTCGCCGGGATCGCTGACGACGCTCACCCTGCCCTCCATCGCATCGACCATCTGCTTCACGATCCACAGGCCGAGGCCGAAGCCCGAGCCGTTGAGGCGGACGTGCTTCTCGAAGATCCGCGCGTGGTTCTCGGGAGCGATGCCGGTGCCGCGATCCTTCACCTCGACGTGCGCGACCCGGCCGTCCGTCGTCGCGCGGAGGTGGATCGCGATCGGCTGCGTTCCGCCGAACCGGAACGCGTTCGACAGCAGATTGCGGAGGATGCGATCGGTGCGATGCCGATCCCACCGGACGACGAGCTCGGGATCGCCGGTGATCTCGATCGGGATCGGCTGCGGGCGCCCGGCCTGCATCTCGTTCGCGAGCGAGCGCACGAAGGCGGCGAGATCGATCTTCTCCGGCACGCCCGCCGTGCCGCCGGCGTCCAGCTGCGTGGCGTCGAGGAGCCGCTGCAGCCGGCCGACGAACTCGTCGAGCCGTCCGGCGATCGCGTCGATGCGCTGGCGAACACCCTCGCGATCGATCGCGTCGTGGGTCAGGTCCTCCTGCAGCCGGCGCACGAGCAGCATCACCGGCGACAGCGGTCCGCGCAGCTCGTGCGCGACCAGCGCGATGTGCTCCTCGCGGACCTTCACCGCGTGCTCGAGCTCGGCGACCCGCTCGGCGAGGCTGTCCACGCCGGTGGCGAGCGGCGACGTCCGCGGACCTCGCCCGCGCCGGAACGGCAGATCCGGATCCTCCTGGATCATCGTCGCCTCGGCGGTGGCGAGGGCCTCGATCACGGGGCCGAGCTGGGGCGCGTAGACGGGGATTTCCCGCGCAGAGACCGACAACTTCTGGCGCGTCCTCCGGAGAAAGCTCCAGATCGCGCGATGCGAGTGGAACGGCGCTGTCATGGCGTTGGTCGTAATCTGGATCCGCCGTGGCGAATGCGCACGCGTGCGGCCGCGCTCGATCGTCGGTGCGATGACACACGTGGGTTCGCGGACCTGCGCGGGAGTGAGGCTCCGTCGGATCGGCACCGGGATTGCTCTGACCCCACCGCCATGGGGCGACACAGGACCGATCCGCGCATCGACGTGCAGTACCCGGTGCCGTCCGGAGCGCGGCACCGCGAGCTCCGCGCGTTCGCCGTCTTCTGCATCGCGCGCATGGAGCGAGAGCTCGCGGGCATCGATTCCTGGGTGCTGCGCGTGCGCCCCGGCCAGCGCGGGTTCGAAGCACTCGTGGCGGTGAGCCTGCGCGGCCACATCATCGAGCAGCTCGGCGCGGGGCGCGACGCCACGCTCGCCGTCTGGGACTCGCTCTGCAACGTCGAGCAGCTCCTGCGAGAGGAGCTGAGGGCCGCATGACGATCCAGGAGAACCCGTTCGCGCCGCCGCCGGATCTCCAGCCGCTGCCGTCGCCGTGGAAGCCGCCGCAGGTCGCCGTCGCGATCGCCGCGTCCGCGCTCGGCACGGTGCTCGGATGGGCGTTCGGTCAGCCTACCCGGCGACCTTCGCGAGCGCCGCGTCATCGGTGAGATCGAGCCGGAGCGGCGTGATCGACACGGAGCCACGGTTCACGGCCCAGCGATCGGTGCCCTCCTCCGTCGCCTCGACGGGCATCACCGTGATCCACTGGAGCGGCCTGCCGCGCGGATCCTTCACCGGCACCACGCGCCCGTCGTAGTGGCGCACCGACTGGCGCGTCCACGCGATGTCCTTCGGCTGCGGCGGGAAGTTCACGTTGAGCAGACACATCTCGGTGCGCGGCAGGAGCAGCTCGAGCGCCTTCACGATCCACGGGCGCAGCGCGACGAAGTCGGGCTCCGCGTCGTCGGCGGGCGTCGACAGCGCGATGCCGCGGCAGCCGAGCAGCGCGGCCTGCTTCGCCGCGGCGAGCGTTCCCGAGTGCCACATCGAGTTGCCGAGGTTCGGGCCGAGGTTCACGCCACTCAGCACGACGTCGACCTTCTCCCAGGCGCTGAGCCCGAGGGCGACGCAGTCGGCGGGCGTGCCGTTGACGCGCCACGCGTCGAAGTCGCCGATGTGCGTGCGCTTCACCGCGAGCGGGCGCCCGTGGGTGATCGCGTGGCCCATCGACGATTGCTCGACGTCGGGCGCGACGATCCGGACGTCGCCGAACTGGCGCGCGACGTCCGCGAGCGCGAAGAGGCCGGGGCTGTGGATGCCGTCGTCGTTCGCGATGAGGAGGCGCACTGGTATGCCGGTTGCTGGGGTGGGAAGGGATGCGCGTGCTGCTGATGCACAACGCGAAGGCCGGTCGGAGCAACCATAGCGCCGACGCGCTCGTTGACGAGATCCGCGCCGCGGGACACGAGGTGATCGCGTGCGTGACGCGGCGTCGCGAGCTGCGCCGCGCGCTCGAGCACGACGTCGACGCCGTGGCGGTCGCGGGCGGCGACGGCACGGTGGGCGGCGCGGCGCGCGTGCTCCGCGGCACCGGGATCCCGCTCGCGGTGATGCCGCGCGGCACCGCGAACAACATCGCCGGCCAGCTCGGCGCCGGCGGCGTCGCGTGGTGGAGCACCGCGGAGGTGCGCGCGTTCGACGTCGGGCGCGCGCACGTCGACGGCGAGACGTTCCGCTTCATCGAGGCGTTCGGGTGCGGCGCGTTCCCGCGCGTCATCCACCAGACGCAGCGGGTCGAGCCGCTCGAGGGCGACGACGGCCGCCTGCGCCGCGACCTCCACATGTTCCAACGGCGCGTGCACGAGTCGCCGCTCAAGGACTACCGCATCACGATCGACGGCGAGGACCGATCGGGCCGCTACTGGCTCGTCGAGGTGATGAACATCGGATCGATCGGCCCGCGCCTGCCGCTCGCACCGGCCGCGGATCCCGGCGATGGCCTGTTCGAGATCGTGCTCGCGGGCGAGGGCGATCGCGGCCACGTCGCCGACGCGTTCGAGGCGCTCTTGCAGGGGCACGTGCCCACACTGGACGTGCCCACCGTGCGCGGGCGCCGCGTGCGCATCGATGGGCGCATGCGCCGCTTCCATCACGACGGCGCGCTCGTCGATCAACCGGCGAGATCGATCACGGTCGCGATGGAAGCCGGCGGGATCAGGATGCTGACCCCAGCAACTCCCGTAGGAGATTCGCGTACTTGAATGGTGGCCCGGGGGATGCGTCTACCTCTACGCCATGAAGCTCAAAAATATCGTCTCCAGTCTCGCGATGGTCGGTGCGCTCGCCTCGAGCGGGGCGGCGTTCGCTCAGAGCTGGACGGGGCATCATCGTTCCGACGACAACGACACCAGCGCGCGCCGTCACACGCGCGTCCGCGTGAAGGCCGACATCATCGGAACGCGCCAGCTCGACGAGGGCCGCGGCGTCGCGACCTTCAAGATCAAGCCCGAGATGCGCCGCGACGGCCTCGCGCTCGCGACCGACGGCGCCAACGTCAAGATCCTCTCGGTCGAGTTCGTCTACAGCGACGGTCGCGTCGTGAAGGAGCGCGTCCGTCAGACGATGGGTGACGGCCAGGCGATGACGATCCAGACGGGTCGCCCGCCGGGTCTGCGCACCGTGCGCGTCCGGTACGCGATGAACGACAACGACTACTACGACAGCTACAGCTACTCCACGCGCCTGCGCCTCGTGCAGCTCCACACCGGTGACGGCTACACGCACGAGGAAGACCTGTGGAAGTACCACGACGACGAGGGCTACTACCCCGACGAAGACTAGCCTTTCCGACCTCACGTGAACCTCCCGCATGGCCCACGGCGATCCGTCGTCGAATGGGCCATGCGCACGTTCAATCGACTGTTCCTGACGACGTTCCTCGCCGCGGCGTTCGCGGCGCCGGTCGCCCACGCGGGCTCGCTCGCGATCCAAGGCGACGTCCAGGCCTCCGCGCAGGCGCACGCCTCCACCGGCGACGCCGCGTACGCGAAGGGTGACTTCGAGGCCGCGCTCGAGGCGTACGGCGAGGGCTTCGCCCAGACGCGCGACACGGCGTTCGTCTACGCGATGGCGAAGTGCCACGAGCAGCTCGGCCACGCCGACGAGGCGAAGTCGATGTTCCAGATGTACCTCGCCGCGAAGACGGACGCGTCGCTCGCGTACGAGAGCGACGCGAAGGCCGAGCTCGGCATGAAGGCCGAGAGCACCGTCGGCACGGTGACGAAGACGGTCGGCAAGGTGAAGGACGCGGCGTTCACGGTGAGCGCCGGCATCTACACCTCGGCGAAGGTGTCGGTGGCGGCGAAGGTGAAGGCGAGCGCGAAGGCGGAGGCGAAGGCCGCGGACGAGGCGTACGCCGCCGGCAAGTACGAGGACGCGGCGACCGGCTACGCGAACGCGTACGCGAAGTCGCAGCAGGCCATCGTGCTGTGGGCCGCGGCGCAGGCGAACGCGCAGGCCGGGCACGGCGCCGAGGCGCGCGCGCAGCTCGAGGGCTACCTCGCGACCAAGCCGAAGGGCCAGCAGGCGAAGGACGCGAAGGCGCTCCTCCTCGCGATGGGCGGCTCGTCGAGCGCGATCGTGAAGGTGTCGGTGAAGGGCAAGGTGTCCGCGAAGGCGAAGGGCAACGCCGGCAAGGGCGACAAGGCGATGAAGAGCGGCCAGTACGTGACCGCGGCGAAGGCGTACGCCGCCGCGTACGCGAAGGCCTCGGACGCGGCGCTCCTCTACGCGCAGGGCATGGCGCAGTTCTACGCGGGCATGACCGCCGACGCGGCGACGACGCTGAAGTCGTACCTCGCCGCCGGCGGCACGCTCGAGTTCCAGGCGCAGGCGGAGGCGACGCTGCGCGCGACGGGCCAGGCGTCGTCCTGACGCGCCCGAGCGGTTGTGCCACAGCGAGCGGCGGCGCCCCAGCGCGCGTTCGGAAGCCCCGCGAGAGGTTTCGGGGATTACGTCCCGGCGCGGGGTACGACGTTTGCTATCCCGACGATCGTCCGTGGAGCTCCCCGATCCAGGCGCACCGTTCAGCGTGGGCGACCGCGTCGGTGCGAGCTACCGGTTGCTGCGGCTCCTCGGGCGGGGCGCGACGAGCTACGTGTTCGAGGCGGAGGACTCGTTCCTGTCGCGGCGCGTGGCGATCAAGGTCGTCGAGGACGCGCAGACGGGCGCCGACACCCTCGTCCAGGAGGCCAAGGCGCTCGCCGCCACGCGCCATGCCGGGCTGCCGATCGTCCACGGGCTCGGGACCCATCGCGGGTTCACGTACCTCGTCCTCGAGCGCCTCTACGGCGTGACGCTCGACGAGCACCTCGCGCGCGCCCCCCGCCACCGAGTCCCGCTCGACGAGGGGCTCGACCTGCTGATCGGCATCGCCGACGTGCTCGCCGCCGTGCACCGCGCCGGCATCGCGCACCGCGATCTCAAGCCGGGCAACGTGATGCTGTGCCCCGAGGGCCGCATCGTGCTGCTCGACTTCGGGATCGTCGTGCCCGAGGTGGCGGCGCGCGACGTCACGCGCTGCGGCACGCCGCGCTACGTCGCGCCCGAGGTGATCCGCGCGAGCATCGTGCCGGGCCAGGCGCACCTCGTCGACGTCTACGCGTTCGGCGCGATGGCGTTCGAGATGTTCGCGGGCGTGCCGGCGTTCGACGCCGACACCACCGTGCGGACGCTCGAGCGCCACCTCGAGGCGCCGCCGCCCCTGCTCGCCGACGCGCGGCCCGATCTTCCGGAGGCGCTGTCGACGCTCGTCGACGCGTGCCTCGCGAAGGCGCCGGCGGAGCGGCCGGCGATGATGACGGTGTCGTGGGAGCTGCTAGGGCTCCGACGGCGGTCGCACGAGCGGCTGCGCGTCAGCGTCCGCGGCTGACGCCTGCTGCTGTTGCGGCTGCTGCTGCTGCAGTTCCGGCGCCGGGTCTACCGGCGGCACCAGCAGCGACTGCGGGACGCCGCCGGTGCCCTTGGCGATCCGCGGCGTGGCCAGCGGGGGGCGCTCGTCCCAGATGCGCGCGAGGACCTCGAGGAGCTGCGGGAAGTGGACCGGCTTCGCGAGCACCGCGCGCACCGTCGGAGGCAGCGATGCGGGCGGCACGACCTGAGCGGTCTGCAGCACGACCGGCACGTGCGCGAGCAGCGGATCCTCGGGCTGTGCGGCGAGGAACTCGTCCCCGCTCATGACCGGCATGTTGAGATCGAGGAGGATGATGGACGGACGGATGCCCAGATAGTGGATGCGCTCGATCGCGTCACGGCCGTTCGGGGCCGCGATGACGCCGTAACCGCGAGCCTCCAGCATCGCGGCGAGCGCGGTCCGCGCGTCGTCGTCGTCCTCCACCAGAAGAAGACGCCAGGTCATGGGGGTCTCAAAGGTCTAGCCGATAGCTGGAGGAAGCAAAGTTCCAATCGGCAGGCCCGATGTAGGACATGCGTCAACGGTACGCGAGCGGGCCTTGCACCGGCTTGGTGCGGCGCTCCGACAGGGCGTAGAGGAGGCCGAGCGGTACGCCGTACCCCGCGGCGTGGAGCACGAGCACCGGGCCCGTCGGGAGCGCGAGGAACCACGGCCAGAACGCGCGCGCGAGCACCTCCCACGCGATCACCCAGACGATCGCGCCGTACGCCGCGCCCACGATCGCCTGCGCGGTCTCGCCGGTGCGCGTCTCGCGCGCGAGGTCGGTGGCGAAGAAGCCGTACGCGAGGCCGAACAGGCCCGAGAGCACGACGTGCACCGATGCGCCGAGCGCGATCGCGCTGCTGCGCGACATCGCGAAGGCGTCGCGACCCTCGACGAGGCTCGCCGCGAGCCGCAGCGGGAGCAGCGCCGGACGGCCGGCGAGCGAGGACGTCACCATGCTCGCGGCGCCGAGGACGACACCGGCGATCAATCCGAAGGCGAGGCCTTCCTTCATGCTCCTCGACGAGTCGGACATCGAGTGTGGAACATGCACCGCGCGGGCCACGCACCGTCGGAAACGTTGCTACGGCGACGGAAGCGTTCCGATGCGCGGCGAGTCCGGGAAGCGCTCGGCGAACGCCGCGAGCCGGCGCCGCGCCTCCGCGGTGTGTCCCGCGCGGATGCACGCGATCGACGCCCAGTACGCCGCGTCCTCGACGACGGCCGCGTCCGTCGCGCGATCGAATGCGGCGATCGCGTCGTCGTTGCGGCCGGCGCGAAGGGCGATCCAGCCCTCGCGGAACGGGGAGACGGCGTCGGCGGGCGGTTCCGACGGATGCAGCGCGTCCGAGGTGTGCGGCGCCGCGGTCGCCGGAGCCTGCGTCGCCGGCGACTGCGGCGCCTCCCACAGCTCGCCCGTCTCGATCACCGCGCGATGCCCCTCGTGCACGACCTCCGCCGATCCCGCGATCACCGTGACGCTCTCGATCACGCCGCCCTTCGCGACCACGCGCACGCGCGCCTCACCCACGTTCACGCGCGTCGCGCCGATCGCGATCTCCACCGGCCGCGCCTCGCGCGCGTCGACGGTGATCGCGCCGGTGCGCAGGGTGACGATGTCGCGACCGGCGCGATCCGCGCGCTCGAACTTCGCGCGCCCTTCGATCTTTGCGGGCGCGATCGTCGCGATCACCGGATCGGGCACGGGCACGGGATCGGGGGAGGTACGTGGTACCGCAGGGTACGTGGTACCTGGAGGTACGTCGTACCTCGGGGTACGTGGTACCTGCGCGATCGGGGCGCGCGGCGAGGACAGCGAGACGACGGCGATCGCGGCGACGGCGGCGGCGACGAGGGCGGCGGCGAACCAGCCGCGATGGGTGCGCGCGGGGGGCGCGTCGTCGAGCTGGTCGGCGCGCGCCATGACCTCGGCGGCCATCTGCGCGCGCGTGCTGCGCGACGGCGGCGGCGGCGCGGCGAGGCCCGCGAGGAGCGCGCGCGTGGCGCGCTGACCGTCGAGGGTGGAGGCGCAGCGGCGGCACGCCGCCACGTGATCGGCGAGCGCGGCGGGCACGTCGCC
>JADMIO012757487.1_pt1 | contig 24301 bp, 11 predicted proteins | sample 8958161 | NCBI WGS metagenome assembly JADMIO01 (sample SAMN16585339, study PRJNA669376) | soil metagenome | isolation source: Crop rotation soil | place: USA: Cullars Rotation, Alabama | collected 2011
CGGCAGTAGCAGTAACCGAAGTAAAGCTCGGTGTTAAGAACTGGCTGGCTGCAGTCAAACGGCCTTTAGAGTCGACCGTGAATGCCGAGTAGTGAGTAGCATCACCATACGTACCTGCTGTAACAGCAGTGTTGGCAAGCGTAAGAGCACCACCAGTTGCGATCGTAGCATCACCAGACATCGGTACTGATGCCCATGAAGTGCCATTGCCGACAAGGATATTACCGGCAGTAGCAGTAACCGAAGTAAAGCTCGGTGTTAAGAACTGGCTGGCTGCAGTTAAGCGGCCCTTAGCATCGACGGTGAATGCTGAGTAGTGAGTAGCATCACCATAGGTACCTGCTGTAACAGCAGTGTTGGCAAGCGTAAGAGCACCACCCGTTGCGATCGTAGCATCGCCAGACATCGGTACTGATGCCCATGATGTACCGTTACCGACAAGGATATTACCGGCAGTAGCAGTAACCGAAGTAAAGCTCGGTGTTAAGAACTGGCTGGCTGCAGTCAAACGGCCTTTAGAGTCGACCGTGAATGCCGAGTAGTGAGTAGCATCACCATACGTACCTGCTGTAACAGCAGTGTTGGCAAGCGTAAGAGCACCACCTGATGCGATCGTAGCATCGCCACTCATCGTATTCGACTGCCACGAAGTACCGTCACCGATAAGAATGTTATTCAAAGTAGCGGTAGCAGAACCGAAGCTCGGAAGAGCAACAGTGCCAGCAGCGGTTAAGCGGCCTTTGCTATCAACTGTGAAGGTCGGGTAGCTGGTTGAATTGCCATAGGTGCCAGGAGTTACTGCGGTATTAGCAAGGGTAAGTGTACCAGTGCTATTAACTGTAGCATCGCCACTCATTGAGCGAGTTACCCAGTTGGTACCATCGGCAATAAGGATGTTGCCAGCAGTAGCAGTCGTTGAACCGAGCGGCACGCCATTGATGCGAGCAACGGTCGGGTTTGGATAGGTACCGCTAAGATCGCCACCGGCAGAACCAGAAGCGCTTGGGAATGTACCTGCGAACGTTAAACGACCTTTCGAGTCAACGGTGAAGCTCGGATAATTCGAAGCATCACCATAAGTACCCGGAGTAACAGCAGTGTTGGCAAGCGTAAGAGCACCACCAGTAGCGATCGTAGCATCACCAGACATCGGTACTGATGCCCATGAGGTACCATTACCGACAAGGATATTACCGGCAGTAGCAGTAACCGAAGTAAAGCTCGGTGTTAAGAACTGGCTGGCTGCAGTTAAGCGGCCTTTCGCATCTACCGTGAATGCCGAGTAGTGAGTAGCATCACCATAGGTACCTGCCGTAACAGCTGTGTTAGCAAGGGTCAATACACCGGTCGTATTAATGGTAGCATCATTGCTCATCGAGCGCGATACCCAGTTAGTACCGTCGGCGATAAGAATGTTATTGGCAGTAGCAGTCGTTGAACCGAGCGGTACGCCATTGATGCGAGCAACGGTCGGGTTCGGATAAGTACCGCTAAGATCGCCACCGGCAGTACCACCAGGTGTTACACCAGTGATGGTTACGTTCGCTGCATTAGTCAAGCGGCCTTTGCTATCGACGGTGAACGTTCCAACCTGAGTTGCAGAACCGTATGATCCAGGAGCAACAGCTGTATTAGCAAGGGTAAGAGCACCACCAGAAACGATCGTAGCATCGCCACTCATCGTATTCGACTGCCACGAAGTACCGTCACCGATAAGAATGTTATTCAAAGTAGCGGTAGCAGAACCGAAGCTCGGAAGAGCAACAGTGCCGGCAGCGGTTAAGCGGCCTTTGCTATCGACGGTGAACGTCGGATAGCTTGTTGCATTTCCATACGTACCCGGAGTAACAGCAGTATTCGCAAGAGTAAGTACACCAGTTGTGCTATTGGTAGCATCGCCACTCATCGTGCGTGATACCCAGTTAGTACCATCAGCAATAAGAACATTTGCAGCAGTAGCAGTCGTAGCACCGAGCGGCACGCCATTGATGCGAGCAACCGTCGGGTTCGGATAAGTACCGCTAAGATCGCCACCGGCAGTACCACCAGGTGTTACACCAGTGATGGTTACGTTCGCTGCATTAGTCAAGCGGCCTTTGCTATCGACGGTGAACGTTCCAACCTGAGTTGCAGAACCGTATGATCCAGGAGCAACAGCTGTATTAGCAAGAGTCAATACACCGGTCGTGTTAATGGTAGCATCATTGCTCATTGAGCGTGATACCCAGTTAGTACCATCAGCGATAAGAATATTATTGGCAGTAGCCGTTGTAGCACCGAGCGGCACGCCATTGATGCGAGCAACGGTCGGGTTCGGATAGCTACCGCTAAGATCGCCACCGGCAGTACCACCAGGTGTTACACCTGTAATGGTTACGTTCGAAGCATTAGTCAAACGGCCTTTGCTATCGACGGTAAAGGTACCGACCTGAGTTGCAGAACCATAGGCACCGGGAGCAACAGCAGTGTTGGCAAGGGTGAGTGTGCCGGTCGTATTAACCGTAGCATCACCGCTAAGAGCACGAGTTACCCAGTTAGTACCATCAGCAATAAGAACATTTGCAGCAGTAGCAGTCGTAGCACCGAGCGGCACGCCATTGATGCGAGCAACCGTCGGGTTCGGATAAGTACCGCTAAGATCGCCACCGGCAGTACCACCAGGTGTTACACCAGTGATGGTTACGTTCGCTGCATTAGTCAAGCGGCCTTTGCTATCGACGGTGAACGTTCCAACCTGAGTTGCAGAACCGTATGATCCAGGAGCAACAGCTGTATTAGCAAGAGTCAATACACCGGTCGTGTTAATGGTAGCATCATTGCTCATTGAGCGTGATACCCAGTTAGTACCATCAGCGATAAGAATATTATTGGCAGTAGCCGTTGTAGCACCGAGCGGCACGCCATTGATGCGAGCAACGGTCGGGTTCGGATAAGTACCACCAAGATCGCCACCGGCAGGGCCTGACGGCGGAAGGCTCGTCGGTAAAGCCAACGTGCTGGCAACGGTTAAGCGGCCTTTAGAATCAACGGTAAAGGTTGGGTAATTAGCAGCATTGCCATAAGCACCGGCAGCAACACCGGTGTTTGCTAATGTCAAAACACCAGTCGTGTTATTGGTAGCATCACCACTCATTGTACGTGATACCCAGTTGGTACCATCGGCGATAAGAATGTTATTGGCAGTTGCGGTCGTAGCACCGAGCGGCACACCATTGATGCGGGCAACCGTCGGGTTCGGATAAGTACCACCAAGATCGCCACCGGCAGGGCCTGACGGCGGAAGGCTCGTCGGTAAAGCCAACGTGCTGGCAACGGTTAAGCGGCCTTTAGAATCAACGGTAAAGGTTGGGTAATTAGCAGCATTGCCATAAGCACCGGCAGCAACACCGGTGTTTGCTAATGTCAAAACACCAGTCGTGTTATTGGTAGCATCACCACTCATTGTACGTGATACCCAGTTGGTACCATCGGCGATAAGAATGTTATTGGCAGTTGCGGTCGTAGCACCGAGCGGCACACCATTGATGCGGGCAACCGTCGGGTTCGGATAAGTACCACCAAGATCGCCACCGGCAGGGCCTGACGGCGGAAGGCTTGTCGGCAATGCTAACGTACTGGCTGTCGTTAAACGGCCCTTAGCATCAACTGTGAAGGTTGGGTAATTAGCAGCATTACCATAGGCACCTGCTGCAACACCGGTATTTGCAAGGGTTAATGCACCCGTATTTGCAAGGGTAGCGTCACCGCTCATAGCCACGTCAGTAGCTACGTTTACGGCATTACCAACAAAGATATGAGTGTTAGTCAGTGTGAGGTCACTGGCCGTTATTGGCGAACTTGAAAGAACTCCAAGTGCAGAGGAGTGTACAACACCTAATCCCATGCCATTAATAGTTAAGCCGCCGGTGACAGTTACACCGCCACCATTTACCAAACGGAGTTTTTCGGCATTGTTTGCTACCAATCTGACGTCAAAGCCATTGGTAGAGCCAAAAATTTCATTTGGTACTGTTGGAGCTCCTGTCAGGACATTTCCAGCAGTAAGCCAAACGGTACCTGCTATCATCGGGCCAGTAAGAAGAGTACCACCACCGTCGGGAAGAAGGTATAGTCCGCCACTTGTGGATCCCTGAAGCACACTATGAGCCCCACCTAGATCGAGCTGCAACGAGTGCGTTTGTGAATAGGCACAGTTAGTTGCAAGCAATATAATTGCGGCAACCAGGTAGAATAACTGTCTCATCGATTTTTTGTATGTTTTTTTAAAAAATTCGTACGTAGGGGCCACCCCGTGCCGGGTTGGCACCCCATGGGTACATACAAAGATACGGAAAAAAAAAGCCGGGACCTCGATTTTATAGATTTTTAATTAAATAACGCCAAAAAGGCAGGAAAACCTGCCTTTTTTTGGTCTAATTTGAGTGATATACGTTACTGTGTTTCTATGACGTAGTAATTATAGGTATAATCGACGTTATTTCCGGCTGCATTTCCAAAATTTACGACGGCTGTCGTGGTGGTACTTGAGACGTATGCCTGAATAGAGTTTGATCCCGAACTGGCATTAGTCGGTGTAAGCATCACTATCGGAGCTACACTATAAGCTTTGTTGAAGGTAATGGTCGCTACAGCACCAGCCGCTCTTCCGTTGCCACCAGTATGGATAGTAATGGCGCCGGCCATATCGGTTGCGTTTGCAACTACTGCCGTTCCCGCAGCACCGGTATTTGCGCTTGCAGCAATAGTAGGTGCTGTTGTTTGGATCGATCGTAAATGTCCGTCTTTCATCTGAACCGCAACTGGAGTCGCTCCGCCACTACAGGTAATATTAACTCCAAGTGGTACGCCTGTTCCGGTTGCTGTTGCCGCCACGGTAAGTCCTGTTGCACTTTTGTTCGTGCCCGATGCGGTATTTGTCGCAGTGATAGCACTCGTTGTTGCACCGGACGCATTGGTGCTTACACTAAAGGCATCAGCCGAACTGGCAGAGTTATTTAGAGTAATACTTGCTGCACTTCCTGTTCCTGCCGTCGAGACAGTAAAAGCTGTCGAGGAATTTGCCGAGTTACTGATCGCGACATTTGCAACCTTGCCAGTCGTTGCGCTCGAGTTCGTAATATCAAATAGTGTCGAAGTATTCGAAGTTGTATTTGAGAATGGCAACGTTAATCCGCTTGCGGTAATAGTTGTATTACCGGCGGCAGTTATTCTTCCTTTTGCATCCACAGTAAAGGTAGCCACCTGTGTAGCCGAACCATAGCTGCCGGCAGTGACAGCCGTGTTGGCTAGTGTTAGCACACCTGTTGAATTATTAGTAGCATCGCCACTGATTGTTCGCGATACCCAATTAGTACCATCGGCGATAAGAATGTTATTCGCCGTTGGAGTTGTCGAACCAAGCGGATTGCCATTGATCTTGGCAACAGTTGGGTTCGGATACGTACTGCTAAGATCGCCGCCGGCCGAACCGCCAGGCGCTACACCGCTAATTGTAGTATTACCGGCTGCGGTCAGTCTGCCTTTTGTATCGACAGTGAACGTTGCAACTTGAGTAGCTGAGCCATAGCTGCCTGCAGAAACGGCGGTTGTGTTAAGTGTTGGATTCGGATATGAACCACTGAGATCACCACCAGCTGAACCGGATGGTGGAAGTGCAGTTGGTAGAGCAACTACTGCAGCAGCAGTTAATCGACCTTTTGCATCAACAGTGAAAGTAGGATAGTTTGATGCATTGCCATAACTACCGGCTGTTACGGCAGTCGTCGCAAGTGTTGGATTCGGATACGTTCCTGTTAGGTCGCCACCGGCAGAACCCCCAGGCGCTACACCGCTAATAGTTGTATTGCCAGCTGCCGTCAGTCTGCCTTTTGCATCAACAGTGAATGTGGCAACCTGAGTAGCGGAGCCATAGCTAGCTGCAGTGACGGCAGTCGTCGCAAGTGTTGGATTCGGATACGTACCGGTTAGATCTCCACCGGCACTTCCTGACGGTGGAAGTGAGGTTGGCAATGCTAAAACTCCCGCAGCAGTCAAGCGCCCTTTAGCATCGACAGTGAATGTTGGATAATTCGATGCATTCCCATATGTTCCTGCAGTGACAGCAGTCGTTGCGAGCGTTGGATTAGGATACGATCCCGTAAGATCGCCACCTGCTGAACCGCTCGGAGTTACTCCGCTAATGGTTGTATTTCCTGCCGCAGTTAACCTTCCTTTGGCATCGACAGTGAATGTTCCAACCTGAGTAGCTGACCCGTAGCTTCCGGCCGATACTGCAGTTGTTGCAAGCGTCGGATTTGGATAACTACCATTTAGATCTCCTCCGGCCGAGCCTGACGGTGGAAGTGAAGTTGGAAGAGCAAGTACTCCGGCAGAAGTAAGCCGTCCTTTCGCATCGACAGTAAATGTTGGATAATTTGAAGCATTACCATAGCTTGCTGCAGTAACACCACTTGTTGCAAGTGTCGGATTCGGATAGGTGCCACTCAAATCACCACCGGCCGAACCACCAGGGGCAATACCTGATATCGTAGTGTTTCCTGCCGCAGTTAGTCTGCCTTTTGAATCGACAGTAAACGTTGCTACTTGTGTAGCCGAACCATAACTGCCTGCAGCTACTGCAGTCGTTGCCAATGTTGGATTTGGATAACTTCCAGCCAGATCACCACCGGCTGAGCCTGATGGTGGAAGCGACGTTGGCAATGCGATCATTCCGGCAGCAGTCAATCGGCCTTTGCTATCGACACTGAATGTAGGGTAGTTCGATGAGTTACCATAGGAGCCTGCAGTAACGGCGGTAGTTGCGAGAGTAGGATTCGGATATGTTCCACTGAGATCACCACCGGCGCTCCCTCCCGGAGCTACGCCGGAAATCGTAGTATTACCAGCAGCGGTCAATCTACCTTTTGAATCGACTGTGAATGATGCAACTTCAGTAGCAGAGCCATAACTACCGGCAGCAACTGTAGTGGCTGCAAGTGTCGGATTGGGGTACGTGCCAGCAAGATCGCCCCCCGCACTTCCCGAAGGAGGAAGTGAAGTTGGCAGTGCAAGCACACCTGCTGCTGTTAATCTTCCTTTAGAATCGACAGTAAATGTTGGATAATTTGCGGCATCACCATAGCTCCCTGATGTAACGGCAGTAGCAGAAAGTGTTGGGTTCGGATATGTCCCGGCCAAGTCGCCTCCGGCAACACCTGATGGCGGAAGGGACGTCGGAAGGGGAAGAGAACCTGCCGACGTCAGTCTTCCTTTAGCATCGACCGTAATTGTTGTATAGTTCGATGCATCACCATAGCTACCTGGGGTAACGCTTGTTGTTGAGAGAGTTGGATTCGGATATGTGCCCATTAGATCTCCACCAGCTGCGCCCGAGGGCGGCAATGATGTCGGCAATGAAAGCATGCCAGCAGCAGTCAATCGTCCGTTAGCATCGACAGTAAATGTTGGATAGTTAAAGGCATCTCCATAACTACCAGAAGTAACTCCCGTTGAAATTAAAGTTGGATTAGGGTACGAACCTGTTAGATCGCCGCCTGCTACTCCTGAAGGCGGAAGTGATGTTGGCAACGAAAGCACACTTGCCGCAGTCAGTCTTCCTTTTGCATCGACGGTGAATGTTGGATAATTAGAAGCATCGCCGTAAGTACCCGAAGTTACAGATGTATTAGTAAGTGTAGGATTAGGATATGTACCACTAAGATCACCGCCTGCTGTTCCTGTTACTGGAATACCACTGATGGTTGTATTTGTAACTGAAGTAATTCTGCCTTTTGCATCTACAGTAAACGTTGCTACTTCTGTCGCCGAACCATAATTTCCTGAAGTAACACCGGTGGTTGCCAACGTCGGATTCGGATAGGAGCCATCCAAGTCTCCACCGGCTGTACCTGATGGAGGTAGTGAAGTTGGTAATGCAACCGATCCGGCCGCAGTCAAACGTCCTTTTGAATCGACGGTAAACGTAGGATAGTTAGAAGCATTGCCATAACTTCCGGATGTTACTGCTGTCGTTGCAAGAACAGGATTTGGATAGCTGCCAGATAATTCACCACCGGCACTACCAGATGGCGGTAGTGAGGTTGGTAATGCAACAGTGCCGGCCGCAGTCAAACGTCCTTTCGCATCAACACTAAAAGTGGGATACGAAGAAGCGTTGCCATAACTACCTGCACCGACTGCTGTCGCTGCAAGTGTTGGGTTCGGATAGGAGCCAGTTAGATCTCCACCGGCAACACCAGAAGGTGGCAATGATGTTGGTAGTGCCAACACCCCAGCTGCTGTCAACCGTCCTTTTGCATCGACGGTGAAGGTTGGGAAATTAGTTGCATTCCCATATGTTCCTGAGGTTACAGCGGTCGTTGCAAGAACCGGATTCGGGTATGTGCCACTTAGGTCACCGCCGGCAGTACCGGATGGTGGAAGTGAAGTCGGCAGCGCGAGAACACCGGCAGCAGTTACTCTGCCTTTTGCATCAACGTTGAATGTCGGATAGTTCGATGCATTGCCATAGGTACCTGCCGTAACAGCTGTATTGACTAATACCGGATTCGGATATGTACCACTTAAGTCACCGCCTGCAGTACCGGAAGGCGGAAGCGAAGTTGGTAATGCTAGCACTCCGGCCGAAGTCAAACGACCTTTTGCATCGACAGTAAATGTTGGATAATTAGTCGCATCGCCGTAGCTGCCGGCACCAACACTTGTATTTATTAATGTTGGGTTTGGATAGCTGCCTGTTAGATCGCCGCCGGCTGATCCACCTGGAGTCGTCCCGGAGATGGTGACATTTGCAGCGGTAGTTATACGGCCTTTGCTATCGACAGTGAACGTGCCTACTTGTGTAGCAGAGCCATAACTATTTGCAGTGACTCCTGAATTTCCAAGAATCGGGTTTGGGTATGTTCCACTCAAGTCTCCACCAGCTACACCCGTCGGAGGAAGAGTAGTTGGCAATAGCAACGATGAAGCGGAAGTTAATCGCCCCTTTGCATCAACTGAGAACATCGTGTAGTGGGTAGCATCACCGTATGCACCGGCAGTAACAGCTGTAGTTGTGAGTGTTGGGTTCGGATATGTACCAGATAGATCTCCACCTGCAACACCTGATGGCGGTAGAGATGTCGGCAGTGCAAGAACTCCGGCTACTGTCAATCGTCCTTTTGTATCAACAGTGAACGTTGGATAATTCGATGCATTGCCATATGCACCGGCAGTAACAGCTGTAGTTGTGAGTGTTGGGTTCGGATATGTACCAGATAGATCTCCACCTGCAACACCTGATGGCGGTAGAGATGTCGGCAGTGCAAGAACTCCGGCTACTGTCAATCGTCCTTTTGTATCAACAGTGAACGTTGGATAATTCGATGCATTGCCATATGCACCGGCAGTAACAGCTGTAGTTGTGAGTGTTGGGTTCGGATATGTACCAGACAGATCTCCACCCGCAACACCCGATGGTGGAAGCGAAGTCGGTAATGCGAGAGCACCAGCAGCAGTTAGTCTTCCTTTGGCATCGACAGTGAATGTTGGATAGTTAGATGCATTCCCATACACACCGGCAGTTACTGCAGTCGTTGAAAGAGAAGGATTCGGGTACGTACCACTGAGATCTCCGCCTGCTGTGCCTCCCGGAGTCGTTCCGGAAATAGTAACATTCGCAGCAGCAGTTAAACGACCCTTACTATCTACGGTGAACGTACCTACTTGTGTTGAAGAGCCATAGCTATTAGCAGTCACCCCTGAATTTCCAAGAATTGGATTTGGATAAGTCCCACTGAGATCACCACCTGCTGCTCCAGAAGGCGGCAATGAAGTTGGTAATGCTAATACTCCCGCTGAGGTCAGACGGCCTTTAGTATCGACAGTGAATGTCGGATAGTTCGAAGCAGTGCCATAACTGCCGGGTGAAACACCAGTGTTTGCAAGGGTTACGACACCGGTTGTATTATTAGTAGCATCACCGCTCATCGTACGCGATACCCAATTCGTACCATCGGCAATAAGAATATTATTTGCTGTTGCTGTTGTGACGCCGAGCGGAACGCCATTGATTTTCGCAACAGATGGGTTCGGATAGCTGCCATTTAGATCTCCACCTGCTGCACCACTTAATGCTGCGGGAGCCCAACTCAGGCCTCCAGCGCCGTTATTAGTTAGTACGCCAACCGTTGCTCCGCTAGCCGGCCAGCTATAGCTTGCACCATTAATCTTCGAAAGATCACCGCTATTACTAACCTGAAATTGACCGGCTGATCCAATGCTAACAACACCGGTCGAAGACACCGACATTCGAATATTACCTAACCCATTCGTGATAATATTGAAGTCAGTCGCATCGAGTGTGCCGATCAGATTATTAGGGCTTGAAGAAGTATTTCCTCCTAAAAGCCAAGCTCCGGAAACACTGCCTCCAGAGCTTGTCAGTAACGTCCCACTCCCACTCGGAATGATATAAGTACCACCCGGGTAAGAGGCTTGAAGTATACTTAGGGATCCGTTTTTGGTTAGTTCAATAGAGCGGGTTTGAGATAATGCAAAGTTGACGACGGCTAAAAGCATAGCCGACGCCAGACATAAGCGCTGTCGCATAATTTTAAATAGTTGTATTTTTCAGAAAAGAGGACCGTCGTCGGTAAAAAGGCGGTAGTCCCCCGTGGCTTCCGCAAATATACGACATAAAAAACCAAATGTGGGGAAAAGTGGAACTTTATAAAAAGCGCAAATAAAAAGGCAGGCCGAAGCCTGCCCGGTGATTCAGTGTCGAGGATAAGTTTAATTCTGAATTAACGTAAACGATCCGATTGTGCCATTAGAAATATTGGCATCATTATCCATTAGAATAGTATAGGTGCCGGCAGTAAATTTACCAAGGCCACTACCATTTCCTCCGGGATTATTTCCATTGCTCTGCCGCGGTGAGCCGTTACCAACTGAGCGCCAGTTTGTACCACCGTCTCTGCTTAGATAGACAGTTGCGGTAAAAGTATTGGTGCTGGCGAGAGTCGAGGTAATGGCAGCCGTACAAATATTCTGGGTATTTGTATACCGCTTTTGGGCGACAGTAAAGAAAATATTCGCATTCTGATTGGTGGTACTTGAATTTGCCGTCCAGGTTGCCGCACCGGTATTAGAATAACTCCAAGTGCCATTGCCACCCGTAGCACCGGTGACTGGATAGGAATAGGTATCTGCTATTGCAGTATCAAAGCAACCAAGAACAACACCGCCGGCTGTACCGCCCGCACTGGAGCTACTGCGATGTTGGATGTCATTGACCATCGTAGGTGCTGTAGAAGGCGACTGATTGCAACCGAATACAAGCAGAGCCGCGAATGCAAGAAAAAGGATATTTTGTTTCATGATTAGATACGATTTAGTATTCTGATTAACTACCCAATTCTACATCTTCCCGTGGCGCGAGAGTATGTACTTTGGCACAATAACCCCCAAGATACAATTGCATTCTTTCATTTTAAGGGACAATTTCTTTCAGTTATCCCATATTGCCTCCAATTAATATATTTTTCAAACTTTACTGCCTGCTTTCGAATTACCATCTGCGATGAAAACGGAGATAGGGAAAAATATTGTGATCGCTTCGTCGTTGCTTTCTCAGGGAAGGATTGTCGCAATCCCGACTGAGACAGTTTACGGACTTGCAGCGAATGCTCTTGATCCGGTTGCCGTTGCCACGATCTTTGAAGTAAAGAATAGACCATTCTTCGATCCGCTTATTGTTCATTGTCCCTCGGCAGATCGTATCGCAGACTATGTTGAGTCTATCCCATTCTGGGCAAATCAACTGTTCGAACAATTCTCGCCAGGTCCGTTGACAATAGTATTAAAAAAGAAGTCTATCATCCCTGATATCGTAACTGCTGGGCTTGATACTGTAGGCATCCGAATTCCAAACCATCCACTTACTCTTGAGCTGCTTGCTAAGCTTGACTTTCCACTCGCAGCCCCGAGCGCCAATCCATTTGGCTATGTCAGCCCCACAACTGCAAATCATGTCTTCGAACAGCTTGGAGGTAAGATACCATATATAATAGATGGCGGAAGTTGCACCGTTGGCGTTGAATCTACTATTATCACTGAAGTGATGGGTAAACCAACAGTATTACGACTTGGAGGTACATCTATAGAAACGATTGAAGAAGTGATCGGCAAAGTCGATATTCAAACTTCAAGCTCAAAACCATCCGCTCCCGGTATGCTTGATTCGCATTATGCTCCGAAGAGGAAAGTGATGCTTGGACGTCCTGATAAGTCATCAGATACGGCAGGCTTCATTGGCTTCCAGAATGAAATTGCTTCTATTGCAAAAGAGCATCAACGAATCTTATCACCGAGCGGCGACCTGAACGAAGCAGCCCGTAATATTTTCTCAGTACTTCGGGAATTGGATGCAATGAATGTCGATATCATTTATGCCGAGCTATTGCCGGAAGTCGGTTTAGGTAGGGCAGTTAACGACCGCTTAAAACGAGCTGCGGCTTGAGCCAACCGATTCAAAACTCAGAACTCAAAACTGAGAACTACGAATGCCGTATTTTTGCACCTCATAACCTAAACCTTCAAAAATTCTAACGTATCTACTTTATGGCTAAAACCCCTATTACAATTGCTCGTGGTGACGGTATCGGACCGGAGATAATGCAGGCGACACTCGACATTATCACCGCCGCCGGTGCTCAGCTCGATATCGAAGAAATCGAGATCGGCGAGCAACTTTACCTCAAAGGCATCAATACCGGCATCGAACCCAGCGCTTGGGATTCGCTTCGCCGCACAAAGATCTTCCTGAAAGCTCCGATCACAACTCCCCAAGGAGGCGGTTATAAAAGTTTGAACGTGACAGCACGTAAAGTGCTAGGGCTCTATGCAAACGTTCGTCCTTGTGTTAGTTATCATCCCTACGTTGCAACGAAGCATCCGGTAATGGATCTCGTCATCGTTCGTGAGAATGAAGAAGATCTTTATGCCGGTATCGAGCATCGTCAGACGAATCAGGTCTATCAGGCATTGAAGCTTATCTCACGTCCGGGTTCTGAGAAGATCGTCCGCTATGCATTCGAGTATGCCAGAACTAACGGCCGTAAGAAAGTAACCTGCTTCATGAAAGATAATATTATGAAATTGACCGATGGTCTCTTTCATAAAGTCTTTGATGAAATTGCAACCGAGTATCCTGAGATCACTGCCGATCACTGGATCGTCGATATCGGCGCTGCTAAGATGGCCGATACCCCGGAGAATTTCGATGTCATCGTAATGCCGAATCTTTACGGCGATATCCTTTCCGACGTTGCCGCTCAGATCGCAGGCTCTGTCGGTCTTGCCGGTTCTGCTAACATCGGTGAATCTGCGTCGATGTTCGAAGCAATTCACGGTTCGGCTCCGCGTCGTGCCGGACAGAATCTTGCTAATCCTTCCGGCTTATTACTTGGCTCGGTGATGATGCTTGTTCATATCGGACAGAGCGATATCGCTGCCAAAGTTCATAACGCCTGGCTTAAGACTCTTGAAGATGGCGTTCATACCTACGACATTTTCAAAGAAGGTGTCAGCAAAGAAAAAGTCGGTACTAGAGAATTTGCTGAAGCAGTCGTGAAGCGTGTCGGTCAGAAACCAGAGCTTCTCAAAGCTGTCGATTACAGCAAAGCAAATGACGCAATGAAACTTGGCGTCACTGCAAAGTCGAGCTATATTGCCAAGAAAGAACTCAACGGCGTCGATATATTCCTTGATTACCGCGGAGCTGCTCCTGATAAGATCGGTAGCGATTTCTCAAGCATCTCATCCGGAAATCTTTCGCTTTCGGTTATCGAAAACAAAGGTGTTAAAGTGTATCCTAATGCTCAGCCAGTTGCATCGTTCACCGACTTCTGGCGTGCCAGATACATGACAACCGATAACAAGCCCTGCAGCTACAACCAGGTGCATGAGATCATTGGAAAGATCAGTGCCGCCGGTTACGATGTAGTGAAGACGGAAAACCTCTCGTCATTCGACGGAGAAGCCGGCTACTCGTCATTGCACGGTTAATAATTTAGTAGCGTCATTGCGAGGAGAGTAAATCTCTTCTCGCAATGACGATAATTTTAATTTTGCATTTTTAATTTTTCATTCCTCATTGCCCATGCCCCACGATCCCCAAACCTACGAAAGCCTTGATGTCTGGAAATTCTCGATGGAGCTAGTCCAGGAGATCTACGACCTCACTAAACATTTTCCCGAGATCGAGCAGCAGATTCTTCAAAAAGAAATTCGCACCGCTGCGATCAAGATCCCCGCAAAAATTGCAGCCGGTTATTCCTGCGGTATGGAAGGCATGATGCATCGCTACTATTGCTATAGCATCGCCCATCTTTCAGCGCTTGAAACGCATATCGAATTATCGGTTCGCTTTAATTATATTCCAAAGGTCGAAGCGAAGCCGGTTTTTGAAAAATGTAAGAGGATCAATAAGTTGATTGAGAAGCTTATTTTTCATGATGAAGAGGAATAGTCTGAACCTGGATTTGGGTGAATTTTTGGATTAACGGGATAATTAATCTCATCATTGCGAGGAGGGCTTTAGCCCGCCGAAGCAATCCCCTTCGGTTTACTCAACCAGTTACGCAAAATCGAAGGGGATTGCTTCGGCACCGCGAACTTTCGGAGTGGCTATAAGTCTTCTCTGCGGCTCCTCGCAATGACAGCGAAAGCTACTTCCTATTACGAAAGATACCGGACTACGAAGAGACTATCCCATAAATCCAAAAATCCCCCCAAATCCAGGTTCAGACAGCCTGCTCCAATGCCTCCTCCAGCAACTGCTTTCGATACAGATCGTGATACGCTCCGCCAAGCGCTAATAACTCAGTATGTGTTCCTCGTTCTGAAATTTTCCCATCGTCGATCACGATGATCTCATCGGCATCTTTCACTGTCGAAATTCTGTGGCTGATGATGATGCTCGTTCTGCCTTTCATGATGTCGCGAAGATTTTGGAGGATGCGTTCTTCGGTTGCGGTATCGACGGCGCTCATAGCATCGTCGAGAATTAATATCTTCGGATTTCTTGCGATAGCTCTGGCCAATGAAGTGCGCTGTTTTTGTCCGCCGGAAAGGGTGATGCCGCGTTCGCCGATCACCGTCTCGAATTGGTGTGGGAATTCCGAAACGTCTTTATAGATCTCGGCATGATTCGCCGCTTTGATCAATTCATCCGCAACCGGATCTTGCACGCCGTAAGCAATATTCGTTTGCAGCGATTCGGAAAATAAGAACGACTCCTGCTGTACCATGCCGATGCTTCGACGAAGTGTTTCGATCGGGATCGTCCGAATATCTTTTCCATCGATGAAGATCGTGCCTTCTGTCGTATCGTACAACCTTGGAATAAGCTGAACGAACGACGATTTTCCCGATCCCGTCTTTCCGATGATCGCTAATGTATGGCCGTTTGGAATTTCGAGATTAACATTCTGCAACACAAGCGGCAGCTCATCACGATATTTGAACGATACATTTCTGAATTCGATCTTTCCGGAGAGTTCAGTAATGCTCGTATCGGTCTGTTTGGTATCGGCGATGTTGGATTTGATTTCAAATACTTTATTCAATCTCGCCATTGAGGAAGCGCTGCGCTGTACCATGTTGCTGATAATACCGATTCCCATGAATGGCCAGGTCAGCATTCCGAGGTAGATCAAAAATTGCGTTAAGTCGCCGAGACGAAATTCGCCGGTGATAATGCTTGGCGCTGCAAAGAAAAGCAGCAAGACTACCGAAAGCCCGACAAAGCCAAAGATCGCCGGCATCATCAATGCCTGGATCTTGGCGAGGCGCATGTTCTTTTGATAGTATTCGTCGCTGAGTTTATCGAACGTATCGCGTTCATATACTTCTCTGACGTATGCTTTGACGACTTTCATCCCCGAGATCGACTCCGTCGCTCGTGCCGTCAGATCGGAATAATGCGATTGCACGCCATCGAATAACGGCTGGACTCGTTTGCCAATAATATAGACGGCGACGGACATTAAGGGTAACGGGATGAGCGATATCAGCGTCAGCTTCGGGCTGATCACCATCATATAGATGAAGGAAAACACGAATGTCAAAAACGCATCGCCGGCATACATGATCGCCGGGCCGACAGCATTTCTCACCGCGTTAATATCATTCGTCGCATAGGCCATCACTTCGCCTTGCGGAGTATTCTGAAAATAACTCATCGGCAAGGTGAGCAGATGTTTCAGGAAATCGTTGCGAAGATCGAACTCGATCTCGCGGCTGGCAACGATGATCGTCTGCCGCACCCAATAAAACGCATAGCTCGTCAAGAGCGACATCCCTATCACGCCGACCGCATCCCACATCAGCGATTCGGTCGTCGCCGTTTTCGATTGCAATGAATTAATAGCCTCGCCGACAAACCGCGGCATGATAGCCGCCGTCAGGCAAGAAAACGCAACAAGCAATAACCCGGCAATAAATTTGCCACGGTACCGCCGGAAGTAAGGAAGTAAGGTTAGGAGTGATCGCATTGGGTTGGTAAACAGAACGGCGGACGGCAGTGTGCCCTGATTGTCTGAACGGGGATTTTAGGATTAATTATTAGTAGCCCACCTACCCACCGATGTGTAACAAATTGTGGGTGGAGCGTTTATTATGTGGGATTTTATTCTTTAAAAAAAAGATTACTTGGATTCAAGAATGAAGCAAGTTACGATCATTTCAGCATTGCTCATAAATCTCGTTTTTTTTACCGGGATTGCACCAGCACAATGGTTTCAATACAAGCAGGTCTTTGGAGGCAATATTACCGCCTTTGCTTCGATAGAGCCAAAAATCTTCGCGGCGAGTGATAGCGGCGGAGTGTTTTCATCATCTGATAATGGCCATACCTGGAATCAATGTAATACTGGCTTATCTGACCATCATGTTAATGCCTTGGCTTCCCACGGGGCAAAACTTTATGCTGGTACAAATGCAGGAATATTTTATTCTACTAATCAAGGTAGTAGTTGGCAGGTGTCCGCAACTCGAATCCCCGGTGATACTGTCACAGCATTGCTTGCGGCAAACAATTCTCTCATTGCAGGTGTACGAGATAGCGGGATATACACTTCTATCGACGATGGTGGACATTGGCAAAATACTCTCTTTAGGAATGAGGTATTTGAGTTGTCAACTAGTAGGCAGTTGATTTATGCCGCAACCATTAGCGGAGCATACACTAGCGCTAATAATGGTCTTACCTGGCAACGCATTAACACAATTCCAAACTCGACGTATAATACTTCGGTAGCAAATGATGATAGTGTCGTGATTGTTTGCATTTATAACCGAGATGGTTATCGCTCCTCTGATCACGGGGTTACTTGGAAACTGATGCGATTCCCGCGATATTCTGATGCTGATTTTACTCGAATCGTGATGAAGGGTAGATTTGCTTATGTTGGGTCAAGTACTAATGGTATCTATTTTTCAAGCGACAGAGGAGTTACTTGGTCTAATCCTTACTATGGATTATTTAGCTCAAAGATAACGAGTATTTTTTTGCATGACTCTACTGTTTATTTCGGATCTCGCGAAGGCATCTACCGGACAACGGTTGGTGATTCGGTATACGAAGCAGTAAATATCGCCCTTACTGCCGGAAGTATAAGTAAATTGACAACTAATGGATCAGTAATATTTGCAGGCACTAGTTATAATGGTCTTTTACGTTCAACAAATTTTGGAAAAAGCTGGTCTTCAAGCAAATACGATAGTATTACAAATACAGTAAATGAAATCGCCGTTCAAGGAAAATATGCTTTTGCTGCTACTCAAGGCTCTGGCGTACTTCGCTCGGTAGATGAAGGTGCAACCTGGAACAGAATCGATTTTGGGAAAGCAGTTGATTATGCAACTGGTGTGTTTATCGACGGAGCAACCGTTTATGCCGCTACTTATAATGAATTATTCCGTTCATTTGATCTCGGTGAACACTGGAGTTTCATAAATCCAAAATTTTCCAGTGGAATGAATTTTGCTAAATTGAATGGGTACTTGTTTTCCGCAAACAGAACCGGATTCTTTGGCTCACAAGATAGTGGTGCATCATGGACGCTTCCAATTGGCACTATAGTTTCGAATGACGATTATAGAGCAGTAGCAGTCATTAATAGTGATCTCTTTGTAGCCCCTTGGGGAAATGGAATTTTTATTTCAACTAATATTGGTGAAAGTTGGACTAAAGTTGCCACTGCGCTCACCGTCTATGCTTCTCCTTGGGTATTCCTTTGGGACGCTCCAAAATTATATATTGGAACTGAACGGCATGGGATATATAGTTCTACCGATTACGGACAAAATTGGCAGCAATTCAATGAAGGTTTTCACGATGAACCGAGTATACATGGATTGCTAATACAAGGCTCAATGATGATTGCAGGTCTTGAACAATATGGTATTTGGATGAGACCCATTGCTGAACTTGCAGTGCCCGATAATAAAACTAATAAACTGCAAAGTATGACTATTTACCCAAATCCAACATCTGGAGTTATATCATTTACATCGGCAGTGGAGCATGTTAGCATTGTATCTTCACTTGGCCAAATTGTTTTAGAAAGGGAAATAAAAGAAGGCGAGTATTCTATCGATATATCAAATCTTCCATCTGGTCTTTATTTTGCAAAGCTAATTACTGGAAATTCCATCTCGACCGTTAAGATAGTAAAGCAGTGATCGTCGCTGAATAATTATTCATCCACCCCAACTGAAACTCCGTCCTCGTTCGCGGGTTATTCCTATAGAGACGATAATTAACAACGGACGCAACAGTCCACGGAAAAGGAGAACCGATATGAATAAGGTAGCTCATGCATTTCTTACAACATTATTCTTCGCCGTACTCACGATGCTCACGGCCATCGCCTGGTCGAACAATACGCCGGCACCGACTCCAGCAAGTTCAAACTCCATAGTAAATAAATAACCAGATAGATGATGAACCGGGGCGGCGCAGCATGCCGCCCCACTCAATACATAGATTCCCACTGTCATTGCGAGGAGCCACAGAGTATCCTTTCAGCCAGACTGAAAGTTCGTGGCGACGAAGCAATCTAAAATCTTTCGGATTGCAATAATCTTCGTTGTGTACGAAAGTTTTTGGATTGCTTCGCTTCGCTCGCAATGAGACGATTGGGTAATCTTCTTCCCAAGGAATTATTCCCTTCTCCAGCGTATTCCATTGTCGTATTAACTTTTCCCCATGCGACAATGAAACAAGCAGTCATAAGAGCTTTCTTCTTTCTTCTGACACTTCCTGCTATTTCCGCCGCTCAATGGAAACAGACCTCGTGGCCAAATATGACGACGGTTAGAAGCATGACAGTCGAAGGGAATAATATTTATGTTGGGGGCCAAATGTCGGGCGGGATTAGCCTGTCAACCGATGAAGGAGTGACTTGGAAGTATATGAATTCCGGTCTTCCTACCGAACAACTATATATTAGTGCTCTTACCCACGTCGGGCCGACTCTGTTTGTCTCAGCTACCGGTGGAATTTTTCGCTCGGTGGATTCGGCGAAACATTGGATCAAAATCGATACTTTGCAGCCTCTCGGTTTTGCTGTTGCCGGTAGTATCATTTATGGTGCCTGTTCTATAGGATTATTTTCGTCGGTAACTAATGGTGATTCCTGGCAGCCGATAACCACAGGATTCACATTGCGAAATGTCTATGCTGTCGGTTCTAAACTCTTCGCCCTTACCACGGCAGGTTTATTCTTCTCTGATGATAATGGTGCTAACTGGGTATCACATGATGATCAGGTAGAAACCAGTATTACCTGCTTGACAAATATCGGTTCGACAGTATTCATCGGTACGTTCTTTAAGAATGATATTGCTGCTTATAGTTCTATTAATGATGGTAAAAACTGGAGTCCCATCAATGACGTATTGTTGAAAAGCCAAATTAATAGCGCCTTTACAACAAACGGTCGCTTATTTTATGGATTCAATAATGGTAAGGTTCACTTCTCAGACGATCTGGGTGGGCATTGGACATTCGGCAGCACCGGTTTGCAATCGAGTTCAGTAATGGTGTTCGCTGCAACAGAAAAAACATTATTCGCAGGCACATATGCCGGAGGTGTCTGGAGCCGGCCGCTTTCGGAATTTACAACGAGTGATGTAAAGAGTATCGAAGCTCAGAAAGAAATCACGGTATTCCCAAATCCGACAACGGGACCGCTGACAATATCTTCTTCTGAGAGCATTAAGCAAATAGAGATAGTAAATGCACTCGGTGAACAAGTAATGACTGTCTCTGGCGTTCAGTCAACGATCGATATGTCACAGTTGTCAGCAGGGATTTATTTCGCAAGATTTAGCATCAATAATAGTATAAAAAATATTGCAATATTCAAGGAGTAAAGTAGGTGGGAAGTAAATTATTTTTTTATTATCTCTTAACCGGCGCCACCTCCATCTTAACGATAATCTTGTTATTGAAGATACTTAATGGGCAAGATGGCATAACTGATTTGTGGCTTGCTGTTTTTAATGGCCTACTTATGTTTGTTAAAGAGAAATTAAGGATAGAATTAAAGAAGCCGAATCGATTTCTTGATCCTGTATACGAAAGTTTCAGAAAAGAAAAGATCTAATAAGAAAGGGCAGCACAAGCTGCCCTTTCTTTTTCTCAGTACTTCAGTTGTTATCAGCGATCCAATATTATTTCGCTGCTTGCTTTTTCTCGAATTGGCCTGGGAGCATATCGCCGAATGAATTTGTCAGCATATCGTCTAATAAATGCTTGAGAGAATCGACGAGTGGATGATTATCCTTTTGCAGTCTGATCATCTCGTTCTTATCTTTTAGCGATAACTCGTTAAAATAGACATACACCTCTTCGTAGTTATTAAACATCTTGGCCTTCCCCTGGGGAGGCAGGTTATCGAGCTTTATGAATGTTTTATCATAATGATCGCTCGAACAACCTAACAGAAGGGCAAGCAAACCGGCAGCAGCGTATTTTTTCATCATTGAAGTCCTTTCTCTATTCGGGAATGTCCGTAATAATAGATACTAGTACTATAGGTACAATTGCCGTGCCGAAACTATACTAAATAAAAAAGGGCAGCCCATGCCGCCCTTTTTTTCTTTTCACTAACCCAATTAATACATTTCGAGGTAGCGGTCAAGCTCCCATTGGGTCACACTCAATCTATAAGAATCCCACTCAGCGGTTTTGGCTTCGATGAGTTTCTCGACGCAGAACTCGCCTAAAGCTTCGCGAATGACTTTGTCGTTTTTCAATTCATCGAGTGCTTCGAGCAAGCTCTTGGCAACGGTCGTAATACCGCGTGCTGCTGCAGCTTCGTCGGTGAATTCGAAAATGTTCTCTTCCACTGGAGCCGGGACTTTCATTTTCTTTTCGATTCCGTCAAGACCAGCAGCGAGCATTACTGCAAATGCTAAGTACGGATTAGCAGCCGGATCCGGGCAGCGAAGTTCGGCACGAACGGCCTTCTCGCGGCCGGTAGTGATACGCGGAATACGAATGAGAGCCGAGCGATTACGCTGTCCCCACGCGACGTACACCGGAGCTTCATAACCGACAACTAGGCGCTTGTAGGAATTTACCGTCGGATTCAGGATCGCATTCATTGCGCGAATGTGCACAAGCTGTCCGGCGATGTACTGCTTTGCAATATCGGAAAGCTGGTACGTACCCTTCGGATCGTGGAAGAGATTTTTCTTGCCATCTTTCGAGAAGAACGATTGATGCACGTGCATACCCGAACCGTTAATACCGCCGATCGGCTTCGGCATGAAGGTGCAATGCAAGCCATGCTGTGCAGCGATCGACTTGAGTGTATACTTCATCATCATTACGATATCGGCACAACGAAGCGCACCGTCGTACTTAAAGTCGATCTCATGCTGACCGATAGCAACTTCATGATGCAGCGCTTCGACGTCGATGCCAAGCTCATGAAGAGCAAAAGTCATTTCTTTACGGATCTCAGTACCGAGATCGGAAGCCTGATCGAAATATCCGGCTGTATCGTGCGGCATTGCATGAAGCGAACCGTCTTCACCCTTCTTAAAGAGGAAGAATTCAAGTTCCGGTCCGGTATTAAAGGTATAACCTAATTTTTCGCAACGAGCGAGCTGGCGCTTTAAGATTCCACGCGGATCACCAGCGAACGGTGAGCCATCGGGCATGAACACATCGGCAATAATGAGTGCCGTAACAGCACGGGTATTGCGCGACCACGGAATAACTTTGAAGGTATCGAGATCGAGCTTCAGATACATGTCCGACTCGGAAATACGGGCAAAACCTTCGACCGATGAACCGTCGAACCAAACATTGGAATCGATGGCATCGGGCAATTTCGAGACGGGGATCGTAATGCCCTTCATCAATCCGAGAATATCGGTAAAGAGCACATTAATGAATTCGACTTTTTCCTGCTTCGCAAGAGAGAGTACTTGTTGTTTGGTCATGTTTAGTAGCGAGTTGTAAAATAAAATTTGTTTATCCCTTAGCCCGCCCACCATTGAAATGGTGGGCTATATATCCTTCAGTCCTTCGGACGCTACTGCTATTTATATTCGTGCTGAGCACCGAAGGATATGTAGCCCACGAATTCATTCGTGGGCGGGCGTTCGATTTGCAATGAACTATCGTTTAAGTTCTTCGATCGGCAGCGCCATTGATTCCTTCGGCGATGACAGCACGACATTCGTCCTCGTCTGCTTGACGCCTTTCCACGATTGAATTTCCGAAAGCAGTTGTTCCAAGGTGGACGTATTCCAGGTTCGAATTTTTAATAAATGCGAACCATCGCCGGTGACGGCATGGACTTCGAGAATCTCTGGATGTTTTGCCGCTGCTTCTAGAAAAGCAGGGTAGAGCGTGCTCGATTCGACGGTGACGAAAATGAAGGCTGCTACATCGAGCCCAAGTTTCTTTGGGTCGAGTTTTGTATGAAAGCCTTCGATGATATGACGCTCGTCTTCGAGTTTGCGCAACCGTTCGCTGATCGCCGGCAGCGATAAGCCGATCGCTTCGGCAAGTTCGTTACGCTTGGTACGCCCGTTCTTTTGCAGGCGTACGAGCAAGTCGAGATCGATCTCATCAAGCCCCAGATGGGACGGAGCCGGTGTAACTCGTTCGCGTTTTTTAACTTGCGTCAATTGGAATGATTTCGTTCTTTAATAACGTTATACAAATATACGACATTATTAATTAAAGTTTTCAAGAACCTTTACTTTACTTATTTAAGTTTTCCACAAAAATGATAGATCTTAGGTCGGATACGGTTACCAAGCCAGATGGGGCAATGCGTGAATTCATGGCTAGTGCACCAGTCGGGGATGACGTGTACAGCGAAGATCCCAGTATTAATGAGCTTCAGGACGAGGTGGCAACATTATTAGGCATGGAAGCCGCGCTATTTGTACCGACGGGTACAATGGCAAATCAACTTGGCCTAAACGTCTTTACCATGGCTGGTGACGAAGCGATAGTCGAATATGAGTCGCACATTTTCAATTACGAAATGTCGGCGGCGAGTTACCTTTCTCGCATTCAACTTCATCCTATTCATGCAAAAAAGTATGGTATTCTTTCGATTGAGGATATCGAACCGGCTGTGAGAAGCAAAGAATATTATATGGGAGTAACAAGAACCATTGCTCTTGAAAATACCCATAATCGTGCAGGTGGTACGATCTATCCCATCGAGCGGATAAAAGAGATATCAGAGTTTGCTCACTCGAACAACATCACCATGCATCTTGATGGCGCCAGATTATGGAATGCCTGTGCAGCAACTGGAATTTCTCCGGCTGGTTATGCGCAGTATTTCGATACGGTTGCGATCTGCTTTTCAAAAGGCTTAGGGGCACCGGTGGGTAGTGCGATCTGCGGATCGGCTGAGTCGATCAAAAAAGCGCGTCGCGCAAGAAAGATCTGGGGCGGTGGTATGCGCCAGGCCGGCATCATAGCAGCCGGAGCGCTTTACGCAGTCCGGAATAATTTTTCGAAGATGGGCGCCGATAATGCAAAGGCAAAACGCTTCGCCGAGATCATTTCATCGAATGCGAAGAACGCGACGATCGACCTTGAACGAGTGCAAAGCAATATTTGCCTTATTGGCTTTACAAACCAGCGTCCGCAACTGGAGAATGATATTGCCGAATTGGAAAAGCTTGGTGTTCGTATCGCCACATGGCCGGGTAATCTTTCCAGCACAGTGGGATCCGAAGCTTGGAATTCACGTGACTTGAAGTCGCGGCC
>JADMIO011251689.1_pt1 | contig 24300 bp, 16 predicted proteins | sample 8958161 | NCBI WGS metagenome assembly JADMIO01 (sample SAMN16585339, study PRJNA669376) | soil metagenome | isolation source: Crop rotation soil | place: USA: Cullars Rotation, Alabama | collected 2011
GCGACTTCAAGTCACGTGAATTCCAAGCTTCGGATCCCACTGTGCTGGAAAGCCGGATCGTCAGCAGCTCCTCCGGCCGGCATGTGGGGATGTACACGGCTAACTCGGCGGCCCGGTCCGGCTCGTCGGCCAGCAGGGCCAGCCGGGCGTGCAGCCCCGGCTTCTCGGTGATCGGCCGGGCGGCCATCTCGACCAGCCGCGGCCGGGCCAGGTCCCGCACCTCGGCCAGGTCCGCCACGATCCGCGGCACCCCGGCCGTGTCCGCCGTCGCCAGCGCCTGCACGAGGGCATCGGCCCGGGTTTCCCGCACGTCCTCCTGCCGCTTCTTCTCGGCCGCGAACTGCTGCCGCTGGAACTGGAACGCGGCCACGATCCCCCCAACGACCACCAGCACGCCCGCGGCGATCACGGCGGCCCGGCCCGGGTTGCGCCGCACCCACTTCCACGCCCGCTCCAGGTTTCCCACCGGTCGCGCCGCGATCGGCCGGCCGTCCATGTACGCCCGCAGGTCCGCCCCCAGGTCGGCCGCCGTCGCGTACCGCTTCGCGGGCTCCTTCGCCAGGCACTTCAGGGCGATCGTCTCCAGGTCGCGGGGGATGTTCGGGTCGATCCCCCGCGGCCGGGCGGGCTCGACCGTCATCACCTGCCGGATCGTTTCCAGCGACGACTCGCCCTTGAACGGCGGCTTGCCGGTGAGCAGCTCGTAGAGGATCGCCCCGAGGGCCCACACGTCCGAGGACGTGCCCACCTCCTTCGTCCGCCCCGCGGCCTGCTCCGGGCTCATGTAGCTCGGCGTGCCCATGACGGCCCCCGTGGCGGTCATGTCCGATTGCCCCACCTTGGCCAGCCCGAAGTCGGCCACCTTCGGCTCGCCGGTCTCGGTCAGCAGGACGTTGGCCGGCTTGAGGTCCCGGTGGACGATCCCCTTGGCGTGCGCCGCGGCGATCCCGTCGGCCAGCTTCGTCACCAGTTCCGCCACGGCGCGGGGCGTGGGCTTGCCGTCCCGGGCCAGTTTCTCCGCCAGGGTGCCGCCGCCGACGTACTCGAGGGCGAAGAACGGCAGCCCGTCGTGGGTGCCGAACTCGTGGACGTGGACGACGTGCGGGTGGTCCAGGGCCGCCACCGCCTCGGCCTCGACCAGGAACCGGACCCGGGCGACCGGGTCGTGGTACTTCCCGCCGACGATCATCTTGATGGCCGCCGGGCGGTTCAGCCGCAGGTGCCTCGCCCGGTACACCACCCCCATCCCCCCGCGGTCGATCTCCGCCTCGACCGCGTACCCCGGGATGTCCGGAAGGGTGTCGAGCACGGCGGCGAGCCCGCCCGGCGGCACCGACGCGGTGGCGTCCTTTGCGGCCTCGGAGTGGGAGGCGGTGAGCGAACCGGGGTCGCCCGGCGGGGCGACCGTCGCCCGGTCGCCGAGCGAGGCGGGGGTGTGAGCGGAGGTGCGGGTCGGGTCGTCGGTGGGCATTGGCGGCTCCACGGCTTGGCTGACCGCCAGAATACCCGGGGGCGAGCGTGAGAGAAACACCCGACCCTCGGGTGCCAGGCGGCCGATCACCCGCCGGCCGCCTGGGGCCGGTCGAGCTTCCGGCGCGGGGCGAGGTCACCCGTGCGGACTGCCGAAGTCGCAGAGCGAGACGACGTGGTCGGCCGACCCGTCCCGCAGCCACCCGTCGATCTGGCCGACGTCCTTGAGCTGCTGGCCGCGGCTTCGGGGGACCACCACGAACCCGCAGTCCACCCCGCCGACGGCGGTCATATCGCCCCACAGCTTCTCGAACTGGCACACCGGGAACACGTCCTCCTGCCCCTGCCCCCACCGCCGCTTCACGTCCTTGAGCGTCACGTACGTCGGCAGCCGGGCCGCGAGCCGGGTCACGCCGGCGGCCACCCGGGCCGGGTCGGCCAGGTCCGAGCGGGTCAGCCCGAGCACCGCCAGGAGCCCGTCGATGTCCACCCAGGTGGTGAGCGTGTTGTAGTACGACAGGTCGAACTCCTGCTCCTCCCGGGGCAGGGCCAGTCCCTCCAGGATCCGCACCTTCCCGTCCACCCGGGCCAGCCCACCGCCGCGGTCCTCCACCCGCCGGCCGGTCACCTCGAACGTGAGCGGCCGGCCGGACGCGATGTGCAGGCCGAGCACCCCCGCGTCGAGGTCCGCCCCGAGGGTATCGACGTTGTGGACCATCAGGTGCCGCACGCCGGGCCGCTCGGCCAGCAGCTGGGCGAGCACGCCGTTGCGAAGGAGGTTCGGCACCTCGTACCAGTGGCCAACCGGATGGAGGCACTGGAGCGGCTCATTGTCGGTGTAGTCGCTCCCCTCGCCGGCCGCCGTCGCCCACCCGATCAGGGCGGCGTGCAGGCTGTCGATCACCTTCTGCTTCTGCTCGTCGAGCACCTGGTGGGCCGTCTCCTCCCAGGCGAACCGCAGGTCGCGGACCATCGGCACCAGCCGCAGGCCGACTGCCAGCCCGCGGGACAGGTGGACCGGCCCGGGATAGCCGTAGTTCCCGGTGTTCTCCAGGTGCTCGGCGATCGGCCCGTGCGTCAGGTACCCGGTGGTGAAGACGTGCGGCACCGGGGCGCCGAACCGGACCGCCGTCCGCCGACTCTTGGCGAGATGGATTTCGAGGAACGACCGGTGCGCTCCCGCCAGCCGGGCGAACGGGTGCAGAGCCTTCACCACCCCGGCCCCCTGGGTCCACCGGCTGCCCACGCCGGCGGCCAGCGTCACCACCGCCGCCTCGCCGTTGGCGAGGGCCTCGCGGCCGAGCTCGACGAACTGCGGCGGCAGCCCGCCGCGGGCGTCCGTCACGTCCCCGGGTTGGACGTCCTCGACCGCCGCCGACGCCGGCAGCCGGTTCTGGGCCAGCCCGATCAGCCCCCGGCGCAGGTCGCCGCGGATCCGCTCGTGCTCCTCCCGGTCGAACCCGTTCGCATCCAGCAACCGGGCCAACTCCTCGGCGCGGTCCGCCCCGGTCTGGTGGGCGGCGGGCAGCAGCCGATCGAACAGCGCCTCGACCAGACCGGCGAGGTCACGGTTCGACCGGGCCGCGTGGCCGAGGCGGTCGAGTTCGTGCCGCCGGGACGCCGGGATCGTCCGCCGGTCCTCGCGGAGCCACCCGGGCACGAGCAGCGCGTAGTACCCTTGCGGCAGGAGGGCGTCGCCGCCGGCGATCAGGTCGGCGGTCGTGCCGTGCGGGTTGACCGCGAAGTCGTACACGACCGGGTCCATCGCGAACGGCAGGCGGTGCCGCAGCACCCGGCGGAGGCGGATCATCGTCGCCTGGAGGTAACTCTGGGCCTCCGCCTTACTCGCCGGATCGACGATGAACCCCATCCCGCCGCCGGACATCCCGCCGAGCATCCAGAAGCCCCAGAAGGCGGGGCCGAGGTGCTCCCGGGCCGCGGCGATCAGCGACTCGGTGAAGTAGTTGGTCGCGGCCGGGATGATGGTCTGGATCGGGCCGGCGAAGTTCCGGGTGGTGAGCCCGCCGAGGGCCTTCACGTCGCCCCGCTCCAGGGCCGCGGTGATCGGGTCGAACAGGGCGAGCGACTCCTGCCGGGCGGCCCACTCCCGCTCCTCCCGGAGCAGGTACTTCTCGGTCACCATCTCCAGCACCGGGCCGACGTTCTGGGCCATCCCGCCGTGGACCAGCACGAGGCTGTCTTCGAGCTTCTTCCGGGCCTGCGTCGAGACGCGGTCCGGGCCGAGGACCGTGTGCCGGGGCAACAGCCGCCCGCGGCTGACGCCGAACTCCGGGTCGCCCTCGGCGGCCGCCACGCCCTCGATCAGCTTCGCCCCCGGCCACACGCCGCCGGAGTCCTGCCAGCCGCCGCCCGAGCCGCCGAGCCACTCCCCGAGGATAGCCCGGGCTGCGACCAGCCGCCGCTCTGACTCGGCGAGCGGGCCGGTCAGCGACTTCGCCTGACCGGTCGCCCGCATGCACGCGGCGATCAGCCCGGCCAGCAGGTTCGTCGAGACGGCCAGGCGCGACCCCTTCGGGATCCCGTTCACGCTGCTGACCAGTTCGATCCCGAGCCCGGGGCCGACCAGCACCTCCAGCACCCGGGCCAGTTCCTTGCGGCCGCCCTCCAGCCCCGGCGGGATGAGCCCGCCGGCGATCACCGCGGCCTTGAGCAGCCCGAGGTAGTCCCGGGCGAAGTCGAACACCTCGTCCAGCGACCGGACGTCGGCCGCGGCCCCGAGGTCGATGCTGACCAGCCGCAACACCGGCTCGTCGATCACCCGGAAGAACACCTCGATCGGCGGCCGCGGGGCCTTGTCCCGGCCGTGGACTCCGAGATCGACCGAGACGTTGAGGACCCGCGCCCCCTCGGGGTAGTCCATGCCGAGGAAGAAGATGTCGCTCCAGCACGAGTGGGACAGGTCCATCCGGACCGGGGTCCGCTCGCGGAGTACGGGGAACGGGGCGGCCGGGTCGGGCCGGCGGAGCAGCTCCGGGCGGACCCGCAGCGGGTGGTCGAGCGGGTCGCCGGTGCGGAACATCCACCGGTTACCGGGCACCCCGCGGACGCTCTGGCGGACCTGGTCGGCGAGGGTCTGGAAGGCGAGGGCGTGGTAGGCCGCGGCGAGGGCCGAGCAGAGCGGGTCGCTCGGGCCGCGGGCGGCCTCCTCGGCCCGGAGGATGCGGATGGCCTCGTCGAACCGCCGGCCGAGGAGCCGCTCGACCGCGGGATACGGGATGCGGCCGTCGGCCGGCAGCTCCAGCCGGGCCGGCAGGTGGAACCGGTCGATCGCGTAGAGGAAGAACAGGGCCCGGACTCGGTCGTAGAGGTTCGGGCTCTCCCGCCGGAACCGGTCGAGGGCGTCCCGCTCGGCGAGCAACTGGCGGAACGTCAGCTCGCGGCAGGCGGCCGCCAGGGGGCGGTTCCGGAGGGCGGGGTCGGCGGACCGGATGATGTCGGTGAGCATTACAGACCAGAAGCAGGGTTCACCACAGAGGCACAGAGAACACCGAGCAGAGCAAGATCGGGTCAAAGCACACGCCGGCGAATGCCGTCCTTCAGGACACAGACGTTGAAGTTGATCAGCAGCCCCACCCGGATACGGCTGAGCCGCAGGTAGGTGAGGAGTTGCGCCTCGTGGATCGGGTCCAGCCGCTCGACCGACTTGAGTTCCAGCACCGCCAGGCCGCCCACCACGACGTCCATCTCCAGATCCTCGCCGAGCGCGACGCCCTTGGAATCGATCGGCACCTTCACCCGCGCCGCGAACGGGATGCCGCGGAGTTCCAACGCGCGGCACAGGGCGCGCTGGTACACCGACTCCAACAGACCCGGACCCAAGATCCGGTGAACCTCGATCGCCGCGGCGATCACGGCCCCGGTGAGCGTGTCGTACTCCTCGCTCGGCTCGTCCATTGTCTGTCCTCCAACACTGTTGTTCTCTGCTCTGTGTTCGCTGTGTCTCTGTGGTGAACCTGTCTTTGCATTCCCTCCGCCTTACTGCCGCTGGGCGAGCAGGTCGATGATCTGGGCGAGTACCTTCTCCCGGTCCACCCCGTCCAGGGCCAGAGCGAGCTGGGCGGTGAGCAGCCCGTACTTCACCCGGTGTTGTACCGCTGGCCCTTCACCTCCAGGGCGAGATACCGCTCCCGGCTCGCCAACTCGGCCAGGGCCGGCGACAGCGGCACCGGCCCTGGCCGGCCGGCGGCCTCGCCGAGCAGGTCCATGACTGCCGGGGTCAGGACGTGGATGCCGAAGAAGCAGAGGAAGAACCCGGCCCGCAGCCCGGGGACGGTCAGCACCTGCTCGGCCTCGCTCGGGGTCGGCTTCTCCAGCACGTGTCGGATCTCGTACAGGTCGTTCCGCCGGGCCACCCGCTGGCCGCCGACCGCCCCGAAGAACGGCAGCATCCCTTCGCGGGTCGGCTGGACGGCGGACACGGCGCACCGCTCGGCCCGGGCGGCGGCCGCCACCTGCTGGGCGGCCCGGGCGTCCCCGCGGGCGGTGTACAGGTGGTCGCCGACCATGTGGAGGAACGGCCGGCCGGCGACGAACTCCCGGGCCATCAGCACGGCGTGCCCGTACCCGCGGGGCTCCGGCTGGACGGCGAAGTGCAGCCGGGGGGCGTGGCCGCCGGCGGCCGCCCGGTAGGCCGGCTCGTCGCCCAGGGCGACCACCAGGCAGACCTCCTCGGCCCCGGCCGCCACCGCCTCCTCCAGGATGATTTCCAGGGCCCGCTTCTCGACCCCGTCGCGGTCCACGACGGTCTGGAGCGGGAGCCCCCGCTGGCCCGGCCCGGCGGCGGTGACGACGGCTCGACGGACGTCCATAGGGAGCCTCACAGGTGACTCGGTCGTGCGACGGCGGCGACCGCGGGTGCTACTACCATATTCGGTCTGGCCGGGAGCGGACCCGCTTGTGGGCGGCCGCCGACACAACACCCCGGAGCGGGCGAGTGGGGGAACGAAACGCGGCGGGCCGGCGACTCACGCCGCCGGCCCGGACGCCGACCAACGGGTTCACGTTCCGCGGGCGAAACGTGAACCCGACCCACTCCTCCCGCCCGACACCGGCTCCACCGGAGGACGAGGGACCCGTTGACCACGACGGCGAACCCGGCCAGCGACCTTGACCCGATCCACGCCGCCACAATCCCGTTCCGCCCCCGTGCGGCTCGGGGTCAGTCGTCCTTCGGCAGAGGCAGCGGCTCCGGGATCGTCTTCGACAGTGGCGCGTCGCCGCGAATCATCCGGGTCGCCGCCCCGGTCAGCCGCAGGTAGTGGTCCGCCGGCAGCCCCTCGTAGGTGACGAAGTGCTGCCCGACCGGGGTCACGTTCGACACCTTGTAGATGGCCGTCCCCTCGTCCACCTCGTCGAACATCCCGACGAACACGGTCCGCACGCCGAGTTCCCGGAACGCCGCGAACTGACGCCAGTAGAACTCCCCCTTCCGCCGCGGGATGGCCGTCGAGCCGGGCTTCGCCCGCTTCAGGTTGTCCCACGAGAACCCCGGGAACGCCGTCGGCACGTACCCCTTGCCCGTCAGCTCGGCCAGGTCGCCTTCCCACACCTCCCTGCGGACCCGGCCCATCGACTCGTCGTCCCGATACCGCCCGGCGTCCCACGGGCTGATCGCGTCGAACGACCGGTACACGGCCGCCCACTCCGGCTCCGGCCGGGACGCCCCGCGCTGGGTCCGCCAGTGGGCGTCCACCCCGCCGATGAGGTGGACCCCGCCGTACTTCGGGTCGGTCTTGAAGAACGCCACCAGCTCCGCGGCCTGGGCGGCGGTCCACGGCCGGTCGTTGAACCCGAGGCCCCAGAGCAGCACCACCGGCTTGCCCCGGTGGTGCAGATACCGCGAGTCCTCCCGCACCCCGACCCGGTCGCACAGGAACTTCCAGTCGTCCATCACCGCCGCGGTGGTCGCGTTCCGCCCCATCGACAGGTCGAGCATGAGCGCCCACACCCGGCCCTCCCGGTGGCACCCCTCGCGGACGTGGGCCAGCACCGTGTTCACGTGCCGGGCCCGCCGCGGGTCGCGGGCCTCGCCGACGAACCGGCTCAGGAAAACGCCGTCGAGCCCGTACTGCCGCATCCACTTGTGGTGGAGCAGCACCGGCCCCTTGCGGAACGCGCTGTAGAGCTTGGCCGGCGAGCCGTCGGGCATCTTCAGGCCGGGGACCTCGCACAGGTCGGCCGGGTCGAACTCGGTGGTGTCCGGCCACATGTCCACGGTGAACCGCCCGCCGCCCGGCCGGTCGAGCCCGATGCCCCAGTGGGTGAACCCGAAGTCGGTCCCGTCCCCCGGGGTGTTGAACCACCCCTGGTAGCCGCAGAGGACCTTGCCGTCGAGTGTGGTGGCGTCGACGCCGGCCCGCTCCGGGCCGGCGTACGGCCTCAGCCACGGCTCGTCGGGCTGCTCCGCCGACGGCCCAGAGGGCGCCCCCAGCGCACCGCCGGCGGCGAGGAGGAGCATCACGGTGAGACGGGTCATGCGTCGGTCTCCGGGGATCGGGTGCCCCGATTCTCCCGGATGGCGGCCCGGCCGTACAGGACCTGTGGTGAGGCACCGCCCGTGCTGTTCAACCCCTCTCAAGAATTGCCTCGACCACCCAGCACCCCCGGACGTGCGGCCCCTCGCCCCGGCAGTGCGCCAGCACCTGATCGTCCTCGCACCCGGCGTCCTGCAGCGCGTCGGCGAGGATCGGCAGCTGGTCGAACGCTTGCTCGTCGTGGATGGACCGGGCCAGGGCGAGGACGTCGGAGGTGAGCCAGGACGGGTCGATCGTGACGGGCCGGGACGGGTCGCCGAGGACGCACCGGGCCCGGTCGATGTCCGCCTCCGGGACCATGACCGCGAGCAGGTCCGGCCCCATCACGGTGACCCCGGTCCAGTCCCGCGGGGCCAGGAAGTCGTGGACCTCGGCCGCCACTCCGACAGCCATGAGCCTGCGCTTCGCCCCGGCCGCGGCGGCCAGCGCCCCCTCCCGGCTCCGGAGGTTCGCGGTCGCGAGGTCGGGGTCGTACTCGTAGTACGCCGCCGACCGCAGGCCGGGAGGCCCCGGGGCGTTGTCGATGTGCGGGTGAACGGCGTCTACGTCCATTGGCCCCTCCCCCAGTGTCCCGGGTACTGCTTGCGCGAAGCTCCCGCCCGTGCCATTCTCGGTCCGCGAGTCGAAGCCGACCGGGCCGTCAGCCCGTGCCGAGGGCGGCCCAGGACAGCCGCGGCGGGTCCGACCCCGGCACGCAGGCGTACCCGCCGAACTCCGTCACCCCCTCGGCCCGCAGGAAGTCCTCGTCCAACAGCGCCCGGCCGGTCACCTCGGACGGCTCCTTGCCGGCCAGCCGCACCACGCAGTCGGCCAGGATCTCCGGCTTGCGCCACATCGCCGGGGTGCCGAGCCGGTGGTTGACGGTCGCCTGGGACTCGATGAGGGTGACCGGCCAGAGCGAGTTGACGGCCACGTTGTGCCGCCGGACCTCCTCCGCCAGCCCCATCGTCAGGAGCGTCATCCCCAGCTTACTGACGCCGTACGCGACCCGCCCCGGCAGAATCGACGGGTCGAGCGGGGGGCTCATGTTGACGATGTGCCCGCCGCCCCGGCGGATCATGGCGGGCAGGACGGCGCGGCTGCACAGGAACGCCGCCCGGGCGTTGACCCCCATGACCAGGTCGAACCGCTTCGGCGGGGTGTCGAGGATGCCGGCCCAGTGCAGGGCGCCGGCGTTGTTGACCAGCAGGTCGATCCGCCCGAACCGGTCGAGCGTCTGGGCAGCCATGCCCTCGATCTGGTCGGCGTCCCGGACGTCGATCTGCACCGGGAGGGCCTCGGCCCCCAGTGCCCGCACCTCGTCGGCGACGGTGAAGATGGACCCGGGCAACTTCTCCGTCGGCGCGGTGCTCTTGGCGGCGACGACCACGTTGCACCCGGCCCGGGCGAGGCCGAGGGCGATGGCACGGCCGATGCCCCGGGACGCCCCGGTGATGATGGCGACCTGCCCGTGTAGCGGTGGCACGAGGACCTCCGGGTCGGGGTAACGCCAGCCGGGGGTCAAGGGGTCGTGCAGCCCGCGCGGATCTCGCGGAGGGTCTTCCACACCTCGGCGGTCTCCGGCCGGGGCGACGCGCAGATGAACACGCAGTGGTGCTTGTGGCTGGCGCTGTGCCAGGCGTGGATCTCCATCCGGAGCGTCTGCGGCTGGCCGGTGACGAACGGCTCGGTCCACGTCAGCGCGGCGGTGTGGGCGGCGACCTCCTCGCCCCCGGGTCGCTTGCCGGGCCTCTCCGTCGCCTCCTGGAGGGTCAGAGCGAAGGCGGTCGGGTCCACGTCCCGCTTCTGGCCCTCCGACACCGCCCGGGCGAGGCCGCGGTAGTACGCCAGCAGCTCCTTCTGCATCGTCCTCGCGTCGATCTTCTGGTCGTCGGGCAGCCAGAACAACAGCGCGTAGGAGAAGAAGTCGGGGGCGTCGGCCTGGAACATGCCGGGGGCGAACCGCAGCTCCTCGGTGCCCTTCCACGACATGTCCGGGGCGAACTTCGGCGGCAGGAGGATGGTGTCCCGGCCCCAGCCCTTCGGTGTGGGGACCTGGTACGGCGGCTCCTTCGGCGGTTGCCCCACCGCGGGGGCGGTCAGCAGCACACAGAGGCAGGTCGCGCGGAGCATGTGATGCCCTCGACCGGGTTCCACGTCGGCCCGGCTACCTGTAGGGGAGGCAGCCACCCGCGAACAGGGTCACGCATGCCCGACCCGGGCCCCTGGCTGGTGAACATGGCAACGACCGTGCGGGATCTGGCGTCCCGCCCTCCGGGTGGTAGGATGGGGGTCAACAGGCTCGGACCGGAGGTGGGTCATGCTGCGGGTTCTCGGATCTCCCCGGCGGTTCTGTGACGGGGTCACCCGGCGGGAGGCCCTCACGGTCGGGGCGTCGGCCGTCCTCGGCGGCGGGCTGACGCTGCCCAACCTCCTGGCCGCCGACGACCGGCGGGCGGCCTCCGGCGGGCGGCCCGGGGCGGCGAAGAACGTCATCGTCATCTACCTTCACGGCGGCGCCCCGACCCAGGACATGTGGGACCTCAAGCCGGCCGCCCCGGCCGAGATCCGCGGCGAGTTCCAGCCGTCCAGCACGAGCGTCCCGGGCGTCCAGATCTGCGAACACCTGCCCCGGACCGCCCAGCGGATGCACCACGTCGCGCTCGTCCGGTCGGTCAACCACCGGGCCGGGTGCCACAACACCCTGCCGAGCTTCACCGGCAGCGAGCAGCCGGTGGACGTCAACGAGCCGGTCCCCCGCGACACCTACCCGCCGGGGATGGGGGCGGTCTGCGAGCACCTCAAGCCGGCCGGCACCGACCTGCCGCACTACGTCGCCGTGCCGACCGTCCTGGGCTGGGGGTTCGCCCTGGACCGCCCGGGCCCGCACGGCGGGTTCCTGGGCAAGCGGTGCGACCCGCTCTGGGGCGTGGCCGACCCGCGGATCGACCCGGCCCCGCCGCCGGGCCGCCGGCCGATGTGGCTGGGCACCCCCCGGCTGGCCGACGCCACCCTCGCCCCGGACTTGACGATCGACCGGCTCGACGGCCGTCGGACCCTGCTCCAACAACTCGACGCTGAGCAGCGGCGCGTGGAGGAGTCGGCCGCCGCGGGTCAGTACGACCACACCCGGCGGCGGGCGTTCAGTCTCCTGACCTCCTCAAGGCTGAAGGCAGCGTTCGACCTCTCCCACGAGAGCCCGCGGGTGCGGGACCGGTACGGCCACCACCTGTTCGGCAACAGCGCCCTGGTGGCCCGCCGGCTGGTCGAGGCCGGGGTGCGGTTCGTGGACTGCTACTGGGACGGCTACCAGGCCCGGGTGCCGACCAACCTCGACCCGTACTGGGACACCCACAGCAACAACTTCGTCCAGATGAAGCAGGTGAACCTGCCGTACCTCGACCAGACGTTCGCCGCGCTGCTCGACGACCTGGACGAGCGGGGGCTGCTGGCCGAGACGCTGGTTGTGATGATGAGCGACATGGGCCGGACCCCGCGGGTGAACGGGGCGGCCGGGCGGGACCACTGGACGTTCTGCTACTCGGTGGCGTTCGCCGGGGCGGGGGTTCGCGGCGGGACCGTGTGCGGGGCGAGCGACGCCCAGGCGGCGTACGTGAAGGACCACCCGGTCCGCCCGGCCGACGTCTGCGCGACGGTCTACCACCTCCTCGGGATCGACCCCGAGATGCCGGTGTACGACAGGGCCGCCCGCCCCGTCCCGGTCGCCCACGGCGGGGAGCCGATCCGCGAGATCCTGGGCTGAGCCGCCGACTTCCGGTCCTGTCGGCCCCGGCGGGATCGGCACGGAGCTTCCGCCCGATGCCGTCGCCCGTAGCCCAGGTCTCAGTTCGTAGGGCACGCACCGCGTGCCGCCCACCACCCTCGGCACGCGGTGCGTGCCTTACCAAACTACGAATCGGATCAACCGGGCTCGGTCTCAGCCGCCCACCCGCTTGACCGCGTAGCCGAGCCGCTCCAACTCGGCGACGATCCGCTCCCGCTGGTCGCCCTGGATCTCGATGCGCCCGTCCTTCACCGTGCCGCCCGTTCCGCACCGCTGCTTGAGGACACCGGCCAGTTCCCGCAGGCCGGACTCGTCTAACGGGAGGCCGAACACCGTCGTCACCCCCTTCCCCCGCCGGCCCGCCGTCTCCCGACCCACCTTCGCGGTGAGCGGCTTCCGGGCCGGCTCCTTCGCCGGTGGGGGCGCCGCGGCGGCGGCGGCCGGCGGGCGGTCCGGGCGCGGGCCCCCGCCCAGGAGGCGGGCGACCAGGGCCATGACCTCCTGCTCGATCTGGCCCAGCACGCCCGGGGCGTCATCGATGTGCCAGAACTCGACCCGGTCGGCCCACGCCGGGAACCGCTCCCACAGCAGGGGCAGGTGCTCGGCGTGGCTCAGGGCGACGACCAGCGCCGCCCCGTCGAGGTCGGCGGCCGTCACCTCAGCCGGCGTCCGGGTCACGGCCTCGGCGGCACGGACGCCCAGCGCCGCCAGCGCCTCGACCGCCGACGCCGCCATCGGGCCGACGTTGTCGATGCCCCGCTCCATGGCCAGCCCCCGGGACGACGCCCGCCACGGCAGCCCCATCTTCCCGGCCACCGAGTCGAACAGGGCCTCGGCGAACCGGCTGCGGTAGTAGTTCCCGGTACAGAGCAACAGGACCGTCTTCTCGCTGCGCTTCGCCATCGAACCCCTCGGTCAACTACGGTCCGGATGGGCGACCGTCCGGTCATTCTGTCCGCCGCCCGGGTTCCGCGCCACGCCGGGGGGCGGACTCACAGCAGCTCGTCGATCGGTGTTCCATGGCACAACCGGTGCGCTCTCCCCTCGGGGTCGTGAAGGACGGCGGCCGGGTCGATGCCCAGCGCCCGGTAGACGGTCGCCGTCAGGTCCGCGGGTGTCACCGGCCGGTCGGCCGGGTACGCCCCCTTGGCGTCCGACGACCCGTAGACCCGGCCGCCCGGCAGGCCGCCGCCGGCCATCACCACGCTGAAGCAGTTCGACCAGTGGTCCCGCCCGCCCGGGCCGCCGGAGTTCTGGAACGTCCGGCCGATCTGCGGGGCCCGGCCGAACTCGGTCAGCACCAGCACCAGTGTCGTCTCCAACAGGCCGCGGTCGGCGAGGTCGTCGATCAGGGCGGCAATCGCACGGTCGGCGGGTGGCAGAAGGGCGGTCTTGAGCCGGTTGAACCCGTTGCTGTGGGTGTCCCAGTTGGCCCCGCCGCCGACGTTCGGCCAGTGGACGTTGACGAACCGGACCCCCGCCTCGACCGCCCGCCGGGCCAGCAGGACGCTCTGGCCGAACTTGTCCCGGCCGTACCGGTCGCGGGCCCGCGGCGGCTCGGCGGCGAGGTCGAACGCCCGCTGGGCCCGGCTGCCGGTCAGGAGGTCGAAGGCCCGCTCGTGGTAGGCGTCCAGCTCCCGGCCGGCCGCCGTTCGCCCCAGGTCGGGCCGCGCCGGGTCGAGCCCCTCCAGCAGCTCGCGGCGGCCGGCCATCCGCTCGTCCGGCACGTCGGCCGGCCGGGTCAGGGCCGGGACCGAGAACCCGGGCTGGCTTGGGTCGCCCTGGAGGCGGAACGCCTCGTACCGGCTGCCGAGCCACCCGGCGAACTGACCCGGGGTCAGGTGGGCGTTCTCGATCAGCACGTCCGGGACCATGACGAACGCCGGGACGGCCCCGGGGGTCGGCCGCAGCCGGGCCGCCGCCGAGCCCATCGTCGGGTGGTCGGTCGGCCGCGGCGGGGCTAGCACTGCGTCATCGCCCTGCGGCTCGACGCCGGTGAGCATGTGGTAGCACGCCGGGCTGTGGTTCCCCAGCCGGCCGTCGAACCCGACGCTGCGGACGACAGTGAGGCGGTGCGCCTGCCGGGCCAGGCGCGGGAGGTGTTCGGTCAGGAGCAGGCCCGGGGCGGTGGTCCGGACGACCGCGAACTCGCCCCGGATCTCCGGCGGCTGGTCCGGCTTGGGGTCGAACGTGTCGAGGTGGCTCATCCCGCCGTTGAGGAAGATGAGGACGCACGCCTCGGCCCGCCCCGGCTCCCCCGCCGGGGCCTGCGCCCGGAGACGGAGGAGGTCGCCCAGGGCCAGGGCACCCGCGGCGAGGGCGCTCCGGCCGAGGAACTGCCGACGGCCGACGCGGGACGGCGTGCGGGTGTCGAGCACCGGCATGGTTCCACCCCCTCCCCGGCCGCACTCATCCCGACCGTCGCGGCGAGCCGATGATGTGGAGCATGTCACTCGTCCTGCTGGGGTCGGCCGGTCACCCCCCGGCACGTATGGGGCCGACTCCCGAGTCTACCGGCCCCCAGGAACGGGTTCAACGCCCGGCGGGCGCTCGGCACCCGGCCCCGCGGGTGCCCAAGCCGCGGGGCGTCAGGCCCGGCCGACCAGTCGGCCGACGGGTCAGTTCCGCCCGAGGGCGATCAGGTAGTGCTGGGTGCGGGCGAAGAACGTCCCGGCCGAGATCGCCGGCGTCGCCAGGCAGACGTCGCCGAGCGGGTTCACCGCCAACAGCTCGAACTCCGGCCCGGCCTTCACCACCCGCACCTCGCCCTGCTCGGTGGTGAAGTACAGCCGGCCGTCGGCCGCCACCGGCGAGGCCGTGTAGCTCACCCCGCCGACCCGCTCCTGGTACACCTCCTTGCCGGTCGCCGCCTCGTAACAGGTCAGCATCCCGGCGTTCGAGCAGGTGTACAGGTGGCCGCCGTACACGATCGGGGTCGTCATGTACGGCCCGCCCCGCATCTTGCCCCACGCGATGCTCGCGTTCTGGGTCTCCCCCGGCTTGAGGGAGACGTCCCCGGCCGCCCCCGGCCGGACGGCGAAGATCGGCTGGATCGGCCGGTTCCCGCTGGTGATGAACACCAGGTCCCCGGCCGGGACCGGGGTCGGGATCGTGGCCTCCGACTTCTTCGCCAGCCGCCACAGTTCCCGCCCACTCGCCGGGTCGTACCCCCGGGCGTACTGCGTCCCGTTGGTCACCACCTCCGTCCGCCGGCTGTTCCGCCAGACGACCGGGCTGCTCCACCCGGGGATCTCGTCCCGCGGGGTGGTCCAGGCCTGCGACCCGTCCTCCAGCCGGTACGCGGCGATGAACGAGTCGCGGCTCAGGTCGCACTGGAGGATGACCAGCCCGTCGTGGACGACCGGGGAGCTTCCGAACCCCCACTGGTACTCCTCGTCCAGGGCGAAGCTGGAGTCGATCGACCCGAGGTCCCGCTTCCACAGCAGCTTCCCGTCGAAGTCGTAGCAGTAGAGCCCCTCCGGCCCGAAGCAGGCGACCACCCGCCGGCCGTCGGTCGCCGGGGTGCAGTTCGCCTGGCTCCCCTTCAGGTGCCGCTTGATCTTCGGCACGCCCACGCACGCGGTCTTGGTCCACAGAATCTTGCCGGTGTCCCGGTCGAGGCAGAGGACCTGCCAGGTGTGCGGGGTGGTGTCGTTGACCGAGCCGACGTCCCCGTAGTTCCCGGTCCGCACCTTGGGATCGGGGTCGCCGCTGACGGCGGTGGTGACGAACACCCGGTCGCCCCAGACGACCGGGCAGGAGTGGCCGAGCCCGGGGATCGGGGTCTTCCACCGGACGTTCGCCCCGGCGGGCACGTCCCAGGTGAGCGGCGGGTGCTGCCCGTCGGCGATCCCGGTGGCGTCCGTCCCGCGGAACATCGGCCAGTTCTGCTGGCCGGCGACCGGGCCGCCGTCGTCCTTGGGCGGGGCCACCGGCTTCGGCTCGGGCCGTGCGGCCGCCCGGTAGTACCGCACCTCGGCCGTGTACTGCCGCAGGACGACCCGGTCAACCGCCCCGGCCTTCCGCTCGAAGGTGTAGGTCACCGCGTCCAGCCCGAGCGGGCTAAAGGTGTCCGGCCCGGTCGGGATCAGGAGCAGGGTGCCGCGGACGACCAGCCCGGGCTCCCGGAGTTCGACGACGAGCTTCCCCCCGTTCTCGCTCTCGTACGTCCCGGTGTGCGGCATCCAGGCCTCGCGGTCCTTCGCCGCGGCGGGCTTCGGCGGGACGGCGCCGGCCTTCGCCAGCGCATCGCGGATCTCCTTGCTGTCCTCTGGGGCGGCAAACAGGGCGGCGTCCAGGGCCGGCTGCGACGGCCGGGCGCGGTCGAGGACGGCCCGGAGGGTGGAGAGCTTCCCGCGGGCCGCCCGGATGACGGCGGCGTCCACGTCCTTCGCCCCGGCCTTCAGCAGAAGAACGACCGCCTCGTCGTGCCCGCCGCCGACGGCCAGGCTCAGGGGCGTCTCGTACCAGATCCCGTCCCGGGCGTTGGGGTCGGCCCCGCGGTCGAGGAGCAGCCCGACGACCGCCGGCTTGCCCTTGCTGGCGGCGATCCACAGGGCGGTGACCCCGTACTCGTTGCGGGCGTTGACGTCGGCCCCGGCGTCGAGGGCGGCGGCCACCGCCTTCGGGTCGCCGCCCCGGACGGCGGCCCAGAGGGCGTCGCGGCCGCCCGGGGGGTCGGCCGCCCCGGCAAGGGCCAACGGGGCGACGACGACCGCGAGACACGCGATCCGGTGGAGGCAGGACATGGCTGCTCCCGTCAAGGTGGAAAGGTCCGCCGTCGGTCGGGACGGGCGACAGGGCTCCCGGTCCTGCCGCCCAGTGTGGCGCCACCGGCGGTGCCGGTCAACGAAATCCGCGGCCCGGGCCGGGCCCCGTGTGGAACGCGCTTCGGCAGTACGCCCGTTCCTGCGACGCGGGCTGGCGCTGCCTGACACCAACGATCTTGCGACCGGGAACTGAATTGATTTGACAGGGACAGACCGTTGCGGTCTAGTAGCCGCGATCCCAAGCGCCAGCAGGCTCCGCCCGCCCGTGTGAGCGGGACCACCGTCGCCCGGGGGTGCGGCGGGGCCGGACCGGAGAAGGGTTCATCTCCCGACAGGAGCCCGACATGTCTTCCGGGTGGCGAAACGCACATGCCGCGGCGGTCGCGTTCTGGCTGGTCCTGGTGCCGGGCCTGCTCGTCCTCGCGGCCGCCTTGGCCGCGGCGACGGCATCGGACACGCCGGACGCGCTGCGGGCCGTGCTGGCGCTGTGGCTGGCGACGGTCCTGCTCATCCCCGCCCTGGCGGTGGCACTGCTCCGGGACCCGGACGCGCCCGCCCCGTACTGGCGGGCGCTCTGGACGGTCGGGCTCGCCTCCTTCCTCGCGTTCCTCTTCTTCGGGCTCGGCCGCGTGGAGGGGTTCGAGGGTGGTCAGTTCACCCCGACGACCGTCGTCCTCCTCGTGGTCGCGGGCTGGTGGCTGGCGGACGTCGCGCTGGCGTGGGTCGTGCCGGGGGAGCTGGGTCCGGTCCGGCTCGAGCGCGGGCTACTCAAGTTGGTCGTCTTCGGGCTGTTCTTCTGGCTGACGGTCATCGACGGCGGTGGGCTTGCCCTCGTCCTCGGCGTCCTGCTCACCGTCGTCGTGGTCCTCGCCGTCGCCGCGCGGATCGCGCTCCGACCGGCCGAGCTCGGCTCGCCGGGCTCGCGGGTGCTGGTCGCCGTGTTCGGAGTGTTGAACCGGGTGGTGAGGTGGCACTGGCTGCCCCGGTATCTGGGCGTACTCAACTTGCTCGCCCTGCGCGATGTCCTCCGCGAGAAGAACCTGCACGACACCCGCGCCCCGGCGATCCCCGAGGTGGGCCCGGAGGTGCAGACCCCCGGGCCGCCGCCCGCGGACGTCACCCACCGCTCGTCCGACGGGACGTACACCGATCTGGCCGACCCGATGATGGGGGCCGCGGGCACCCGGTTCGGCCGGAACATCCCGATCGAGCACGCCTTCCCCGAGCCCGAGCCGGGCCTGCTCGAGCCGAGCCCCCGGGTGATCAGCGCGCGGCTGCTCGCCCGCGCCGAGCCCGACGGGTTCGTCCCCGCCACCTCGCTCAACCTCCTCGCGGCGGCGTGGATCCAGTTCATGACGCACGACTGGTTCCACCACTCGACCCCGAAGCCCGGGCGGGAGTTCGTCGTCCCCCTCGATTCCGCCCGGGGCGACACATGGCAGGGCAGAACTGACCCGATGCTCATCCGTCGCACGCCGCCCGACCCGACCCACCCGAACGACGGCACGCACCCGCCGACGTACCGTAACGACGGGTCGCACTGGTGGGACGGGTCGCAGATCTACGGCAACAACGACGACGAGACGCGGCAACTGCGGAGCGACCCGAAGGTGGTCATCGACGGCGTCCCCCGCGACGCCCGGGGCGACCTCCGGCTGTCGCCGGACCGGCTGCTGCCGATCGACCCGAAGACCCAGCAGGAGCAGGCCGGACTGGTGGACAACTGGTGGCTCGGGCTGAGCCTGCTGCACACCCTGTTCGCCCAGGAACACAACTCGATCGCGGCGTCGCTGCGGGTGGCGTACCCGTTCTGGGACAGCGACCGGGTGTTCCACACCGCCCGGCTGGTGAACACGGCGCTGATGGCGAAGATCCACACCGTCGAGTGGACCCCGGCCATCCTCGCCCACCCGGCGATCGACGTGGCCCTGAACGGGAACTGGGCCGGCATCCTGACCGAGCGGTTCACCAACGTGTTCGGCCGGCTCGGCGACGGCGAGCTCCTCAGCGGGATCATGGGGTCGCCGACGAACCACCACACGGCCCCCTACGCCCTGACCGAGGAGTTCGTCTCGGTGTACCGGCTGCACCCGCTAATGCCCGACGCGATCCGGCTGCACCGGGCCCGGGGCGGGGCGCTCGTCAAGACGGTGGCGCTCCCGGACATGCTCAAGGAGAAGGTCCGCACCGCCCTGGTGGTGCCGCCGGAGGAGGGCGGAAACCTGACCCTGGATGACGTGTGTTACTCGTTCGGGATCACCCACCCCGGAGCCGTCACCCTGCACAACTACCCGCACTTCCTGCGGAACCTGCGGCGGGAGGACGCCGACGGCACGGTGTTCTTCCTCGACCTCGCGGCGGTGGACGTGATGCGCGACCGGGAGCGGGGGGTGCCGCGGTACAACCAGTTCCGCCGGCTGTTCCACTTGCCGCCCGTGACCTCCTTCGAGGGGATCACGTGTAACCCGCAGTGGGCCCGGGAGCTGCGGGAGGTGTACGGCAACGTCGAGCGGGTGGACCTCATGGTCGGGATGTTCGCCGAGGACCCGCCGCAGGGGTTCGGGTTCAGCGAGACGGCGTTCCGGGTGTTCATCCTGATGGCGTCGCGGCGGCTCAAGAGCGACCGGTTCTTCACCGCCGACTACACCCCGGCCGTCTACACCCAGCTCGGCCTCGACTGGATCAACGCGAACACGATGCGGAGCGTGATCCTGCGGCACTTCCCGGCGGTGGCCCCGGCGCTGCGGCAGTCCAAGAACGCGTTCGCGCCGTGGCCGGCCGTGGCGGCGGCCGGCGGCTAGCCGCCCCGACCCGCCTTCCTCGAACGGGGGACCGAACCATGCAGATCGCGCCCGGTGTGTACAGCATGAGCCAGCGGAAGGGCGGCCACGTCCACGCCTTCCTGCTCGAGCTCGGGGACGGGCTGGCCGTCATCGACACCCTGTTCGACACCGACGCCGGCCGGGTCGTCGCCCAGATCCAGGCCATCGGCAAGGCGGTGACCGACCTGAAGCACATCATCATCACCCACGCCCACCGGTCGCACCTCGGCGGGATGGCGGCGCTGAAGAAGATGAGCGGGGCGACCGTGTACGCCCACCCGTGGGAGGCGGACATCATCGCCGGGGAGCGGGAGGCCCAGCGGGTGTCGCCGTGGCCGTCCGCCCCGCTCCAGGCGTACCCGCTGCAGCTCGGGCTGGCGCTGGGGTTCGGGAAGCACCCCCCGTGCCCGGTGGACCGCACCGTCCGCGACGGCGACTCAATCGGGCCGCTGAAGGTGATTCACGTCCCGGGGCACACGCCGGGGAGCCTGGCGTTCCACTGGCCGGAGCGGCAGGCGCTGTTCGTCGGCGACGTGATCGCCACCTGGCCGCGGTTCGAGCCGGGGTGGAAGGGGTTCACGCTCAACCACAAGCAGAACCGCGACTCGCTCGGCAAGTTGACCGACGTGCCCGCGCCGGAGGTCCTGGCGGTCGGGCACGGCGACCCGGTGAAGACGGGCGGGGCGGGGCGCGTCCGTGACGCGCTGCGGATGGCCGAGAAGCGGTGACGCATGTCCGGCCCACCGGTCGTGTTCGTGGTCCTGCGGAGACAGCCGCCGTTGCCGCTGGCGGCCGCCCCCGGCCGGCGGTAGAGTGGTGGGCACACCCCCGCCGCCCGCCCCGCCGGAGAGCCCTTTGACCCGCCTGCTGGTCGCACTGCTGTTCGTCCCGGGTGCGGCCCGGGACGCGGACCGGGTGGACTACGCCCGGGACGTGCGGCCGATCCTGGCCGAGAAGTGCGTCGCCTGCCACGGGGCCTGGAAGCAGAAGGGCGGGCTGCGGCTGGAGACCGTCCGGCTCATCCGCATGGGCGGGCGGTCCGGCCCGGTTGTCGTCCCCGGGAGGCCGGCCGACAGCCGGCTGATCGACCGGGTGACGGGGGCCGGCGGCGAGACCCCGATGCCCCCGCCCGGCGACGGCGAGCGGTTGACCGCGGCCCAGCTCGGCACCCTCACCCGGTGGATCGAGCAGGGCGCCGACGGACCCGACGAGCCGGACCCGCCCGACCCCCGCCAGCACTGGGCGTTCCGGCCGCCCGTCCGGCCCCCGATCCCGATACTCAGTACTCAATACTCAGTACTCAGCAATCCAGTAGACAAGTTTCTCGCGGCCGAGTGGCAGCGGCACGGCCTGACGCCGGTCCCGCCCGCGGACCGGGCGACGCTGCTTCGCCGCGTCACAATTGACCTGACCGGCCTCCCGCCGACTCCGGCCGAGTTGCGGGCGTTCCTCGCGGACCCTTCGCCGGGCGCTTACGAGAAGGTGGTCGATCGGCTGCTCGCCTCCCCGCGGTACGGCGAGCGGTGGGCCCGCCACTGGATGGACGTCTGGCGGTACGCCGACTGGTCCGGGGAGAACAACAACCAGGTCCGCGGCAGCCCGAAGCACGTCTGGCGGTGGCGGGACTGGATCGTCGATTCGCTCAACGCCGACGCCGGCTACGACAGGATGGTCACCGAGATGCTCGCCGGCGACGAGGTCGCCCCGGCCGACCCGCGGGTGCTGCGGGCGACGGGGTTCCTGGCCCGCAACTACTACAAGTTCAACCGCAACGTGTGGCTCGACGACACGGTCGAACACACCGCGAAGGCGTTCCTCGGGCTGACCGTGGCGTGCGCCCGGTGCCACGATCACAAGTTCGACCCGATCGCACAGACCGACTACTACCGCCTTCGGGCGGTGTTCGAGCCGCACAACGTCCGCACCGACCCGGTCCCCGGCCAGCCGGACGTGCAGAAGGACGGGCTGGTGCGGGTGTACGACCACGACCCGGCCGCCCCGACGTACCTGTTCCGCCGCGGCGACGAGACCCGCCCGGACCGCGACCACCCGCTCACCCCGGGGGTGCCGGAGGTGTTCGCGGTGCAACTCGCCCCCGAGCCGGTCCGGGTCGGGCCGCCGGCCGACGCCGGCACCGCGGCCGCCGGGCACGGGGCTGCCGGGCTGCCACCGGAACTCAGCACCGGCCGCCGGCTAGCGCTGGCCCGGTGGCTCACCGCCCCGACCAACCCGCTGACCGCCCGGGTGGCGGTGAACCACGTCTGGCTGCGGCACTTCGGGTCCCCGCTGGTGGACGACGTGACCGACTTCGGTCTGCGGGCCGCGCGGCCGCGTCACGCCGCCCTGCTCGACTGGCTCGCGGTCGAGCTCACGGAGCCGTCCGGGCGAGCCGGGGGCCGTGAGGCCCCGGGTGCCCCCTGGTCGATGAAGCCGCTCCACCGGTTGATCGTCACCAGCACCGCATACCGGATGCGGTCCGACGCGGAGACCGGCCCCGCCGCGGCCGACCCCGAGAACCGGTTCCTCTGGCGGATGAGCCCTCGCCGGCTGGAGGCGGAGGCGGTTCGTGACTGCGTCCTGGCCACCGCCGGCAACCTGGACCTGACGGCCGGCGGGCCGGAGATCCCCCTGACCGAGGCGGAGACGGCGCGGCGGCGGGCGCTGTACTTCCGCCACGCCCACGAGCGGCAGGTCCCGTTCCTGACGGCGTTCGACAGCCCGAACCCGCTGGAGTGCTACCGCCGGGCGGTGACCGTCACCCCGCAGCAGGCGCTGGCCGGGCTCAACAGCCCACTGGTTCTGGAGCAGGCCCGGCTCCTGGCCCGGGAACTGGCGGCCGGGACGGACAACGAGAAGGACCCCGACGCGGCGTTCGTCGCGACGGCGTTCGAGCGGGTATTGTTCCGGCCGCCGACCGCGGCCGAGGCGGACCGCTGTCGTGTGTTCCTGGCAGTCCAGGCCGCCCGGCTGGCGAACCCGGGCAAGCTGACCCCGGCCGAGGGCGGGCCGTCCTGCCGGGTGCCACCGTCGGCCGACCCGCGGCTGCGAGCCAGAGAGAACCTCGTCCACGTGCTGTTCAACCACACCGACTTCGTCACCGTGAGATGAGATGTAACCCCGGCACCCAGGGCGTCAGGCCTGGGCTATTGCCCGCGGCCCCGTTGGGGCCGAAGACACCGGCCCCCGCCCCAACGGGGCGGCAGACAATAGCCCAGGCCGTCAGGCCTGGGTTCGGAAGAGATCGGGAGAGACGCATGCACCGCCGCGAGTTCCTGGCCGACGTCGGGCTCGGGTTCACCGGGTTGGCCCTCGGGGCCGTGCTCCACCGCGACGGGTACGCTCGGGACCGCGGGGATGAACCCCGCGGCTCGTCGGGCCCGCACTTCCCGCCGAAGGCGAAGTCGGTCATCTGGCTGTTCATGATCGGTGGCGTCAGCCCGATGGAGAGCTTCGACCCGAAGCCGGCCCTCAACAAGTACGCCGGAATGTCGATCGACGACACCCCATACAGGGACGTCCTCGCCTCCTCGTACCTGGACCGAAACCTGCGGGTGGTGGACACGAAGAAGAAGGTGTGGAAGACGATCTACCCGCTGCAGGTCGGGCTGACCCGGTGCGGCCCGACCGGGCTGGAGATCGCCGACCAGTGGCCGCACGTCGGGTCCTGCCTCGGCGACATCGCCCTGGTCCGCTCCATGTGGACGACCGACGACAACCACGGCGCCCAGCTCCAGTTCCACACCGGCCGCCACCTGCTCGACGGGCTGTTCCCGTCGCTCGGGTCGTGGGCCCACTCCGGGCTCGGGTCGCTCAACGACAACCTGCCGCAATTCGTCGTCCTGGGCGGGTCGCTGTCGGAGCGGTTCGGAGGGGCCGGCGGGCACCGCGGCGACTACCTCGGCCCCGAACACGACGGCGTCGCGATCACCACCGACCCGAAGAACCCGCTCCCCTTCGGGAAGCCGCCGGCCGGGGTGACCGAGGAGGAGCAGCGGGGCGAGTTCGAGCTGCTCGACGACCTGAACCGCATGTCCGCGGCCCGGTATCCGGACGACCCCCAGCGCCGGGCCCGGGTGAAGTCCTACGAGCTGGCGTTCCGGATGCAGAAGTCGCTGCCGGAGGTGCTGCGGTTCTCCGACGAGACCGAGGCCACCCGCCGGCTCTACGGTCTGGACGACCCGCGGTCCCGACAGATGGGCGAGTGGTGCCTGGCGGCCCGCCGGATGGTCGAGCGGGGGGTGCGGTTCGTGCAGGTGTACGACGGGCCGCACAACGACGGCGGGAAGTGGGACACCCACGACAACTCGCGGGACCGGCTGGCGGCCAACGCGGCGAGCGTGGACCGGCCGATCGGCGGGCTGCTCACCGACCTGAAGCAGCGGGGCCTGCTGAACGACACGCTCGTCTGCTTCATGACCGAGTTCGGCCGCACGCCCGGCGGGCAGGGGCCAACGGCGACCGGCCGGGAACACAACCCCTACGGGTTCACCGTCTGGATGGCGGGCGGCGGGGTGAAGGGCGGGGTGGTCCACGGGGCGACCGACGAGCTGGGCTACCACGCGGTCGAGGACCGGCACTACGTGACCGACGTCCACGCCACTGTCCTGTACCTACTCGGGCTCGACCCGCGGCGGCTGGTCGTGCCCGGTCGCAAGCGGCTGGAGATCGACTTCGGCCGGCCGATCACCGGCATCCTGGCCTGACGCCTCGGAGGCCCCGGGGCGGCTCGGCGGTCGCTCGACCTGCGGTCAGCCCTTGACGTTGTACACCCGGATCTCGGGCCCCTCCTTGCTCGGCTGACGGGGCACCGCGAGGTAGAGCCGGCTCGACTCCGGGACGAACAGCGACGTTTTCGCCCCCGCAACCGCTTTCCAGCACATTGGGATCCTAAGCTTAGAATTCCACGTGGACAAGTTGTCGCG
>JADMIO011189647.1_pt1 | contig 24299 bp, 23 predicted proteins | sample 8958161 | NCBI WGS metagenome assembly JADMIO01 (sample SAMN16585339, study PRJNA669376) | soil metagenome | isolation source: Crop rotation soil | place: USA: Cullars Rotation, Alabama | collected 2011
CGCGACAACTTGTCCACGTGGAATTCTAAGCTTAGGATCCCAATGTGCTGGAAAGGTAGGCCGGAGCCGAGGCCAGGCTGAAGACCGCCATCAGCACCAGCAGCATCGTCAGTGAAAACTGGATCGGGGGTTTTTTGGGAGGGGCAGGTTTGCCCCCCGTCGTAGGCGCGGGAGAAGACTTGCGATTCACTTCTGGGCTCCCGCCTCCGGCTGGCCGTTCCCGCCGCATTGCCGGGCAGCGCCGTTGAGCGGTTTTCCGCCGTAGAGCTTGTGAATCTTCCCGACAAGTTGCGGCTGCGTGAGCTTGGGGCCAATGGGGACCAGCAAGTAGCAGGCGCTCGGCCCGCTGCCGTCCAGAATCACCTGTCGGCTATTGGGAATGCTGTAGCCGGCCGAGCAGGGCTCGTGCCCGTGTACTAAAAGCTCCGCGCCGACGAGCTTGGCGAATGCCTCCGCATTGGCGCTGCGAAAATCTCGCCCCCAGACCAGGCGAAACAGCCCGCTGCCGCTCTTCCAGTCCGCGGGAGTCAGCGGACGGGTGAATACCGCCGTGTCGAAGCCGTCGCGGTCCACTTTCTCCGGCAGGCTGTGGCTGATGAAGATGCCGCTGGCCACGCGGATGGCAATCGGGCAACTGGCGATGAACTCCATGTAGGCATCCCGCACCCGCTCCCCTTCCTCGCCATACATCTCCGTGATGCCGCTGCGAAACAGGAGGTTGAGCATCTTCCGCGATTTGCAGATCGGAAAATCCCCCAGCTCCGCCAGCTCATGGTTGCTGAGCAGAAAATGGAAGCGGCCGGGAAACTCGCACGTCAGTCGGGCCATGTCCTCGAGCATCAGGTGCGACATGCAGCCCCCTTCGCCCGGATACTCCGGCCCGCCGTGGCAGACTTCCTGCATCACCAGGTGCCGCCGCGGGTGCCCCGCGAGGTCGGCGATTTCGAGCAGCTTCCGCAGGTTCAGCCAGTTGCCGTGCAGGTCGGCCACCACCATCACGTCGTCGCCGTGCTCCGGCAGCAGCTCGACGACATTTCCCTTTCGCGCCGCGCAGCAGCGGTTCAGCCGTGCCGCAGCGCGGCAAAGGTCAATCATGAGCTCCGCAATCGTGGTGGCGACAGCCATAGAGATTCTTTTCTCAGCCTATCACCTTGGCTTGCGCCAGTCCATCATTCGGCGGAGCTTCGCCCCAATTAGCGGCGCGATCCGCAAAGCCGGCATATTCGGCTGTGGCAGAAGATGCTGCTCAGGTCTTCCAAATCTACGCCATAGTGCGAAAGAGCGACCTACCTTTGAAAGCACGTTGCGCCTTAACATGGGCCCGACTATGAACGTTGACAAACGCCAATCTTCTCGCATCCAGATCCCCGAAGGGCGGGAGCGCGCCACGCTGCTCATTGGCGAGCGGGAAGTGGGGGTCCGTATCGTGGACGAGTCCGCGGGAGGCTTTGCGGTCGCCCTCCTTGCGGATGAGGACATCCAGCAAAATGGGCTCTATCGCCTCAAAACGGCGAGCGGCATGTATGAAACGCGGGTCGCCCGCATTGAGCATTACCAGGACGGCAAGCTCCTCGGGTTGATGCGGCTCAGAGAGCTGTCCCATCCCGCCGAGAACGACCGGAAGGCTGCTCGAATCGGCACATGGGCGGCGGGGATCGGGGTGACTGCGGTCGCGGGATTGCTACTCTGCCTGCTGGCGGCCTATTTCATCCAGCAATCGCTCGCTCATTAGGACTTCGGCCCGAAAACTTCCCGCGAGCTTCCCCATTTAACGCCGGTTATGCCGGCAATGCCGTTTTGTTCAATTTTTCCACCTTTGCCGCCGATGCTCCTTCTTAGGCGGAAATTGCATTCCGCGGGCCTCCCGACAAGGCCCTTTCCGCCGGCCCGTCCCTGGCCGGCTTGACCCACGTCTTTCAAGGAACACCGGCCATGAAGGCTCGCCTCCTCTGCGCGCTCGCCCTGCTCGTCGTCTGCGCCGCCTCCGGCTGCCAGACTATCAATATGTGCGATGGAACAGGGCTGCACCACGGCCACCTCGGACACCATGCTGCCGCCCGCGGACTTGGCCGCTACGGAGGGGGAGGAAGCGGACTGGCCGACGGCCGCAACGCCAATTACGGCCATCACTTCACCCGCAACTACGACGGCCCTCCCGGCCCGTCCACGGCCCAGGTCGCCTATCCCTATTACACCACCCGCGGCCCGCGCGACTTCCTAGTCAACAATCCGCCCAGCATCGGAAATTAGTCAGCGGTGCGATGAAGTTTCATCGCGAGATCCTGATTGCCTCCACGCTCCTCGGCTCTTGGCTGGGGATGCAGGCAGTCCATGAGCTGGGGCATGTTTGCGGAGCCTGGCTGACCGGCGCAAAGGTGCAGCGAGTCGTCCTGCATCCGCTGACCATCTCGCGGACGGACCTGGCGGAGAATCCCTCGCCTCTGCTCGTCGTTTGGGCCGGCCCGCTCCTCGGCGCGCTGCTGCCGATCCTTCTCTGGCTGGGCGCCGTTGCGATCAAGATGCCGGGGAGCTTCGTGCTCCGTTTCTTCGCCGGCTTCTGCCTGATTGCCAATGGCCTCTATATCAGCCTCGGCTCCTTGGGCCGCATTGGCGACTGTGGCGAGATGCTCCGCCACGGCTCCGCCTTTTGGCAGCTCTGGCTGTTCGGCCTCGTCACCGTTCCGGCGGGAATTTGGTTATGGCACGGGCAGGGAGCGGAGTTTGGAGTGGGTAAATCCCCGAAGGTAGTCAGTCCCGCGATTGCCTACGCGATGCTGGGAATTGTGCTGACCGTGGTCGCCGCGGAGCTCATCATCGGATTCTCGCGGCAATGAGAGCATCTCTGCTTTGCTAGAATGCCGGAATGGCCAATCTACGGCAATTCTCGCTTTCCTACCTCTTCCTGGAAGTGTTCTGGATTGCGGTGGCCCTTATGTTCACAACGCCGGTGATACGGCAGGAAGCAGCCTGGCAATTATCAGCAGTCATCGCCTTCAGTTGTTGGGGCGCAGCGATTGGCGGCTTTTTCCACGCCATGCGTGACGGCGCGATTGCGGCGTTCTTGCTATTCGGAGCGGCGTTGGTGTCGTACTCGCTCATCAACCCGCAGTAGGTGCGACAAAGCTTTACCCCCTGAACCTTCCCGCGACCAGCGAGATATTCTGCCCTCCAAAGCCAAAGCTGTTACTGAGAGCGACGTCGCATTTCGCCTGGCGGGCGGCATTGGGGACGTAGTCGAGATCGCAGTCCGGGTCGGGGTTCTCGTAATTGATGGTTGGCGGCAGGACGTTGTCGCGGATGGCCATCAGGCAGACGATCAGCTCCGTGACGCCGGCGGCAGCGATCAGGTGACCCATCATGCTCTTGGTGCTGGAGACGGGGGTCTGATAGGCCCGCTCGCCGAAGACCATCTTGCAAGCCAGCGACTCCACCCGGTCGTTCACCGAGGTGCTGGTGCCGTGGGCGTTCACATACTGGATGTCGGACGGGTTCAGTCCGGCGTCGGCGATGGCCATCTTCATGCAACTGATGGCCCCCCGCCCTTCGGGATGGATGTCGGTGATGCGGTAGGCGTCCGCCGTGGTGCCGTAGCCCATGATTTCGCCGTAGATCTTGGCCCCCCGCTTCTTGGCGTGCTCCAGTTCCTCCAGCACCACCATTGCCCCCCCTTCTCCCAGCACAAAGCCGTTCCGCTTCCGGTCGAATGGTCGGCTGGCTTTGGTCGGCTCTTCGTTGCTGACCGAGAGGGCCGTGAGCAGATTGAAGCCGGTGACCCCGAAGGGGTGGATCATGCTGTGCGCCCCGCCGGAGAGCATCACGTCGGCGTCGCCGCGGCGGATGATCTCGGTCGCTTCGCCAACGGCCTGGCTGCTGGCGGCGCAGGCGGTGAGGCAGTTCGCGTTCGGCCCCTGGGCATTGAACATTCCCGCGATGTAGCCGGCCGGCATGTTCGGCTCTTGCTCGATTTCGGCCAGCGGGTTGAGCGTTTCCAGCCCCGCCTGCGTGAACTTGACGAGGTCGACCCCGTCGGGCGTCAGAGCCATTGCCATCATCCGCGAGAAGTTGCCAAAATCCTGGCTCCCTTCTCCGCACCCCAGGTAAACGCCGAAACGGGTTGGGTCCTTGATGGAATCGAGCACCCCCGATTCGGCCATCGCCTGCTTGGCCGCTCCAGCCGCGAACTTGGTGTGCCGGCCGCGGACTTTCCAGCCTTCGGCGTCCAGACCCGCCTTGGAAGCATCCCAATTCTTGACTTCCGCGGAAATCTTGGTGGGGAACTTGCTGGCGTCGAAGATCGTCGTGAAGCCGACTCCGGATTTCCCCTCTTTGAGGCCGGACCAGACCTCTTCCACGTTGTGCCCCATCGGGTTCACCGAACCGACACCGGTCACCACCACGCGCTTACGCATGAAACCACCGCTGATTCAAGGTTCAACAAGAGGAAGGCCCAATTATACCACGGAACGCCGTCAGAACGAGGCGAGATGAAAGCGCTCCGGCTCGATGTTTTCGCCCCAGCCTATGCTTGCCTCGGTGGAGCGAGGACAGTAAACCAGAGAGAAATGCGAACGAACATTGTGATTGACGACAAGCTAATGAGAGACACGCTGCGGGCGACAGGACTGAAGACCAAACGCGAGGCAGTGGAGCTTGGCCTGCGGACTGTCCTGCGATTACACCAGCAAGCCGAAATCAAGCGATGGCGCGGCAAGCTTGACTGGCAAGGGGACTTGTATGTCCTGAGGACCGACAAGTGATTCCACCACCGTTGTCCTCGTTCCCATGGTCCTCCGTGGGAACAAGGAGGTTATTGGCTGGGCCTATTCCTTCGCTGCCGGACGCGGCACGATTTGCATCTTGGTGATGACCTTATCCACCAGCCGGTATTCGGCGGCTTCTTCGGCGGACATGAAGCGGTCGCGGTCGGTGTCTTTCTCGATTTTTTCGAGCGGGTGGCCGGTGTGCTTGATCAGAATCTCGTTCATCCGCTGCTTGATGCGGCGGAACTCCTTGGCGTGAATCATGATCTCCTCCGCCGTTCCCTGCATGCCGGCCAGGGGCTGGTGAATCATGATGCGGGCGTTGGGGAGGGCGAACCTCTTGCCGGGTGCGCCGGCTGTCAGCAGGACGGCTCCCATTGAAGCTGCCTGCCCGATGCAGTAGGTGGCGACGTCGCAGGTGACGAACTGCATCGTGTCGTAGATGGCGAGGCCGGCACTGACGCTGCCGCCGGGGGAGTTCACGTAGAGGTGGATGTCCGCCTTCGGGTCGTCCGATTGCAGGAACAGCATCTGGGCGACGATGGAGTTGGCCATCTCGTCGTTGACTTGAGACCCGAGAAAGATAATCCGGTCCTTGAGCAGCCGGCTGTAGATGTCGTAGACCCGCTCTTCGCGGCCGCTCTTCTCAACGACGTAGGGAATCATCGGCATGGGGTAAAGCTCCGGCTGGGTTGTATGGTGAAATTGGTCCAAGCTTAGCCGCCACGACCACGCGGCGCGGTCCCCGCGTGGTCGCGGAGGCTAAGCGGGAGATTACTTGTCGTCCTTGTCGTCCGGCTCGCCGCCGGGGACCTTGGTAACGATGTCGTCCACGACGCCGTACTTCTTCGCTTCTTCCGCCCCCATGAAGAAATCGCGGTCGGTGTCCTTGGCAATCCGGTCGAGCGGCTGGCCGGTATGAGTCGCCAGGATCTGGTTGAGGACTTCGCGGTAGCGGATGATCTCGTTGGCCTGGATTTCAATATCGCTGATTTGCCCCTGCACGCCCCCGTAGGGCTGGTGCAGCATCACGCGGGCGTTGGGCAGGATGTGCCGTTTCCCCTTGGTGCCCCCCGCCAGCAGCACAGCCGCTCCGCTGGCGGCCTGGCCGACGCAATAGGTGGCGACCGGGCAACTCAGGATTTGCATGGTGTCGTAGACGGCGAGCGTGGCGGCTACGTCTCCGCCCGGTGAATTCAGGTAGAAGTGGATATCCTTGCGGCGGTTCTCGCTTTGCAGGTACAGCAGCTTCATCACCAGCTCATTGGCGTTGCCGGTGTGAATCTCCCCCTGCAGGAAGACAATCCGGTTCTCCAGCAGCAGGTCCCCCAGCGTCAACTGCCGCTGCCGCTGGTAGCTCTGGTAGGAAGTCGAATCGTAGACCGGTTGCGGAAACGGCTGGCTCATGAGGCGAGAGTCCTTTGAAGAGGAGAGTTTCCAGCATTATTCCGCCGTCAGCCAATCCCGGCTAGGGGCGGAGGGAGAATGACGAAACTCGAATGGCGAATGACGAATTGGGAAGCGGCTGACTCATTCGCCATTCGTCATTCGGAATTCGTCATTCAGATTTTTTACTTGGCTGCTTCAGCGCTCCCGGCACCTGCTCTTCGTCGCTGCCGGCATGCTTCGCTTCCGGAATGCTCGCGCCGCCGTCGCCGGCGATGGCAAAGGAAATAGCCGCGGTGTCGTTTTTCGGCGGACTGTAGGGGGAGTCCTGGAACGTGGCGGTGGAGGTAATCAGGTCGATGACCTTTCGCTCGACAATCTGGTTGCGGAGGGAATCGATCTGCCCCTTCTTTTCCAGGCGCGCCCGGACGCGGCGGGGAGATTCGTCCGCCTGCTCGGCGATCAGCTCGATTTCCTTGTCGTAGTCCGCTGGCTCGGCGTCGAGCTTTTCGTCCTCGGCAATCCGCTCCAGGATGAAGTGTTCTTTCAGCGCTCGGGCCGTGTACGAGAGAGTGTTGCGTTTCAGCTCGTTGGCATGGGCGTTGATAGCCGCGTTATCGAAGCCGCTGGACTGCAATTCCATAACGGCCCGGTCGAGCTCCCGCTTGGACTGGCGACGAAGCATTGCAGGCGGCAGCTCCCAGGTGGCGGCAACCGTCAAGAGGCCGGTAATCTGCTCGCGGACCTGCTTCTGCTGCTGATATTTCAGTTGGCGCTCGAGCTCTTTCCGGACCTCGGCCCGCAATTCCGGCACATCCTTGAAGCCACCGATCCGGTCCAAAAAGCCGTCGTCGAGCTCCGGCAGTTTCAACTGCCGCACTTCGAGCAGCTCAAACCGCGCGGTCAATTCCTTGCCACGGAGGACTTCGTTTTCCGAGTCCTTGGAGACGGTCAGCTTCGCTTCGAAGGTGTCGCCGACTTTCTTCCCCTTGATCAGCTTGTCAAAGCCTTCCAGCTTGGCGTCGTTGAAGCTCAAGATCGGCCGGACAGCTAGCTGCTCGTTGTGCCGGGCGGAGACGACGGTGTCGCCGTCCAGGAAAGTCATGTTGAGCTTGACGATCACTCCGTCGCCGGATTCGACCGGACCCTCCAACTCGACGAAGTTGCCGTAGCGAGCGAGCAGCTTGTTCAAATGGGCGTCGACGTCTTCTTCGGTGTGTTCATAGATCGGCCGCTTGAGATGGAGCCCCTTCCACTGCGGCATGTCGAATTCCGGCCGGACTTCGATGTCGAACTCGAAGACTAGCGGCCCGTCGTCGGGAATGTTCACCGCCTGAAAATCAAAGTCCGGCTCGCTGATGGCCGAGAACTCGTGCTCTTCACTGATCTGCGTCAGGCTGTCCATCAGCAGCTTTCCCTTGACCTGCTCGTGGACGGAGTTCTTGAACTGCCGCTCGACCAGCTTGCGGGGGGCCCGGCCGGCACGGAATCCCGGCAGCTCGGCCTTGGGAGCGATTTCGTTGAACTGCTCCTGGACATACCGGTCCACGTCCGCTCGGCCAATGGTCACTGTCACGTGCCGCTCGCAGGCGGACGGTTTGGCGATCTTGACGTCCAGCGCCAGCTTTGGCTTGGGCTCTTCCGTCGTCGCCTCGGCAGCGGCTTCGGTGTCGGTATCCGGAAGGTCGTCGGTTTCGGTGGGCATGGGAGTGAGAGGTCAAAAGGCCAAAACGGGACATCGGGACGGAATAGCGCCCCACATTGCCCATTAAAACAGCAAACCCGAAGCTGGGCGAGGTCCCCTCACCGTACTTCGGGCTCTCTTGGGCCGGAATGTCGGAGTAATGCCCAATTTGGGCAGTCTAAGAGAGCGGGTGATGAGATTCGAACTCACGACAACCACGTTGGCAACGTGGTGCTCTACCAACTGAGCTACACCCGCCTACAGCCTGGATAGGCAGCCTTCTAATATGCCATTTCCTGAGCGGCTGTAAAGACCGGCCCGGCAAGGGGGAATGACGAAATTCGAATGGCGAATGACGAATGGAAGGCACCTGATTTCGGCTCATTCGTCATTCGGAATTCGTCATTCGCCATTCCGCTAGCAACCCCATCTCCCCCTTTTTTTCCCCGCGACCGGAAAAATCCGCAAGTTCGTTACAGCTTCACACGATAAATAGGTCTGGATAACGCACGGAATCACCCGCGCGGATTCCCTTGGACCTTCGCAAGGCGAACCACGGGCAAGGCAACCCCCCAAAAGCAGCCGGAGCCACTCCGGCATTTGATCCACCGAGGAATGTCATGTCTCACAGGATGGTAATCGCGACTCTCGGATTCCTGCTGGCCGCGGCATCGCTTTCCAGCACGGGATGCATGGTGGGGCTCAAAGCTGGTCCCCACATGGGGGCTCTGGGGATTCCGGTCCCGGTCAGTCCGTACTTCCAAAAGAAGCAAGAAGACCATTTCTGGAACCATGAGCGCTATGAGCGGGCTCCCATCCTGGGACCGCTGGTGCCCGGTGCTCCGAGCGAGGCCCTCGACCCCCCCAGCGATGACGAAGTCGTGCGGGCCTGGGAAAAGGCCAACCCGGTTCAAGGGGGACTCCCTTTCCTCCACGAAATCCAGCACAACAACGTCCGCATCGTGAAGGAGAAAATTGCCGATTACATCGATCCTCCCCGCGTCGTGCCGCTCATCGGCCCGGTGCAGCTCCACCACGCCCACTACAAGTGCATCATCTATTACACCCAGGTCACCCGCGTCGGCTGGCCGATGCCGCACACCCTGACGGACGAAGACGCGCAGGAAGTCATCTACATCGACCACAACCACTTCCACATGGTGGGGAACATCGACACGGGTGCCGGAGCGAACTTCTAACCTGACCAAAGTACCATCGAATAAATCCAGCGCGTCCTGGGCCACTCTCCGGCACAGGACGCGTTTTTTTTGAGGCCGCTCGCTACCGGATAATATCCAAATTCGGCAGCGCTGCTTGCAGCTTCTTCACCCCTTCATCGGTGACCCGCGTGCGGTAGAGGTTCACCATGGTCAGCCGCTTGAGCTTCGCCAGGTGCACCAGCCCGGCGTCGCTCATCTCCGTCTCATCCAGCCGCAGTCTCTCGAGCTTTGTCAGTCCCGCCAGATGAACGAGCCCCTGATCGGTGACTTTCGTGTCGGTCAGATCGAGCCAAACCAGCTCCGACAGCTCGGCGAGCGGTGGTAAATCGGAGTCCTGCGTTTCCCGGGATCGCAGACCGATCCCCACCACGTGCCCGGCGGTGCGCCGCGCCAGCAGCGTCCGGAGCCAATGAGGCCGGGTATAAATCTGGTTCGCCGGCGACTGGCTAAGCGTCTTGACCGCTTCCTCCTCCCTCTGCGCCAACCGCTGCTGATAGACCAGATACCCTCCCGGCCCGACGCAAATCAGCGTCACCACTGCCAGCATCGTCCGCAAGCTGAATTGATACCACCGGCTGCGAGGAGGGGCGCTCATAAGGTGAATTGTAACTTTGGACGGCGCTCATTACTTCCTTGCTGCCGTGTGCCGGTACATATTTTTGGCCGCTGGGTTCATGAGGTTGACGGTGTTCCAGGGGACGATGAGGTCGCGGGTGAAGTCGGTGAAGGAGTCTATGTCGCCGTCGGTTGGCCCGGAAGCGAGCAGTTGTTGCAGGCGTTCGTAGCCGGTGGCGGCGGCGTGGCGGAAGGCGGGATCGTTGGCGTTCAGGAAATAGCGGTCGGGGTGGAAGGGGCTGTCGCAGCGGGCTCGTTCGCAGGCGATGGTGCCGGCGAAGTAGAACATGCACATGGCGGTGAACAGGCGGAAGTCCACCGTCCCCGCGTAGCAACCGGCGACGAGCAGGTCGATGAGCTGCGTTTCGGTCCGGACGATGCGGGCGTACTCCTGCAGCTCGGCGACCAGCGTTTCTTTTCCCCAGTGTTCCTCGAAAATGGCCGCCAGGCGCTCGATGCCGAACAGCGAATGGGCGATTCCGCTGCTGTGGAGCGGGTCGATGAAGCCGGCGGTGTGGGGGAGCATCACCCAGTCGCTCCCCGCGCCTTGAGCCATCAGGCGCTGCATGCGGGGGCCGCGGGTGAGGCCGCGCGGAGGGTTCACGATTTTGGCCCGGCTGAACTGCTCGCGGAGCGTGGGGTACTGCGCCATCCAGCGGTCCCACTCCTGCTGAATGGGAATTGATTCGTCGAGCGGAATTTTTCCATTGTCGATCGCGAAACCCGCGCTGATGACTTCGCTATCGAACCGCAGTTGCCACATCCAAGCTCCGCGAAAGACCTGGTGCAGGGCCGCCCGGTCGCAGTCGAAGGGATGGTCCTGTACCGCTGCGTCTCGCTCGACGAGCATTTCCCGCCAAGGTTTCAGGGCCTGGAAGTGGGCGTAGAGTGGCCGGGAGTTCGTTTTCAGGAGATGCTTCTCGTCCTCGATGCCCAGCGTACGGGCCAGAACCTTTCCTTCCCCGCTCGCGTCGATGAGGAAGCTGGCCTTGATGTTTATCTCGTCCCCTGCGTCCGCGGGACCGCGATGGCCGGAGAGCTCCCAGCCGCCGTCCGACTGCTCGATGCGGGTCAGCGTCGTGTTCTCGAAGAGCGGCACCCCGGCGGCGACGGCTTCGGCAGCGAAGAAGGAGTCGACCTCGCTCCGGAGCCAGTGAGTGTCCGACGTGGCGTCCTCCGTGCTGGCGGCGACGAGCAATTCGTTGGCATGATCGGCCCGCGGCACAAACGGCTGATGCGGCTCATGGTCAAAATAGCTGAAGCCCCGCTTGAGCCCGCGCATGACATTCGGGTAGGCAGCCATCCAGGTGCCGTACTTGGAGAGCGGAGCGAACCGCGTCAGATCGTATTTCTTCGCAATGTCCCGCAGGGCCATATCGGCCAGGGGGGTGCTCGATTCCCCGATGGCAAACCGCGGATGCGACTGCCGGTCCACGACCACGCACGACCGCCCCAAACGGGTAAGCAGCAGCGACATCAGGCTCCCCGCGAAGCCAGAGCCGATGATGGCGACGTCGGAAAGCACGCCTAATCCTTCGTCCAGTAATCCACCACCAGGACCTTTTCAATCCGCGGGCCGACGAGGGTGACGAATTCCTTGTGGGCCGCGTGCGGCAAATAGGTATCCCGGTCTTTGTCGCTGGCGAAGGTGACCAGGAAGCAGTGGGTGAAGCCTTCCGCCTTCCCTTCCACGCTCACGTCGGTCCCCCACTCGAAGTCCTTGATGATGTCGATTTTGCTCTTGAGGCTGCGGAACGCCTCTTCCGATTCCTTGATCTGCTCCGGCGTGAGGTCGGCTTTGAACTTCACCAGCACACAGTGCCGCAGAACTTTGCCTGGTTTGGCGGCGGAGTTGTCGGCCGATTTGTCGGCGGCGGCAGTCAGGGCGGAGAGCATTTGCTTGGCCACGAATTTGTTTCCTTCCGCATTGAGGTGGACTTTGTCGCCAGTCAAGATTCCCTGGTCCATGTTTCCCTTGTTATGCTCCTTGAGATAATCGAGGAACGCCCTCCGTAGGTCGAGCAATTGCACCTTCTCCTTGGCCGCCACGTCGCGGCTGATGTCGCAATATTCGTCGAGCATTTTGTCGAGCGGGTTGCTGCCGTCGGTCCTTTCGCCGATGACCGTGGCCGTGCAGAGGATGACGCGGGCTCCCCCCTTTTGAATCTGCGAAATGAGATTCGACAGTCCCTTCGCATACGCGTCCTTCGGCGTTCCCCTGCCCATTTGCGAATGCCAGACGTCGTTGATGCCAATATAGATGACGACGACCGTCGGCTTTTTGGCGAGCACGTCCCGCTCCAGCCGCCTTTCCAGGTCGGGGACCTTGTTGCCACTGATGCCGGCCCCGATGACCTCGATTCCCAGGTCCTTATAGTCCTTGTCGAGCGCCTCGCGGACGAGCGTCACGTAGCCACTCGGCCCCGCCCCGGCTTGGGTGATGGAATCTCCCAGGAAGACCACGCGGTCCCCTTTCCTCAGCTCCGCGGTCGCAGTCCCGACAGTGAGCATCAATCCAGTCATTGCGGCAATCCCAATTAATCTCGAATTCATGTGAGGCTCCTTCGACGGTAAAAAAGAGTGCTTATCCGCTGATGATAGCAAAGCTCATGAGCGAAGAGAGGGGCGGGACACTAGAATGGTACGAGACCTTCGTCATGATTGTGCGAGAGTGGTTCGTCCTTAACCGCAGGACCCGCTATGCTTCCTCCCATCCTGGTCATTTTGAGTCTCCTCGCAGCAGCTCCTCCGGACGCAACTCCGTCCAGCGCTGCTCCTCCCCCAGCCAAGGCTGATCGCGAGAAGGCCCGCAAGGAACTTGTGGCAAAAATGGCCCTGGAGGTCGTGGCAGAGTACGAGGCGACACTGGGCAAGGAGAATCCCGCGAAGCTGGTGCTCCAGAAGGAGCCGATCTTGCGGTGGTCGAATCCGTCCGCGGGGAGTGTGTACGGCGACGTCTATGTCTGGACCTCTCAGGGTCGGCCCGAGGTGCTGGCCTCCATCTATCGCTGGTATCATCCTTACCGGTCACAGACTGCCGAGATCCATTCCCTTTCCACGGGCGAAGTGGCGATCAGCAGCAAAGATCGCCAGATGTGGCAGCCCGCGAAGGCTGGCATCGAATTCGTTCCCGCCGCCGATGCGCCGGTTCCCGCCGGGACGGCTCCGCAGCGGCTGCAACAGATGCGCGGGCTGGCCAAGGAGTTTTCCGTGAAGCTGCAAGACACCCGGGAGGACAAGGAAAAGGGGGTCGCGCGGGAGCTGCGGATGCTCAATCAGCCGGTGTTCCGCTACAACAGCCAGAATCCCGACTTGCTGGATGGGGCGATGTTCGCATTTGTCGAAGGGACGGACCCGGAGGCCTGGCTGCTGCTTGAGGCCCGCAAAAAAGACGGCAAATTCACCTGGCAGTTCGCATTCGCCCGGATGAACAACGATGAGCTTCACGGTTACCAGAAACAGGCGGAGGTCTGGAAGGTTGCCAAAACGGACGCCCCCTGGCAGAATCCGCGCGAACTTACCTACGCCCTGTTTCTCATTAACGACATCCTGTGGGAGGACGCCCCGGCAGAGAAAACAGAGGCGACCAAGGAGAAATGACGGCTCCGCATGTACACCCCCGCCCACTTCGCCGAAGCCGACCTTGGCAAGCTGCACGCCGCCATCGAGGCCTATAGCTTTGCGACTCTGGTTTGCGAGCATGACGGCGAGCTCACCGCTTCGCATCTGCCCCTCTTGCTGAAACGAGGGGACGGAGCATCAGCCAATTACGGAACTCTCGTCGGTCACATGGCAAAGGCCAACCGCCAGTGGGAGCAGGCAGCCGGGAAAGAGGTGCTAGCGATTTTTGCTGGGCCGCATACCTACATTTCTCCTACCTGGTACCAGGATGAGAAAACGGTCCCGACCTGGAACTACGTGGCGGTGCACGCCTATGGCCGGCTGGAATTGGTGAAGGATTCGCAAGAAAAACTAGACATTCTCCGGCAAACGGTAGATGTTTATGAGCGGAGCATGCCGATCCCCTGGACTGTCCCGGAGCCGAGCGAGTACCTCACGCGGCTGGTGGACCAGATTGTGGCCTTCCAAATTCCGCTCGGGCGGCTTGAAGGAAAGTGGAAGCTCAACCAGAATCATCCCCTTGCCCGGCGGCAGCGCGTGATTGCCGCCCTGCGAAGCCGCCCCGATGAGGCCTCGCAGGAGATAGCCGGGATGATGGAAGAGCGAATGAAGTGATCTACAGCCATGCGAATCGTCCCCGCCGCCAGCCAGGTTCAAATCGACGAAATCCGGAAGCTCTTTCAGGAGTACGCGGCCTCGCTCCCGTTTGACCTGAAATTCCAGAAGTTCGACGAAGAGGTCAAAAAGCTCCCCGGCGAGTACGGCCCACCGACCGGCTCTTTGTTCCTGGCGGTGGACGACAAGGAAGTCGCCTACGGCTGTGCCTCGCTTCGCAAGGTGGACGACAAGACCGGCGAGATGAAGCGGCTGTTCGTTCGCCCCGAAGCACGCAAAAAAGGGGTCGGCCGCCAGCTCGCCCAGGCCATCCTCGAATCCGCCCGCGGCCGCGGTTATCAACGGGTGGTCCTCGACACCACCCCGCACATGAAAGAAGCCATTGACCTCTATGAGTCTCTCGGCTTCCAGAGGATAGCGGCCTACCGAAAGAATCCGATCAAAGGGGCGCTATTCTTTGAGCTGTGGCTGAAGTAGTTCGTACGAACGAACTTGCCGGCGACATATCCGCGCGTGCCGCCTACAATGAAGCTGTGCGAAGCGTGCTCTCTTACTTTCGCCCTGCTGTTCTACTTGCAGCATTCTTCCTTCTCGTAGGAATCTCCTGCGCGGCAGACGAAGACGAGTGGTTCCTGGAAGGCCTCCGGCAGCGGCGGTTGTTTGAGCTAGCCGAAAAATACTGCACCGAGCGGCTTGCGGGAGCGCAACTGCCGCCAGTCGCGCAGGGGGAATTGGCCGTCGAGCTCATCCGCACCTACGCCCTCCACGCCGCCAATTCCCCGCCGGACCAGCGGGAAGAGTTGTGGAAACGAGCCCGAACTGCCGCGGCTGAGTTCCAGCGGCAGAACTCACAGCAACCGCGGGGAATTCTCATTCGGATGCAGGATGCCCTCACTCTGCTGGCTCAAGGGGAGCTTGCCCGGCAGGAGCTTGAAGCTGGTGCGGCGGATCCCGCTGAATCAGCCCGCAAGGCCCTTCGCGATGCGGCCAAATTGCTGACGGACCTCGACAAGGAGTTGACCCGCGAAATCCCTCTCCGCCGCCGGGGGCAACTTAAACCAGAGGAGTTGACGGCCGACGAGCTGACCTCCCTGCAGCACAACGCCATTCACCAGCTCGCGCGGGCCTCCCGCAATCTGGCGCTGCTCTATGAACCCAAGAGTGCCGATCGGGTCGCGGGCCTGACGCAGGCCAGCGACTTTTTGCAAAAGCCTCTCGCGGCGCTCGACGCCGACGAGCCGCTGGCCTGGCAGATTCGCCTGGACCTGGCTCTCTGCCAGCGGCTACTCGGCAATCTGGATGGGGCGAAAGAGCTAGTGGAGCAGGTAGACCGTGAAGGAGTAGACCCCGCCAGCCGACTGCGGGCCCGGGCGGAAGCCATTCGCATCGAGCTGGCCGCGAAGAACTTGCCGCAAGCTCAGGCGCTGGCCAAGGGAGGTCGCACTCTGGCAGGCGTGACCTCCGCCGATTTCGACTTCGCTCTCTTCGAGACAGCTCTAGCCTTTTGGCGTGCAGCATCGGAAGGCAAGGATGATCCACTTGCCAAGAAATACCAGGAGCAGGCAATCGACCTCGCCAAATTCTTGGACGAGACACACGGTCCATATTGGGGCCGCCGTGCCGACCAGCTTCTGATCCGCTCGCAACCTGGAGCTGCCGCTGGTACCGAGATTCTCAGCCGAGCTGCGGACAATCTCTACCTCAAGAAGGAGTTCGACCAGGCGGTGGCGGCTTACGATCGGGCGACAGAGCAGGCCCGCGCGGGTGGCAATGCTGCGGGAGCATTCGAGCTCTCCTACAAAGCGGCCCTCGTGCAAGAACAGCGGCAAAAGCATGCGGAGGCAGCTCGGCGGTTCCGGGCGCTGGCGGTGGCGCTGCCGACGCACAAAGAGGCAGCCGCCGCCCATCTGCGAGGAGCCTGGAACCAAGCCAAGGAAGCCGCCCGCGATGCGGAGGCAGAGCAGACTTACGTCGCGATGCTCGCCGAACAGATTGCCACCTGGCCGCAGAGCGAATCCGCCGCTCAGGCCCGGCTCTGGCTGGGAAAATGGCACGCGGGACGAAAGGAGTGGGCGCCGGCGGTCGAAGCCTTCGCCGGCATCACCCGCGAGTCGCTCCATTTCCCCGCAGCCGTCGCCGCAGTCGCACCCGCCTGGCAGGAACACCTCCGCTCCCTCGCAGCCGCGGGGAAGAAGACCGAGGATGAAGCGGAGCGGGCTGCTGCCTGGTTCGACGCGGCCATCGTCGGCACGGAAAACAAGCTCCCCGAAAAATGGACTGCCACGGACCGACTCTCGGCGCTGGAGATGGCCAAGATCCTGCTCGACTATCGCCCCGACAAATACCGAGAGGCGGAAGGGATCCTGCAGACCGCCCTCGATCATGCGGGCGATGCTCCGCCCGCTTGGAGCTCCGAAGCACAGTCACAGCTCGTGCTGGCAATCGCGGGACAGTCAGGGCGGCGGGACGATGCGCTTACCATGCTCTCGCAAATCGGCCAGGCATCCCCCGAACAACTCCTCGACTTGCTTGCCGGCCTCTCCGCCGTCATCAGCCGTTCGCGGAAAGAAGTCCGTCCCCAAATCGCCGGCATCCAGCTTCAAGCGGCTGACATGCTCTGGCCGCAGCGGGCCAAGCTGACCAAGAACGCGGCCCTGTCACTCACGCGCATTCGGGCCGAGGCATTGGCCGCGACCGGCAAACGGGCCGAAGCTCTCGCCGCTTTCGCCGCTCTTGCCAAGGAGAACCCCGACAGCGCAGCCATCCAGGAAGGGTACGCCGACATCCTCCTTGCCGGCGATGCAGCCTCGGTGAAGCAATCGCTCGACCAATGGCGGCGGATCCTCTCCCGCGCCAAGCCCCGCAGCGAGCTCTGGTTCAAGGCCAAATACTCCGTCGCGCTAACACAATTCAAGCTCGGTGAAAAGAAAGAGGCCGCCGCGGTTCTCCGCTACACGCTGGAGCTTCCCCCTGGTCTCGCCGGAACCGTCTGGCAGGACAAGTACGAGGCGCTGTTGCGGGAGTGTGAGCGATAAGATAGGTCGTTAGGGAGCAGCAGGCGCTGCCGGCATTCCCGCCATCTCCTCCACATTTCGCCGGATCGTCTCGCAGAACGCTTCCAGCGGCAGGTCGTTGTCGTCGGTGCCGAAGGGATCTTCGATCTCGACGCCGATTTCTTCGATGCCCAGCAGCGTGAACGCGACGAACAGCGTGGCGGGAATCGTCCACCAGCCGAAGTCCTTCATCAAGGCAAAGGGGAGCGTGTAGCAATAGATGAGAATGACGCGGCGGACGTGGACCATGTAGGCGAACGGCATGGGGGTGCGATGGATCCGCTCGCAGGCCCCGAGGTAGTCCACCAGGAGTTGCACGTTCTGGTCGAGAGCGACGAAGACATATTCCGAGATTGCTCCGCGCTCGCGGGCCTCAGCGAGACAGGCGGTCATTTGCCGCGAGATGGCCAAGGCCACATTCTGCTGACCCAGCGCCCGGCTTAGGTCCTCCGGCGGAACCTGATCGCAGGCCGCCCCCATTTCCTTCACTGTACCGCGGAGCTGATGCATGGCGGCCACTGGAAACACGGTCAGCCACGCGAACAGCCGCAGCCGCACCTCCGGCACGCCGGCCAGCGAAATGCTCCCCAGCCGGGCCAGGTTGCGACTCTCGTTGATGATGTTTCCCCACATCCGCCGCCCTTCCCAGAATCGGTCATAGGAGGAGTTGGTGCGGAACACCAGGAGCATGCCTAGCGCTGTACCGATGAGGACATGGATCGTGGTTGGCAGCATCGGATGCCGATCTGCCAGCTTGACGTTCCATTGCCACCACTCGTAAGCCCCTGTCACCGCGGCCGCCCACAGGAATGGGACGAGCACGCGCAGGTGGATCTCGCGGAGCATCGACCCCTTGATATCGAAGAGATGGGAACGCCAATCGTGCGGGTCGTAGTCAATCATGACGGATGCACAGTTGCTTGATTTGGGCGACCCGTAGAGAATAGCCTCTCCATGACTTCCCTCAAATCGCCCCCCGGACCGCGCGGACATTGGCTCGTCGGCTCGCTGCGCGAGGTCAAGGCGAACCGGCTGGCGTTCTTTCGCCGCTGCTTCGACGAATTCGGGGACGCCGCCTCTTTCCGCCTGGCCTACCGCCGCGGAATTCTGCTCAGCCATCCCGACGACATCGAACGGGTGCTGGTGACCGAGAACCGCCGGTTCGAAAAGAATTTTGCCCTCCGCCTGCTCCGGCCGCTGCTCGGCAATGGGCTGATTCTGGCGGAAGGGGATGCCTGGCTGCGACAGCGGCGGCTGATCCAGCCGGCCTTCTCGAAGCAGCAGATTGAGAGCTATGCCCCGGCGATGGTGGGGGCGACCCGCGGCATGCTCGCGAACTGGCAGACGGGCGGCGTGCGGAACGTCCACTCCGAGATGATGCAGCTCACGATGGACATCGCGGGACGGACGCTGCTTGGTGTGAACACCGCCGGCCAGTTCCAACGGGTTCGCGAATGTCTGGAAGGGGTGATGCAGGACTTTCTGGCCCGCTTCGGCAGCGCGCTTCCGATGCCGTTCTGGCTCCCCACTCCCGGCAATCTGCGGCTGCGGCGGCATATCCGCAGGCTGGACGGCATCCTGCAGGAGCTGATCGAGCAGCGGCGAGCCAGCAGCACGGCCGGCGGCGACTTCCTCTCGCTCCTCATCCGGGCTCGCGACGAAGGGGACGGCAGTGGGCTCTCCGACAAGCAGCTCCGTGACGAAGTGATGACGATGTTCCTGGCCGGTCACGACACAACCGCCAACGCCCTGGCCTGGACCTGGTTCTTGCTCGGACAGCACCCCGAAGTTCAGCAGCGGCTCCACGAGGAAGTGGGCGGCGTGCTCAACGGCCGTGAAGTGACCGCTGCCGACGTCCCGCGTCTGCCGTTTTGCGAGAACATCCTCCGCGAGTCGATGCGGCTCTATCCGCCGGCATATGTCGTCGGTCGAACGGCGATGGAAGACTGCACCATCGGCAAGTACTTCATCCGCCGGGGAACGAACGTGCTGATGAGTAGTTGGGTCGTGCATCGCGACCAGCGCTGGTACGACCGGCCCGACGAATTTTTGCCCGACCGCTGGACCGACGGGCTGCTGACGCGAATTCCCAAGTACGCTTACTTCCCCTTCGGCGGCGGTCCACGGGTTTGCATCGGCAACAACTTCGCCATGCTCGAAGGAGCGCTCGTCCTCGCCACGATGGTCCAGCAGCTCGAGCTTTCGGCCGTCACACAGCCGCCGATTAAGCTGCTCCCCGCCATCACTCTCAAGCCCGGTCAGCCGCTGGAGATGCAGGTGCAGAGGCGGTAAAATGGCCCTGTGAACATCCTCCTCAATGGCGAGCCGCGGGAAGAGCCGGCGGAGCTGACAGTGGCCCAACTTCTCGCGCGTCTGGAAATGCCTGCTCGCGGCATCGCCGTGGAATTGAACCAGCAGGTTGTCCCCCGCAGCCGCCACGCCGAGCAAAAATTGCGGGACGGGGACCGGATTGAAATCGTCTCGCTCGTCGGTGGAGGATAACCCTTGCTTTCCCCGACCCAGCCGATGGCCGAAACCGCCGACAAACCTCTCCGCATCGGCTCGCACACGTTGCAAAGCCGTCTCATCGTCGGCACGGGGAAGTACGACACGTTCGATGCCATGCAGAAGTCGCTGGACCTCTCCGGCACCGACTGCATCACCGTCGCCGTCCGCCGCGAGCGCCTCTACGACGGCCGCGGGAAGAACATCCTCGACTACCTCGACCTGAAGCGGTACACGCTCCTCCCCAACACGGCGGGATGCTACAACGCGGCCGATGCGGTGCGCGTTGCTCGGATGGGCCGGGAAATTCTCGCCAGCCTGGAGAACCCCGGTGCGGACTGGGTGAAGCTGGAAGTCCTCGGCGACAGCAAGACTCTCCTCCCCGACCCCATCGAGCTGCTCAAGGCAACGGAAACGCTTGTCGCCGACGGCTTCGCGGTCCTCTGCTACACCAGCGACGATCCCATCATGGCCCGCCGCCTGAAAAAAGCTGGGGCTACGGCGGTCATGCCTGCCGGCAGTCCCATCGGCTCGGGACAAGGCGTCCTCAACCCGAACAACATCCGCATCATCCTGGAGTATCTCAAGGACGGCGACTCCGACTACCCGGTCATCGTCGACGCCGGCGTCGGCACCGCCAGCGACGTCGCCTTCGCGATGGAGCTCGGCGTCGACGGCGTGCTGCTCAACACGGCCATTGCCCACGCCCGCGACCCCCTCACCATGGCCCGGGCCATGAACGCCGCCTGCTCCGCGGGCCGCCTCGCCTTCCTCTCCGGCCGCATCCCCCGCCGCCTCTACGCGACGGCGAGCAGCCCGGAAGAAGGAGTCATCTCCACGCGGCCGTATCCGACGTAGCGACATATTTGGCGCACATGCATTGACGGTTTCTCACCCGGGATGCGATGAAAAGTCGGATGCCAAAAAGTTAGATGCTCAATGTGCTTCGAGCCTGCTTCGGTCTCACATTTCACCTTTAGCATTTAGCATGAGTGAGATTTGAAATCTGAGACAAGGAGGAGCGATGCGCCGTTTGGAAGGAACGAGCCCTTCTGATGTTGAAACCTGAGAGTCCTGGTCTCAATACGGACCCCCGTCTTTGCATAGGGAGAAACGTGTTGACACAGGGGAGCATGAATTTCACAGGCAGGAGGCGGAAATCAGTGACAATTGATGAATAAAAAACGTCAACTTATCAGTAATGTGAATCAAGTTGCGTCAAGACAATCTGGCGGATGTCCTAGCCGACATTGGGGTTAGTAAAAGATGGAATCGATGTAAGTCGAGCTCGGGGAGACTGAAAACGGGGGCTGCATCATGAATCAAATTAGGCTTTCGGGGAGTGCGGGGGCTATAAAAAATCCTTATCGGCCCAGACCCGCTTACAGCGCCGCAATCGCCCCTTCCAGCTCCTCCGGGTCCTTGAACGTGGTCGCCAGGTTCCTCGGAATCCGGCCGAAGGCTTTCAGGAACCGCTTCTCGCTGTTCTTGGGGCCGGTCACTTCGCGGATGAAGACCCGGGCCACCTGCCGCGGGAATTTGCGGGCGATGCCGGCGTAGATTTCCGGGTCGGCTTCGCCACTGTCGCCGACGAGGACGAACCGGCGGCCGGGGAACATTTTCAGGATCCCCTTGATGACCGAGCCTTTTCCCGACCGCCGCATCAACAGGATTTTCCGCATCAGATGGTCCCGCAAGCGGAACGCCAGCAGATGGAACGACCCTTCGGGAAAGCCTTCCGTCTCGAACAGCCCCGCCAGGTTCCGGTAGAGCTGCCACGGACTGGAGGAGACGTAGTGGAAGGCCGCCCCCTGCCCGGCCCATTCGCGGAACAGGGTCGCCATGCCGGGGATCGGCTCGAACTCCCGCAGGAAGGTGTTGGCGAGCAGGGCGTGCCGGCTGAGAACGTGCGTGTGCTTGAGCGTGTCGTCGATGTCCGAGATGACCGACACGCCGCTGGGGGGGAGCAGATGGACGGGAGCCGGGATGCAGGTCGCTCCCTCCGGCAGGCTGGCCCCGAGGGTCAGTTTTCCCTCGTCGTATGCGCCGGCCCGCTGCAATTCGCGGAGCTCGGAGGCGGAGATGCGGAGCGTCGCCTGGAAGTGTCCGTTCCCTTTGGTCTTCTTGGGGAGGATGTGCAAGTCATCTCCGACGCGGAGGGCAATCTTCTTTCCGGCCCGGTCCATTGCCAGAAACCGCTCGATTCGCTGGCGGAAAATGTCGCTCCGCAAATCGTCAGGGGTCGCTTTCATCGCCCGCTGCAAAAGCTGCAGCAGAATTCGCTTCCCCAGGCTCACCCGGTCCGAATGCGAAAAGACTTCCCCGTGAACCAGCACCCGCCAGGTCCGGCCGTCCGCCTCGAGGTGCCCCAGCGACGGGAACATCACGACCGTCTCGTCGCTGGTGATGTTCGTCGGATCCATGGTGCCATATTGCATGGTCGCACAGCCGGGGCGAGGGATGCTCGGTCCATCTTGTTTAGAATCTTCCCGAAACCGCTTGTCAACGCGCTGGCAACACTGGCGGGACCTGGGAGCGGCCCGTTTCCTCAGGAGGGCGGCACAATCCTTATAACCGGCCGCTCTTCGCTTTCCGTGGGCAAGCTGGCATTGGTCTGGCGGGTCTCACTCCTTGGAATGGAGCACTCCATAGGGCAACATAGAGGAATGTCCTTTCCGTCCCTTTCCGACGAGCTTTCTCCCGCGGAGATCCGCCGCGTCCGCGAGGCGCTGCTGGATGTCGGCGCGGCGGGATTGCCGGAGGAGTCGCCGCTGCGGATGGACCGGATTGAGCTGCTGGAGCGGGTGCTCGGGCCGGAGCTCTGCCGCCGCTTCGGCATCTATCGCATTCCCGCCGGGTTTCGATTATCGGTGGTGATTCCGGTCTACAACGAGGTGAAGACGCTGGAGCGGGTCATCGAGCGGGTCCGGGGGGCGAAGCTTCCCTGCGAGATTGTGATTGTCGATGACGGGAGCAAGGACGGCACCCGCGACCTGCTCAAAGCGTGGCAGGAGAGCGGCGACGAAAAGCATCGCGACCTGGTCATCGTCCTCCACGAGAAGAACCAGGGAAAAGGGGCCGCTCTCAAGACCGGCTTCCAGCACTGCACCGGCGACGTCGTCGTGGTGCAGGATGCCGACATGGAGTACGACCCGCAAGACCTCCGCTCGCTGCTGCAGCCGATCCTGGAGGATCAGGCCGACGTCGTCTTCGGCAGCCGCTTCAGCCACATCGAGGGGCCGGTCCGCTCTTACTGGCACCAGTTCGCCAACCAGATGATTACCCGCTTCACCAACTGGAAGTCCGGGCTGAATCTGACCGACGTGGAGACCTGCTACAAGATGTTCCGCCGCGAGCTGATCGCATCCATCGCCCCTGGTCTGCGGGAGCGGCGGTTCGGCATCGAAATCGAGCTCACCTGCAAGCTGGCCCGGCTTCGCACTGTCCGCTTTTACGAGCGGCCGATCAGCTACGCCGGACGGAGCTATGCCGAGGGGAAGAAGATTGGTTGGCGGGATGGCTTTTCGGCACTCTGGTGCATCTTGCGGTACTAGTGGGTAGGCTTCCAGCCTGCCTTGAAGATTTTCTGGGCAGGCTGGAAGCCTACCCCACAAACTTGCTTCGTCTGCTGCACCCCGATACGATTGACGTATCGGCAAGCAAACGGGGCCTTGCCGGGATTGGAGCTTTGATATGAAGCTGCGCTGGCTGCTGGTTCTTTGGCTGGTTGTTGCCAGCACGCTCTCGGTCCTGTCGCAGTCCCTTTCGGCTCAGGAGGACAAGGCCGCGGCGCACGTTGCTCGCCTGCTGGATGTCGGCTGGGGGACGACTACTTCGTTCCGCACGGCAGCGGACGCTCAGTCCGAGGCTCTCTTCTCCGTCGCCGGCCGGCAACCCTCCGCGCTGTATGCCGCGGCGCTGGTGCAGATCAAACAGCGGCGATACGCGGAAGCGGCCCGGCTGATTGACGAAGTTCTGGCCCGCGACGAGGACGATCTGCCGGCTTGGCGGGCCAAGGCGTGGCTGGCCACCGTCCTGAAGAATTACGAAGGGGCGATGGTTGCCGCCGACGAGCTGGCCAAGCTGCTGCCCAAGGACGTGGCCAAGACCGAAGAAGAAGATCCGCTCCGGCACTACGTGGCGTTCCTCGGCCGCCTTTATGGTTTTCTCGGCGGGCCGGCCCAGGCCAGCGTGAGCATCGACGGCCGCAAGGAGTCCGAGAAGACTGTCGCGGGGAGATTGTCGGAACATCGGCAGGTGATCTTCGAAGAAGCCCGCGACAGCGTGCTGCAGAAGTTCGTCGAGCTTTCCGATGCGAAGATCACCGTCAAAGACAAGGCCAAAGAGCAAGCCGACGCCGATCGCGAAAAGACGCTGGCGGAAATCGCCGAGCAGCGGGACGTCAACAAGGAGAAAGTGAAGGAGCTGGAGGCGAAGATCGACAAGTTCAAGAAGGACCACGACAAGGAAATCGAGTCCGTGCGCAAAGCCGACTCACCTCTGCAGTCTCGCCTCACCACCTTGAGCAATCAGGCGACGAGCATCAACACGCAGCTCATCAGCATCGACTCTCAGATTGTCGTGGTGCAGGCGAACCTCGCCGCCACGCGCGACCAGAACACGCGGAACTTCCTGTTCCTCGAGCTCAATCGGCTTAGCTCGCTGGAAGGGTCCACCCAGGCCGAGCTGCTGAGCATCAACCGCCAGGCGGCCACGGTGCAGCAGCAGCGGTCGTCTCTCGTCGTCCGCCAGCATCGGGCCGATGCGGAGCTGACGAGCAAAATGCTTTCCAGCACAGTGGGATCCGAAGCTTGGAATTCACGTGACTTGAAGTCGCGGC
>JADMIO010806536.1_pt1 | contig 24298 bp, 9 predicted proteins | sample 8958161 | NCBI WGS metagenome assembly JADMIO01 (sample SAMN16585339, study PRJNA669376) | soil metagenome | isolation source: Crop rotation soil | place: USA: Cullars Rotation, Alabama | collected 2011
GCCGCGACTTCAAGTCACGTGAATTCCAAGCTTCGGATCCCACTGTGCTGGAAAGACGAATCATCAGGCCCGCGCCAATCAACAAAACCATGGTGGTGGCGACCTCGACAATCACCAGCGAGCTGCGCAACCAATGCTTGGCCGAAGTGCCGCGGCCTGCTTCTTTAAGGGTTTCATGCACGTCGACGTCGCCGGCCTGCAGCGCGGGAACCAGCCCAAAGAGAATTCCGGTCAAAACCGAAACGCCCAGCGTGAAAACCAACACGCGCCAATCCAAAGTGATTTCGCGCGAGCGGGGAATCGCCGTGGGACTGACATACAAAATCCATCTGATAGTGAGCTGGGCAATTCCTACGCCGATGGCGCCGCCGAGGAATGCCAGCAGCAGACTCTCGGTCAGGAGTTGGCGCGCAATGCGCCAGCGGCCGGCGCCCATGGCGGCGCGAATCGCCATCTCTTTCCGCCGCCCCGTCGCACGGGCCAGCAACAGGTTGGCGATATTTGCGCAGGCAATCAGCAGGACGAAAGCGACCGCGCCGAACAGAATCCAAAGCGTGCTCCGCACTGCGCTGCCGACCACGATTTCGGTGAGCGTGCGAATGCGCACGCCATTCTTGGAATTTGAATTCGGATACTGCTGCTCCAAATTGGCCGCGATGTTATTCATATCGGCCTGCGCCTGGGCCGCGGTGGCGCCCGGTTTCAAACGTCCCACCGCGTACAAGCCAGGATGATTGCCGCGTTCCTGCCAGTTGGGGTCGCCGGACAATTGACCGACCGGGACCCACATCTCGACGCGGGTCGGGAAGGCGTAGGCCGGCGGCATCACGCCGATGACCGTGTAAGGTCGACCATTCAGCGTCAGGTTTTGATTGAGAATGCTCTGCTGACCGCCGAACCGGCGCTGCCACAAAGCGTAGCTGAGAATTACCACCGGCTGCCCGCCCGGTTTGTCTTCGTCGTTGGTGAAGACCCGGCCGAACATCGCGTTCACGCGCAGGGCTGAGAACAGATCGGCCGATACCTGACCGGTGAGGATCCGCTCGGCATCGCCGTAGCCGGTGAGGTTGTAGCTGTTCCGGTTGTAGACGCCGATCTTTTCAAACACATGGTTCTGGTTTCGCCAATCGGTGAAGTTTGGGTAAGAGATCGACATTTCGTCGAGCACCGGACTGCGCTCGTTCAGAAACAGCAGTTGCTCAGCCTGGTCGTAGGGCAAAGGGCGCAGCACGACGGCGTTGATCACGCTGAAGATTGCCGTGTTCGCGCCAATGCCCAGCGCGAGGGCGAGAATGACGATGGCCGTCAGCGCCGGCGTCTTGAGCAACATGCGAATGCCGTAACGGATGTCCTGGAAAAGTGTTCTCATGATCTCTCCTATGGGACGGATGGGACTAAGAGGGCGAAGGGGACTCATGTGTCCCATGTCGTCGCATATGTCCCGTCGGTCCCAGCTGTCCCATCGGTCCTATTCATACCTCAGCGCCACCAGCGGATCGACACGCGTGGCGCGCCGGGCCGGCAAGTAGCAAGCGAGCAAGGCGACGAAGAACAGCGCCGTGGCGACCACGCCATAGGTCGAAAAGTCATTGGCCCGCACCTCAAACAGCATACTCTGCATCAATCGCATCAGTCCGAAAGCGCCCACCGAACCTATCACGATCCCGATCAGAGCGATCACCACGCCCTGCTTTAAAACCAGTTTGAGAATGTCAGACGAACGCGCGCCCAGGGCCATGCGCACGCCGATGTAATGAGTTTGTTGGCTGACCGAGTAAGAGACGACGCCGTAGACTCCAATCGCCGACAGCAACAGCGCCAGTCCAGCGAAAATACCAATCAGCGTTGCCGGAAATCGCCGGATAAATGCCGCCGGTGAATTGGCAATCAACTCAGGCATCGCCTGCACATTGAAAATCGCGGCGCCCGGTTCCAGGGCGCGGATTTCATTGCGAATCGAACCGGCCAGCGCCGCCGGATCCGCGGTAGTGCGCACCACCAGATTTGCGAAGATCGAAGAGTTCTGTCGAAACGGGTAATAGATCACCGGCCGTGTCTCCTGATCGAGCCCGGTAATCTTCACGTCCCCCACGACGCCCACGACGGTGATCGGTGGCGCTTCCACGCCGGCATATTTCAGACGTTTACCCACCGGATCGCGGCCGGCAAAAATCTTATCGGCCATGTTCTTGCCGATAATCACGACCTGCGTTCCGTTGGCCTGGTCACGCGTGTCGAACATGCGCCCGGACATCAGCGGTACGCCGAGCGTGCGGAAATAGTCATCGCTCACCGTGCGAATGTTGGCTTCAAGTTCCTGGCCTGGCGGGGGGACGGGATCGCCCTCGACGTTGACCCGCGTGGTGTTTCCGGGTTGCAGCGGCAGGATATTGACTGTGCCTACGCCGGCGACTCCGGGTAAGGCCTGCACGCGTTGTTGAATTTGATCCTGGATGTTGACCTGCGAGTTGGCATCCGTGTATTTGTCCGCCGGCAACACCACGGTCATCGTCAAAACGTTGTCAGGCTTGAAGCCTGGATCAGTTCTCAACACCCGCACCAGACTTTTCAGGAGCATTCCGGCGCCGACTAAAAGCACCACGGCCAGGGCCATCTCGCCGATGACGAGCCCGCTGCGCAGACGTTGACTGGCGCTGCCGCTCGTATGGCGGCCGCCTTCTTTCAGGACTCCGCTCAATTCCAGCCGGGAAGATTGCAGCGCGGGGGCCAATCCAAAAAGCATTCCCGTCAGGACGGAAAGACCGAATGAAAATCCCAGCATGCGTCCGTCGACTCTGAGGTTCTGCAAAAACGGCAGCGCGCTGATTTGGGTTGGCGGCAGCATGCCGACCAGCGCGGCGGTCCCCCAATATGCGAGCAACAATCCCACCAGTCCGCCGGCGACCGAAAGCAGAACCGATTCAGTCAGCAGTTGCCGCACTACGCGCCAGCGGCTGGCGCCGAGCGCGACGCGAATGCCAACTTCTTTCTGCCGCGCCAGCGATCTGGTGAGCAGCAGGTTCGCCACATTGGCGCAGGCGATCAGCAATACAAAACCGACGGCGCCCAAAAGAGCCATCAGGATCGGTTTAACTTGCCCGACAACTTGTTCCTGCAGCGGCGTCAGTTTGAGAATGACTCCGGCATGCGAGTCTTTGTATTGATCGGTGATGTGCGCGGTGATCAGGCTCAATTCAGCCTGTGCCTGCGACTCGGTGACACCCGGCTTTAAGCGCGCGATGAGGTTTGTCCCGTGCATATACCTGCGCGTCAGCTGATTCTGCGTGGGCTGGTAAGCCACAAACAGATCGGCGGGCCGAAGGGCAAACTGAAAATTGTTCGGAAGAATTCCGATGACGGTATAGCTGTCACCGGCGAGATTGATCTGCTGCCCGACGATGCCGTCATTGCCGCCAAACCGTCTTTGCCAAAAACCGTAAGTCAGGATCGCGTAACGCGGGCCGCCCTGTTTGTCCTCTCCCGCCTGAAAGGTGCGGCCGCGAATCGCATCCACGCCAAGCAGCGAGAAGAAATTTGCGGAGACGGACGGCGCAAATACTCTCTCTGATTCGCCGTTACCATTCAGGATCGTGCCGCCGCCGGTGTACGCAGCAATTTCGCAGACATTATTTTTCAGATAATCCTGGTAATCGGGATACGAGAATTCGCGCTGGTCATATTGTTTCTGCGGCGTGCGTTCCCACAGGTGGTAAAGCTGCTGCGGGGCCTTGTAGGGCAATCCCCTAATCACCGCCGCGTCGACGACGGTAAAGATCGCCGTGCTCGAGCCGATACCGAGCGCCAGGGTCATGATCGCAATCAAAGTAAAACCCGGACGCTTCAGCATCGTGCGCAGACCAAAGCGCAAATCTTGAAAAAAAGTGTTCATGCTATCCCCCTTAGATCAGTTCTCCTGGATGGGACTTACAGGACAGATGTCCCATTAGCCGCATAAGTTCCGTTCGTCCATAATTCCTATTCGTATCTCAACGCTTTCAGCGGATCGACCTTCGTCGCGCGCCGCGCGGGAATCAGGCACGCTGCCAGAGCGACCAGCACCAGCAACGTGGCGGTTACGACGTAGGTCAAAGGATCGCGCGGCTTCACCTGGTACAACATCGTCGTCAGGCTTTCCACATACCTCGTCAGCACGTACGCGCTGCCCAAACCCAGCGCCACTCCGATCAACGTCAACACCATTCCCTGTTTTAAGATCATTCGTAACACTCTGGAACGGTCAGCACCGAGGGCCATCCGAATGCCGATCTCATGCGTGCGATGCGATACCGACCACGCGAGGACTCCGTACAGTCCGATCGAGGCGAGTTGCTGCGCCAGCAAACCAAAAAGACTGAGCAGCTTCGCGAACAGACGTTCCATCGCCAGTGTTTCGTCGGCCTGTTCGATCTGAGTCTTGATGTCTTTGAGTGCCAGGTTCGGATCGAGTTCGTGAATTGCCTGCCGAATAGTTGAAACCGTAGTTTTCGGATCGTTGGTGGTGCGGACTTCGAAACTCACGGCGTCCAGGCCATCCAGCTGTTGTTGCCACGGCTGGTAAACCGTCGGCGGCACGGCCTCGCGCTGGCTGGTATATTTTGCGTCTTTTGCCAAACCGACAATTTCAAATTCGGCCGCGTTCTTTCTTTCAAAACCAAAGCGCTGGCCGATTGGATTCACGTTCGGAAAGAACTCGTGGGCGAATGCTTCGTTCACAACCGCCACCTTCGGCGCATGAGCATCATCCCGCGCGGTCAGGGGCCGCCCCCGCAACAGCGGAATTTGCATGGCATCGAGAAAATTCTCGCGGACCTCGTGCACATAGACATTCCCGCTCGAGGCGATCCGCCCGTCGGGTCCGGTTTTGGCGCCAGGTAGAAAAAGGACGCTGATGTTCGAACTGAACGAGAGCAGCCGCTCCTGAGAAAAAGTTGCCGCCGTCACCCCGGGCACGGCTTCGAGGCGCTCGGACATTTGCCGGTACAGCGTTGCCAACCGTTCATCCTTGTAACCGATCAATCCTGGTTCGACCGTGAAGAGCAGCAGATTGCTCTCGTTGAAGCCGGTTTCAACGCGCTGCAGATTCACCAACGTGCGGACGAAAAGGCCGGCCCCGATCAATAACACCAGCGAGACAGAGACCTGGATTACGACCAGCGATCTGGTTAACCAGGAGCGCGTCGCTACCGTCGAAGACCTTCCGGAATCTTTCAACGCCGGAGTCAAATTAATGCGGCTGCTTTTGAGTGCCGGGACCAGCCCAAAGATGAGGCCCGTCAAAAGTGAAATCCCCAGCGTAAAGCCAAGCACTCTGAGGTCGAGCCGCGGGTCGAGTCCCTTCATCGCGGCTCCGCTCCAGTCACTTACGACCAGCAGACTGTCTTTGATCCAGAACGCGAACAACACGCCGGCCGCGCCACCCAGGGTAGCCAAAAGCAGGCTTTCGGTAAGCAGCTGCCTAATCAAACGCCAACGGCTGGCGCCCATGGCGAGGCGAACGGCGATTTCTCGATCGCGTGAGGAGGCGCGCACGAGGGTCAGGTTGGCGACGTTCGCGCAGGCGATGATCAGGACCAGCAGCACGACTGCGAGTAGCAAACGCAACGGTCCTTTATAGAAATCACGGAGCAGCATCTCACCCTGGCTGCCGGCGAAAGCGCGCAGATGCGGATAATCTTTGGGCTCCAAAACGGGCAGAGCTTCGGCGCTGCTGCCCCTCCGGCCTTCGAGGATCGCGCGGTGTTCAATCACAGATTGCTGAAACGCGGGTTCCAGGCTGGCGCGCGCCTGCTCGATGGTCGTGCCTGGTTTCATGCGGCCCATCAGGCGTAGCCACCAGGCCGCTCGTTTCATGGCCGAGCGTTCGCCGCGCACCTGTGGCTCCCAAGCGAGCGGAATGTAAACATCCTGCGACGAGCCCACCTGCATCGTGCCGGCAAAACCCGGAGGCGCGATGCCCACAACCGTAAACGCAACGTTGTTAAGATTGATTTGCTTGCCAATCAGGCCGGGGTCAGCGCCAAAGCGAGTTGACCAATATCGATGGCTGAGTACGGCGACCGGTGCGGCGTCTACCCGATCATCACTCTCCTGAATATTCCGGCCGAGGTGCGCGGGTACTCCCAGCACATCGAAATAGTTGCCTGACACGGCCTGGCCGGTCGCGACATCTGCCTGGCCCTGAGCATTCACATTCAGAAACACTGAGCCGAAAGCTACGACATCCGTGAGAGTGCCGCGTTGTTCGCGCATGCGGACCAGTGTCTGGTAGGGAAAGGACGATCTGGTCAAAAGGCCGCTGGCCGGATCGCGATCCATATTTCCGCTATGGTTGCCGGGATTGAAGCTGCGGTTCGAGACCGAATTGAATAAGACCAACTGGTCCGGTTGCTGCACCGGAAGTTTCTTGAGCAACAACGCATCGACCACACTGAACAACGCGGTGTTTGCGCCAATACCCAGCCCCAGGGTCAACACGGCCACCAAAGTAAAACCAGGGTTCTTCAAAAGCATGTGCCAGGCGTAGCGCAAGTCCTGCCAAAGTGTGTGCATTGAGTTTCGCTCCTTGGGTGATGGGTCTAAGAAAATCTAAACATCGCCTAAAGTCTCAAACATCGAATCTGTCCTATTCGTATCGCAACGCTTCCAGCGGATCGACTCTGGCCGCTCGCCGCGCCGGGATGTAACACGCCGCCAAAGCGATCAGCAGCAGACACGCCGGCGCCGTCATGAAAATAGTTTTGTCCGTGGCGCCGACCTCGAACAAGAGGCTCGTCATCAAGCGCGTGAGCGCCAAGGCACCCGCCAAACCTATCGCCACGCCGACTATCGCAATCAGCAAACCGTGCTTCATGATCAGGTTGATGACGCTGCCCACCTGCGCGCCGAGCGCCATGCGAATGCCGATTTCGCGCGTGCGTTGCGTGACGGCATAGGACATCACTCCGTAGACGCCGACCGCTGCCAGCACTAATGCGAGTCCGGCAAACATCGTCAGCAAAAGCATATTGAAACGGCGGGCGGCAAATGAGGCGGCCGTCACTTCGCCCATCGTTTGCACCTTGGTGATGGGTAGCTGGGCATCCACCTGCCAGATCTGCTTTTTCACGGCCTGTTCCATAGCGGCCGGATCAGATTGGGTGCGGACCGCAAAAGTCATCCAGCGCTTCCACGGATTAATTTGCGTGTAAGGAGAATAGAGCGCGGGCTGTTCCGGCAAATCGAGCCCGAAGTGCTTCACGTCACCCACCACACCCACAATCGTGATCCACTGGACCGTGGGGTTACGCGCCCAGCGCACCCGTTTGCCCAAAGGATCTTCATTGGGAAAGTACTGGCGCACCATCTCGGCGTTGGCGATTCCCACCAGGGGCGCATTCGTGTCGAAGTCCTGCGCGCCAAAGTCTCGGCCCTGGCGCAGGGGAATCTGCATGACGTGAAAGTAATTTCCGATCACGCTGCGGGTTTCCAGGCTGGGTTCATCGCCGGGCGCAATCGGCGGCCGCCCCTCGATCAGAAAATCGTGATTGAGCGAATCGCCACTGAGCGGCAGTTCGCTAATCATCGAGCTCTCAGCGCCGGGCAGCGTATTGATCGCCGCCAGGGCCTGCGTGCGAAACCGAGTTTGCGAATTGACATCCTGGTAACGCGTTTCCGGTAACTCGACGCGCATCGTCAGCAGGTGATCGGGACGGAAACCCGGCTCGACGTTGCGCAGCTTCCAAAATGTTTTGACCAAAAGGCCGGCGCCGACCAAAAGGACGAGAGCGACGGCCAGTTCACCCACGACGAAGGCGCTCCGCACGCGTTGCTGGTTGCGGTTTGAAGTACTGCGCGTGCCTTCTTTCAGGCCTTCGACGGCGGCTGCCCGCGAAGCCGTCAGCGCGGGAAGGAAACCAAAAACCAGGCCGGTAAGCATCGATACTCCGAGCGTGAAAGCAAACACGCGCAGGTCGACATTGATTTCATCGAGGCGCGGCAGGTTTTCCGGCTTGAGCGCCAACAAAAGATTGGTGCCCCACCACGCGATCAAAATGCCGAGCGCGCCACCGGCCACAGAAATCAGAATGCTTTCCGTCAGCAGCTGACGGATGATGCGCCAACGTCCGGCGCCCAGCGCCGTGCGAATCACGATCTCCCGACCTCGCTCGGCACTGCGGGCCATTAACAGGTTGGCGAAATTCGCGCAGGCAATCAGCAGCACGAGCGCGACAGCCGCAAATAAGATCAGCAGCGCATTACGCGACTGCCCGACAATCCTTTCCTGCAAGGGAATTAGCGCGGTGGTGCGATTCTTGTTATCCGCGGGATATTGCTGCGCCAATTGCTGATCGATCAAACGCATCTCGGCGCTCGCCTGCGCGACGGTGACGCCGGGAGCGAGCCGGCCGTAGGTCCGTAAAAAATGAACTCCGCGAAAATTCGCGGCCACCGGGTTCGAAACATGCACCGGCGTCCAGGCCTCGGCGTTTGGGCCGGGTGATTTGAAATCCGGCGGCATCACGCCGATGACCGAGTAGGTGTTGCCGCTTAAAGGAATGGTCTTGCCGACGATTGATGGGTCGCTATTGAATTGGTGTTGCCACAAGCCGTGACTGAGGACGACGACAAAAGGCGCGCCGGTCTTGTCGTCATCGGCATTGATGTAGCGGCCGCGCGCGGGTTTTATTCCGAGCGTATCAAAGTAGCCGCCGCTGACCTGTCCCACCTGGAATTGAATTGGCTCGGCGCCCGCAGTGTAGGCAAGGGGCGCCAGGACTTCGCCGCCGATCTTTGTGAAGGTGCGGCTCGCCTTGATCACGTCTTCCAGATCAGGAGCGGACTGATTCGAACGAAACGTGACCAGCCGGTCCGGTTGTTCGTAGCCGAGCGGCCGCAACAGCACGGCATTAATCACGCTGAAGATTGCGGTGTTGGCGCCGATGCCGAGCCCCAGCGTCAGCACCGCTACCAGCGCAAACGCCGGGCGTTTGAGCAGGCCGCGAATTGCGTAACGAATGTCTTTGATCAGTGAATCCATTTTAGTCGTGCCTCAATGCTTCGAGCGGTTCAATGCGGCTGGCGCGCCAGGCGGGAATCAGACAGGCCAGCCACGCCGAGATCAGCAGCAAAAGAAAAACGGCGCCGAAGGCTCCAAAATCGAGCGCCGGAACTCCGTACAGCGTGCTTTGCATTGCCCGGCCGACCAGATAGGCGCCGGCTAATCCGATCAGGCCGCCGATGAACGCCAGGAGCGTTCCTTCTTTGATCACCAGGCTTAGGACCCGCGAACGTTGGGCGCCGAGAGCCAGGCGCACGCCGAACTCGTGTCTGCGTTGCGCGACGCCAAAGGCCATGACGCCGTAGATGCCAACCGCGGCCAGCACCAGGCCCAGCGCGCCGAAACTCGCAAACAGCACGACACTGAAACGATCGATGGCTAAAGCGTCACTGACGATCTCGTCGACCGACCTGACGTTGGCGAGCGGAATGTCGGGGTCAACCGAGTTGACGGCGGCAGCGACACTCTTCACCAGCGCTTTGGGATCACCGTCGGTCTTGATGGCTACCGAGATGCGTGGCCACGGCTGCTGCCAGAAAGGCAGATTGATTTCGGAATAGTCTTCGCGAAATCCGGCGCCCCGCAGATTGTGAAAAACGCCGACGATTTGATATTCGATTGGTTTGCCGACACCACCGGGCCGTTGTTCATTGATCACGATCCGCTGGGTCAGCGGATCGACGCCGGGCAGGAACCGTTTCACAAAATGTTCGTTGACCGTAGCTACGCGTGGGCTTGCTTCGGTGTCCTGCTCGTTGATGGCGCGGCCCTGCACGATCTGAATCCCAAGAGTTTGGAAATAACCCGGACTGACCATCTGTAATCCGGCGCGCGGCCGATCCTGAGGATTCGCAAACGTCTGGCCCGCCAGGCTGAATCCCACACTTTGTCCCGCGCCACTCGCGGGTGTTCCGGTCATCAAAGCAGTCTGGCGCGCACCGGGGACGGCCGCGATCTTCTCCAGCATTTGTCGGTAGTAGGAGCGAATTTGATCCGGCCCATTGAAGCGCTGATCCGCCACCGGCAGACGAAACGTCAGGAGATGATCGGTGCGCATCCCCAGATCGATCCGGTTCAGATTCCAAAAGCTTTTCAAGGCGAGACCGCCGCAAGCCAGCAGCGTAAGCGCGAGCGAAAACTCGGCGATCACCAGAAAGCGGCGCGCGCTTCGGCGCACCCCGCCGGAACCTGTGCGACCCCCTAGCTTCAGAGCTTCAATCAGATCCAAACGCGAGGCTTGCCATGCCGGAGCAGATCCAAAAAGCAAGCCGGCCACGCCGGTGACGACAATAGTGAAAACCAAAACGGGAACGCTGAGACGTATGTTCGCTTCCGAAGGAATCATCGTTCCGACAGGCGGCATCACCAGCTGAATCAAATCAATGATGGCGCCGGCCAGCAGGACGCCGGCAGCTCCACCGACCACCGCCAGAATCAGGCTTTCGGTCAGAAATTGTGAGAACAAACGCAGTCTTGACGCGCCCAGGGCGGCTCGCAACGCCACCTCTCGCTGCCGCGACGTGCCGCGCGCTAACAGGAGGTTGGCCACGTTGACGCAACCGATCAGCAAAAGGAATCCGACGGCGCCGAGCAGCAGCCAAAGGTTTCGTCGCGTCGCTTGGGTCAGGAAATTGAGGTGCAGCGGTTCAACGCTGACGCTCCGTGGATTCGGTCTCGGATTTTCCTTTTGTTGCTGGCCCACAATGATTTTCATTTCAGCCTGGGCCTGGGCGACCGACACGCCTTCCTTGAGCCGGCCCATTACCAAAACCGAACGCTGATCACGAGTTGATTGGTCGAACGTCAGGGGAACCCAGAACTGCGAGTTGAACCGGTCGTAGATTCCGGGCGGGAGAATGCCCACCACCGTGTAGGGTTCGCCGTTCATCCGAATCCGCTGGCCCACCAGTTGGCGGTTCGCACCGAAGGAACGGCTCCATAAACGGTTACTCAGGATCACGACATGATCTCGGCCGGCCTGCGCCTCTTCGGGGAGAAAATCGCGGCCCAACAGGAAGGGCATTCGCTCCATGGTGAAAAAGCCGGGCGTACGTTGCGAGCCGGGGATCTGCTGCGGCCGTTCGTTTGTGCCCACGTTGAATGAGGCGCCGGTCCAGGCGTTCAGGTCCTGAAACGACGAGCTGCGTTGTTTCCATTCCTGGTAATCTGCCGCCGACACGGAATTGCGGCTGCCGCGCTCCTGGGTCCAAATCATCATCAACTGATCCGGCTGGGGATAAGGCATCGGTTCAAACACTGCGTACACCACACTGAAGATCGCCGTGGTCGCGCCGATTCCGAGCGCCAGCGTAAGTACCGCCGTCACCGTGAAGCCGGGATTTTTGAGAAGCGTCCGCAGGCCGTAGCGTAGGTTTTGCAGAAGTGTGGTCATGGTTCTTCCTTATTCGCAGCGCAGCGCGTCCAGCGGATCGACTCGGGTTGCTCGCCACGCCGGGATGCAGCAAGCAACGATGGCCACGATTGAAAGCAATCCGGCGATGGCGACAAACGTCAACGGATCGCGAGCCGTAACGCCAAAGAGCAGCGTCGCCAGTAGGCGGGTTAGCGCGAGTGCTCCGCCAATGCCCAAAACCAAACCGAGCAAAACCATCTTCAGTCCGTCGGTCACGATTAAGCGCAGAACGTCGCGCGCCTGAGCTCCGAGCGCCATTCTGATGCCGATTTCATTCGTCCGTTGCGCCACCGAATAGCTCATCACGCCATAGAGGCCGATGATGGTCAGCAACAGCGCCACCGCGGCGAAGATTGCCAACAGAGTGGTATTGAAACGCGGCGCGGCCACCGACGACGAGATGTATTCCTCCATCGTTCTGACCGCAAAAATCGGCAGCTCGCCGTCCATCGCGTGCACCTCGCGCGTGATGCTGTTGGTCAACGACCGCGGATCATTCGAGGTTTTAACCACCGTGACCAACTGCGTGAACGGCAGTTGCGATTGCGGCATGTAATAAGCCGGCTTCGGCTCAGTATTCAGCGCGCGATTGCGGATGTCGGCGACCACCCCGATGATCTCTCGCACCTTGTCGTTGTCGTCGTCGTTATCCCAGGTGCTGATACCTGGTTTGATTCGCTTACCCACGGCGTCCTCACCAGGGAAGAACTGCCGGGCAAAGCTTTCAGTAACGATGACGACCTGGGTGGCGCCGTGTTCATCATGCTCGCTGAAGTCGCGGCCTTTCAGGATGGGAATGCCCATGGTGCGGAAGTAATTCGTTTCAGCAATAAACAGGTCGGCTACCGGTTCGTCTTTGGGAGCTACCTCGCGGCCAACTACCTGAAACGAAATACGGAAGCGATCGCCACTCAGGGGCAGCGGCACGACTGCGCTGGCCGACTGCACACCGGGAAGTGACTTAATCCGCCCTAAAAGATCGCGGAAGAAATGCGCTTGCTTCTCGGACGAGTAGCGGACCTCGGGCAAAGACACGTTGAAGGTGAGAATGTTTTGCGGTTGCAGGCCGGGATTGACGTGTTGCAGTCGCCAGAAGCTTTGAATTAACAGACCCGCGCCGACAAGTAACACGACGGCAATGGCCAATTCAGCAACTACCAGCACCGCCCGAACGCGATTGCGTTTGGCTCCGGCGCCCGCCCCCCGGCCTTCTTTTAACGATTCGGTGAGTTCGGTTTTTGATAAGTGCAGCGCCGGCACGAGGCCAAAGACAACGCCGGTCAAGACCGACACCGCGAGCGTGAATCCCAGCACGCGCCAGTCGAGACCAACCTGCAGAGCTCGGGGAATATCATGCCTGCCCAGCGCAATCAGCAAATCCGACCACCAAATGGCGAGCAGCAAACCAAGCAGGCCACCCACTAATGACAAGAGCACACTTTCGGTGAGCAATTGCCGGACGACGCGCAGGCGGCTGGCGCCCAGCGCCGATCGCACGGCCATTTCCCGATGTCGGGTCATGGCGCGCGCCAGGAGCAGGTTCGCGACATTGGCGCAGGCAATCAGCAGCACACAGGCGACGGCGCCGAGCATGATCAGCAGCGCCGGTCTCACGTCGCCGACCAGCGATGTCAGCGCCGACTCGACGTAAATCCCCCGATTGGTATTCTGATCGGGATATTGTTGCGCCAGCCGCGCGCCGATCGCGTCAGCGTCGGTCTGTGCCGTAGCTTCGCTTACGCCGGGTTTGAGTCGCGCGATGACGCGCAGAAAGTGAGCGCCCCTTTGCCCGGTAACCGGCGTCTCGCCCGAAGCATCGTCGGCAATGGTCGTCCAAAGCTCGAGCGGATCGTTCTGAATAGGAAAGTCGAAATTGTGGGGCATGACCCCGACAATCGTGTAGCGTTTGCCGTCGAGCGTGATTTGTTGATTGAGTACGCTCGGATCCGAATTAAAGCGGCTGGCAAACAGCCGTTCGCTCAGTAACACCACGCGGCCGGTTTCGTTCGGCTTGTCCTCTGCAGGCAGAAACGTTCGGCCCAGCATGGGCGCAACCCCGAGGACGGAAAACAGGTTTGCCGTAACCACGCCGCCCTGCAGCCGGACCGCTTCGCCGCGGCCGGTCATGATGAAGTCGCTGTCGTGGTAAGCGGCGACGTGTTCGAACACATGGTTCTGATCGCGAAGGTCGAAGTAGTTAGGATAGGAATATGAATTCTTCAGCTGCCCTTTGGTCGTATCCTTTTCGTAGATTGCCATCAGGGTCTCCGAGTTGGGATACGGCAAAGGACGCAGCAGCACGGCATTCACCACACTGAAGATCGCTGTGTTAGCCCCGATGCCCAGCGCCAGGGCGATAGTCGCGACAATGCTGACGCCGGGTGATTTCAGCAGCATGCGCATGCCGTAGCGAACGTCCTGCAAAAGAGTGTTCATAAGACCTCCGTGAATTTGTGATTAGGACGGATGGGACGGATGGGACTTATGCGACCCATATGTCACATATGTCACATATGTCCCATCGTCCCATTCGTCCTATTCGTACCTCAGGGCCACCAACGGATCTACTTTCGTCGCCCGCCGCGCGGGGATAAAACAAGCCGCCAGCGCCACCAACACAAGTCCCGCCGCTGCGCTGATGAAAGTCATGGCGTTGGTCGGCGAAATGCCGAACAACAGACCCGACAAGAACCGCGACAGCAGCATTGAAGCTCCGATCCCTGCGAGCGTGCCCAGCAGCACCAGAATCATTCCGTGCTTAATCACCATGAGAAAAACATCACGGCGCTGCGCTCCGAGCGCGACCCTAATCCCAATCTCGCGCGTGCGCCGCACCACTGAGAAGCTCAGGACCCCGTACAGCCCGATGATCACCAGGAGCGTCGCGAGCACGCCAAAGCTGGTCGTCAACCAGCTCAAGAGCCGTTCCTGGATCAGTGATTGATCGATTTCCCCGGCCAGCGTTTTGACGTTGTACATGGGCAGGTGCGGATCCATCTCGCGGACCTGGTTGCGAACGGCGGCGGTAATCGAGTCAGGATCGCTGTTGGTTCTGACCTGGAGCGTGAGGCCCAGAATATTTTTGTCCTGCATTACGGGAACGTAGAAATGACGACGCAGCGGTTCGCGCAGGTTGATATATTTCGCGTCCTTCACTACGCCGACAATCGTTGCATCCGGCGTCCCCGACAGCCCGATCCGTTTGCCGATTGGATTCTGTCCGGGGAAAAAATAGTTCGCCAGCTTCTCGTTAATCACGGCGACCTTCGGACTTCCGATGGTGTCCTGATCGGTAAACTCACGCCCGGCCGTCAAGGGAATATCGAGCGACTTGAAATAATCTGCAGAGATAAACGTCGCGTCGATGCTCATCTTCTCGCCTTCGCGCGGGGTATATCCTTCGACCACGATCCCATTCATGTCCCAGCCTCCGGAGAGGGGCGAGTCGGTCGCCAGGCTCGCAGCCACGACGCCGGGCAGCGACCTTATTCGTGACATCAACTCGTTGAAGAAGTTTCGTGACTTGTCGGATGAATAGCCGTTCAGGGAAGGGTTGATGCTGGCCAGCAGCACGTTGCTCCGGCTCAACCCGGTATCGACGGCGCGCAGATTTTGCAGCGTGCGTAACAGCAGGACCGCGCCAATCAAGAGCGGCAACGAAAGCGCAACCTGTAAGAGCACCAGCCCGCTGCGCAGGCTGAATAAACGGTTCGTTCCGGTAAAACTTCTGGTCTCTAGTTGCAGGGACGGCGACGAAGCATGACGCGCAGACTGCAGCGCCGGGGCGAGGCTGAACAATAAACCCACGAGGATCGACATCAGCATGATGAAGCCCGCAAAGCGCCAGCCGAAAGGATCATTGAGATTGCCGCGAACGGTGTCCGGAATGACGACCATCAATCCGGCTTTGATCCACAGAGCGACGAAGATCCCGAGTAGACCGCCGAGCAGCGACAGCAACAATCCCTCGGTCAGCCACTGGCGCAGCAAACGCACGCGTCCGGCGCCCAGCGCCAATCGCACCGCGGTTTCCGGCGCGCGCACCGTAGCTCGCGCCATCATCAGGTTGGCGAGATTGGCGCAAAGAATCAGCAGCACGACACACGTTGCTCCAAAGAGAAGCAGCAGCGAGGTTCGCAGTTCACGCTGGAATGTTTGAATGCCGCGACCGCCCGGTTGCAGGGAGATCTGCCGCGCCATAAACCGTTCCAGCGCCTTGGGCTTATATGATTGCTGTTGCGATTCGGCTTCGCGGATTTGGTGATAGAGCACTGCCAGTGAAGCTTGCGCCTGCTCGGTCGTCACTCCGTCTTTGCGGCGCGCCATGACTGACAACCACTGGTGCGAGCGTTTGACCAGACGCGTCGGCGGCACCGGATTGAAAACCGGAGTCATCATTAAGGGCGCCCAAATATCGGGCGCATCCTCGAGAAAAACACCATAGAAATCCGGAGGCGTGACGCCCAGCACAGTCACCGGCCGTTCATTCGCCAGGATTGTTCTGCCAACGATCGATGGATCTTTGCCAAATCGTCTTTGCCAAAAGCCGTAACTGATTACCGCCACCGGATGCGCCCCGGGATTGAGATCATCATTCTGCGTCAGCAGCCGGCCCGCCAACGGTCTCACCCCTAACACCTCGAAGAAGTTTCCACTCACCAACTCGGCCGAGACGCGTTCGGTTTGATCGCCGTAACTGATGTTCATTTGCGAACCGCCGACGGCGATGACACCTGAAAAGACGCTGTTGCGATCGCGCAGGTCCTGGTACATCGGATAAGAAAACGAGCTGTCGCCTTCGGACTCGGACGGGTCGCGAGTGACCAGCACCGACAATTGGTCGGGATTACTCACCGGCAGTCTCTGAAGCAACACCCGGTCGGTCAGCGAGAACATCGCCGCGTTCGCGCCAATGCCCAGCGCCAACGTCGCGATCACCACCAGACTGAAGCCAGGGTTCTTGCGCAGCATGCGGAAGGCATAGCGCAGGTCCTGAAAAAGTGAGTTCATAAGGTCCTCTTTTCTTGGGCGATGGGACACATCCGACTTGTTCCCTTTCTCCTACTCGTAACGCAGCGCGGTCAGCGGATCGACTTTCGTTGCGCGGCGCGCCGGAATCAGACTGGCCAGCGCCGCGACCGCGACTAATAAACCTGCCATGAAGACGAACGTTGCCGGATCAGTCGTGCTGACGCCGTAAACCATCCTCGTCAACAGGCGGGTTAAGCCGAAGGCGGCCACCAATCCCAGGCCAACTCCGGCCAGGGCCATCTTCAGACCATCGCGCAGCACCAAATTCAGGACGTCGCGGTTTTGCGCGCCGAGGGCAATTCGAATCCCGAGCTCCTGCGTGCGCTGGCCCACCAGGTACGAGATGACGCCGTAAAGACCGATGACCGCGAGCAGCAGCGCCAGCACCGCGAACGCATCCAGCAGGATCATGGCGAAGCGCCGCTCAGCCAACGATGCGGCGATGGTTTCGTTCATTGTCTGGGCGGAAAAAACGACGGTCTGATTGTTCTGGCCGGCGATTGTGCGGCGGATCGAATCGAACTGATTGGTCGACGAACCATCGCCCAACACCACCACGCCGAAACCTCCGGCGATCTGGCTCATTGCCGCATCTGGGAACTGGCGAAATGGTTCGTAGAGTTGGGCCCGTAGTGATTCGGTCTCATCCGTATCGAGTCCCCACTGCTTCACATGACCGACGACGCCGATGATCGTTTGCGGATCGTTGTCGCCCTGGCGAATACGTTTGCCGATTGGGTCCTGTCCCGGGAAGAATTTGTGCGCGAAGACTTCGTCAATCACCACGACGGGTTGGGATTTTTCGTCATCGCGATCTTCAAAGAAGCGGCCCTGCTGCAGCGCAATCCCCATGGCTTTCAGGTACGCCGGCTCGACGCGATAGACCAAAGCCATGTGCGCCTCACTCTGGCTGGCGGGTTTCGGTTCACCGTCGATCCAGAAGAAAAGATCGTCTTCGCCCTGCAAAGGCGAGGCGCCGGCTGAGAATGATGCGGCGCGAATTCCCGGGGTCGAATTAAGCTGCGCCGAGAGCTGGCGCATCTTGGCGCGAATTTCCCCCGGGCTCGTTTTTCTCAAAGCGGGCGGCAGGCTCAGACCAAACGTCAAAACGTTGTCAGCGCGAAATCCGGGATCGACATTCCACAGCGCGCGCAGGCTGCGGATCATCAGACCTCCGCCGATGAGCAGAACCACCGCGAGCGCGACTTCCACCGCCACCAGAATTGTTTGGGAGCGGCCGCGCGCGGTATTGCCCCGGCCGCTCTCCTTTAATGTTTCCGACAATCTCCACTTCGAGTTTTTCAGCGCCGGAGCGAGGCCGGAAAGAATGCCGCTGACGAGCGAAATGCCGAGCGCAAAAATCAAAACGCGATAGTCCAGGCGGACTTCACTCGCTCGCGGCAAGGTTGTCGGCAGGACGCTGAGCGCGGCGTGTGTGCCCCAGGTAGCCAACACCACGCCCAACGCCCCGCCGGCCAGGGAGAGAATCGAGCTTTCGATTAGAGACTGGCGGACCAGTCGCCACCAGCCGGCGCCGAGCGCCGCACGAATTGCGAATTCGCGCCGGCGGCCGGTCGACCGCGCCAGCATCAGATTGCCAACGTTCACGCACGCAATCAGCAGCACAAACCCGACGGCGCCCAGCAGCAACCAAAGCGTGCCGCGAATGTCTCCGATCAGCCGTTCCTTTAGGGGCGTGAGCTTTGAGCTGTTTCCTCGATTGCTGTCCGGATAAGTCACCGTCAGGTTTTGCATGATCCGGTTCAGATCCGCCTGACCCTGGGCGACGGTCACGCCGGGCTTGAGCCGGCCCATGCCATGCAAGCCCAAACCAGCGCTGCGATTCTGTAACTGGGGCGCATCCCATTGCCCGATGGGCACAAATACATCGGAGGTACGAAACAGCGTGAAGTCGGCCGGCAGAACTCCGGCGATCGAAAAAGTTTTCGTATCCAGTGTCAGAGTTTTGCTGAGAATGTCCGGGGCGCCGCCAAACCTGCGCTGCCAAAGCGCATGGCTGATCAGCAATGCGGGCGGCGCGCCGGGTTCGTCTTCACCCTTGCCAAAGGCCCGACCCAGAGCCGGCTGGATGCCGAAGACCGCACAAAAATCGGCTGAGACGTAACGTCCGCTAATGCGTTCCGGCTCGCCGGCGCCAAACACATTGAATGAGGTCGAACGCAGAATGGTCATCGCGGCGAACGTCTGGTTGTCCTTGCGTAGATCGAGAAAGTTAGGATAGGGAATGGCTCCCGTTTCGAAGTTCGGTTTGCTCTGGTCCACCGTCACCAATTGGTCAGGCTCAGGAAACGGTAAGGGATTCAGCAGCACCGAATTCACGACTGAGAACAGGGCAGAGTTAATTCCAATTCCCAGCGCCAGCGTGATAATTGCGACGGCGGCGAAACCGGGTTGCCGCAAAAGGCCACGAACTGCAAAGCGGAGTTCATTCAGCATTGCTTTTCATCCTTTGGGAAATGGGACCGATGTGACGGATGGGACAAATAGGACCTATGCGTCCCATTGTCCTATCAGCCCCATTGGCCCTTTAAACCTATTCGTACCTAAGCGCCACCAGCGGATCGACTTTCGTCGCGCGCCGCGCCGGCACATAACACGCAGCCAGAGTTACCAGACTCATCAAAGCGCCGACGACCAGGTACGTCAGTGGATCGCTGGTGCTGACGCCGAAGAGGAGATCGAGCTCAAATACCGAACTCGACAAGATTCTGGTCAGCACCAGCGCCAGGACTAACCCGGCGCTTAATCCGTAGATCACGCGCAGCATTCCCTGCCGGATCACCAGGCTGAGAATGTCTCGCTTGTCCGCGCCCAGGGCGACGCGAATTCCAATTTCTCGGGTCCGCTGACCGACCCCATAAGCCACCGTCCCATAGATACCCAGGCTGGCTAACAACACGGCCAACATTCCGCAGGCGCCGATAACGAAGCCAAACAAACCGTAGATATAGAAGAGCGGACGAAAGGTGTCGCGCAGCGTCAGCACATCCGAGACGGCAATATTTCGGTCGAGAGATTGAATCGCCCGGCGCACCGCCGGGACGATGCTTTCAGGGGGGCCTTCCGAGTGAACCAGCATCGTCATCTGTGGCGAGTGTGTTTGCATCAGCGGAAAGGCAAACCACGGCAAAGGTTCTTTTTGCAGAGACTGCACTTTGTCGTCGCGCACCGTGCCGACGATTTCGCAGCGTTGTTCCGAATTCTGCGACAGCCGTTTGTTGAGGTGTTTGCCGAGGGCCCGTTCGCCGGCAAAGTATCGCCGCTCGAAAGCCTCGTTCACGATGGCGACGCACGTCGCGCCGTCGCGATCAGTGTCAGCAAAATCGCGACCCTGAAGAATCGGTATCTGCATGGCCGTCAAATACCCGGCGCTGATCGTCGCGTAATCAACTTCGACGTGTTTGCCCTCGGCCCAGCCTTCGATACCGACTGATGAGCGATTCGATCCCAGCACGCCGCCCGGCAATTCGCGAATAAAGCTGACCGCGCGAACACCCGGTAAGGCCTTAGTGATTTGTTCCAGCCGGCGATAGAAGTCCTGGCTGCGCTGACGATCGTATTGACGTTCGAGCGCGACGGGCGCGACGACCAGATTCATTGAATCGAAGCCAATCCGCGTCGGACTTATGTTGCGCAAACTGCGCATCGTCAGGCCGGCGCCCACCAGTAAGAGGAGCGCGAGGGCGACCTGCGCCATGATCAGCCCGTTTCGCAAACGCGACTGGCTGACACCGCCGGCAAAACCATTCGAGCCTTCTTTCAGAGTTCCGATGACGTCCGGGCGCGAGACGCGCAACGCCGGAATCAAACCGAAGCAGACTCCGACCAGCAAGGAAAATCCAAAGGTGTAGGCGAGTACGCGCCAGTCGAGAGACAGGTCGATGGTGAGGCGAATGCCCTCGGGCAGCGTCGGAATAAAAGCTACCAGCACATTGGTGAGCCAGACGGCGAGCAGTGTTCCCAAGGCGCCGGCGGCGAGGGCAATCAAAACACTTTCGGTCAGGAGTTCCTGCACGATGCGGCGCCGCTGGGCTCCCAGCGCGACGCGCACCGCAATCTCTCGCCGGCGTTCTGAGGCGCGCGCCAGCAAAAGCCCGGCGAGATTCATGCAGGCGATGAGCAGCACCAGATTGATCATGACCAAGATCAAAGCGATGCCGGCATAAACGGCCGAGTGCGCCTCAGGATGTATCCGGGTTTGGCTCTCGGGGAGAACGGTGACAAATCTGCGCGTTGCTTCGGGGGCGCTGTCGCTTTTTTCCTGCCACGCGTCGGGATACGCCTCCTGCAATTGACGTGAGATGACCTCAAAGCGCGCGCGCGCCTGCTCCAGCGTCGCGCCGTTTGCGAGCCGGCCGACCTGGAAAAGCCACTGACTACCGCGACTGTTCAGCCGGCTCATTCCTGCTTCAGGATCCAATTGCGGGATCATCATCACCGGCACCCAAACGTCGATCGCCAGCCCCCGGATCATGCCGGTGTATTGCGGCGGCGCGACGCCAATCACCGTCAGCGACTGTTGGTTGAGTGTGATTCGTTGGCCGATAACTGCGGGGTTACCGGCGAAACGACGCTGCCATAAGCTTTGACTGATAATCGCTACCGGATGCGTGCCCGGCGTTTGATCTTCCTCGGGTGAAAACGCGCGGCCCCGGATTGGATCAACGCCTAAGACCTGGAAGTAATTGCCGGTGACGGTCTCACCCCAGATTTGTTCGACGTCTTCGGCGCCGCCAAGTTTGAATTGGTTGACTTGATAAGCGGCGAGGTCCGCGAAGATTTCCTTTTGGGCGCGGAACAGCTGGTAGTCCTGATACGCGGCGTTGTGGTAAGGGTTGGCGGCGTCGCCGACGTAAAGCTCGACCAATTGTTCAGGGCGGGACACCGGCCGCGCGCGGAACAGCATTGCATTGACGATGCTGAACACAGCGGTGTTCGCGCCAATCCCAATCGCCAGAGTCACGACGGCGATTGAAGTGAATGCCGGGCGCTTAAGCAGGCTGCGGACGCCGTAGCGAATGTCTCGAATCAAGGAATCAGTCATTTCGTTTCAATTGGAAATGGGACGGATGGGACGGATAGGACCTATGCGTCCCATTCGTCCTATTCGTACCTCAGCGCCACCAGCGGATCGACCTTCGTCGCGCGTCGCGCCGGAATGTAGCAAGCAAAAAACGATGCGACGATCAGCGCGGCGGAAACAGACGCGAACGTCAGCGCGTCGGTTGGCTGCACGCCAAAGAGCAGGACCTCGAGCAAACGGGTCAGCGCAAACGCGCCCACCAGACCGAGGACCACACCGGCAATGGTCAGCACCATCCCGTTCCGCAGAATCAGCCCGAGTACGTCACCTGCGCCGGCGCCCAGCGCCATGCGAATGCCGATTTCCTGTGTCCTTTGCGTGACGGTGTAAGACATCACGCCGTAAATCCCAACCACTGCCAGCACTAATGCCAGCGACGCAAAGATGATCAGCAGCAGCATGAAAAAAGAGCGCAACAGAACCGAGTTCGATTGCAGTTCCTGTAAGGTCGCTACTTTGAAAACCGCCTGCTCGCTGTCGACCGAAAGAATTGCGTTGCGGACGGCGGTAGTCATTTCTTCCGGCGGGCCCGTAGTCTTGACGACGATCGAGTCAAACGAGGTAGGGAACTGTTCATGCGGGAGATAAATTTGCACGGGGGCTTTTTGATCCAGCGCATACTGCGAAACATCGCTGACTACGCCGACGATCGTGAACCAGGGGTTCTTTTCATTGCCGCTGAATTTGATGCGTTTACCGATGGGGTTCTGGTGCGCCCAAAACTGATCGGCCATCGTCCGGTTAATCAACGCGACTTTCATCGCCGACGAGTTGTCCTGCTCGGTAATCGCGCGACCCTGCTGCAAAGGAATTTCCATGGCGCGCAAGTATCCGGGCGTCACCACGTAAAGATCTGATTCCCAGTCATCGCCGGGCGGACGGGGAAAACCATCGACCACCAATCCGCGTCCGTCGAAGTTGTCGCTCAACGGCAGCACGCTGGTGATGCCGGCGGCTTTCACGCCGGGCAGCGCCGCAATCCGCTCGGTCGCCTGCCGGTAAAAGGCGACCACGTTTTCCGGTTTCGGATATTTCAGACTCGGCAAACCGATATTCATCGTGAGGACATTTCGCGAATTGAAACCTTTGTCGACGCGACTGAGTCGCACCAGGGTGCGAACCAGCAAGCCGGCCGCGACCAGTAGGACGAGCGTGATTGCGACTTCAGTGATGACCAGAGCGCCGCGCAAACGATTACCTTTGGCCACGCCGCCCGCGCCGCGACCGCTTTCCTTCAGCGATTCAGCCAGGTTTGGCCGCGACATCTGCAGCGCCGGCGCCAATCCAAAGACAAGGCCGGTGACGATCGAAATGCCGAAGGTAAAGGCGAGGCAGCGCAAATCGATCTGGAAACCATTGAACGCAGGATTAATCTTTGCCCCGATTTTTTCGAGGACGTTGGTTCCCCAAATCGCTATCAACAGACCGAGACTGCCGCCGGCGCAGGCCAGCACCAGACTCTCGGTTAGCAGTTGCCTGATCAATCGGGCTCTGGCCGCGCCGATCGCCGACCGAATTGTCATCTCTTTTTGCCGCGCAGTTGATCGCGCCAGCAGCAGATTCGCGACGTTGGCGCAGGCCACCAGCAAAACGAAACCGACGGCGCCAAAAATCATCCAAAGCGCCCGGCCGGCGCCCCCGATCGTGTCCGCAGTGATCGAAGTGAGCTGTATGCCCCGGCCTTTGTTGGTGAGCGGGTGCGCCTGTTCGAGTCGCTGCGCGATTACGGTCAGATCGGACTGCGCTTGACCGATAGTCACGCCGGGTTTGAGCCGGGCAATCGCGCGCAGATGTCGCTCGTCACGTTTAGTATCGTCATAGCCTTCCGCGACGGGTCGATAGAATTGACCTTCGGGTTGCACCAGGGTTGACGGCAGCGGCCGAAAGTCGGGACCCATGACGCCGACGATCGTGTACGGACGGCTATTCAGCAGAACCTTCGTACCGACGATGCTGCGATCGCCGCCGAAACGCCTTTGCCACAAGCCATAACCGAGCACGACGACAAAATCTTTTCCATCTTCCTGTTCTTCAGGCGTGAAGACGCGACCCAGCAAGGGCGTGCCTTTCATGACATTGAAGAAGCCGTCACCTACCTGTATTGCCGGCACGCGTTCGGCCTGTCCGCTACCCGACATAATTGGAAACCAGCCGCTGTAGGTAGCTACCTCTTCAAAGCTGGAATTCTGTTTCCGAAAATCTGCGACATCGGTCGCCGAAACCTGGCTTCGATTTCGCACGGCGTCGCCGGCGCCCGTACCCCAAACCAGCATCAAGCTTTCGGGGTCTTGGTAAGGCAGCGATTTGAGCAGCACGCTGTTAATGACGCTGAAGACGGCGGTATTCGCACCGACACCCAGGGCGATGGAAAGCACCGACACCAAGGTGAAGGCAGGGCTTTTAACCAACATGCGAATGGCGTAACGCAGGTCGCGGAAGAAGGTGTTCATGAGTGTGCGTCCTTATTGCGATGGGTCCTTTTCGGACCGGACAGAACTCTGCGTCCCCATCGTCCTATTCGTACCTAAGGGCCACCAACGGATCGACTTTCGTGGCGCGTCGCGCGGGCACCAGGCACGCCGCGACGGCTACCAAAAGCAACAGCACCGACACCAGGACGAACGTTTGTAGGTCTGTCGGTTTGACCTCGAACAACAGGCTGGTCATCAAGCGCGTCAGGCCAAATGCTCCGGCGACCCCGAGACCTACACCC
>JADMIO011560717.1_pt1 | contig 24291 bp, 24 predicted proteins | sample 8958161 | NCBI WGS metagenome assembly JADMIO01 (sample SAMN16585339, study PRJNA669376) | soil metagenome | isolation source: Crop rotation soil | place: USA: Cullars Rotation, Alabama | collected 2011
GGTATTTCCCGTAGGTGAGCGCGATTTTCGGGTAGCCGAGATCGATCAGCATGTCCTCCACCATGTCCTGCAACTGCTCGATATGGACAAACATCGGGCGTTCGCGGCGCAGGCGGAACTCCACCTCGGCCTGCACCTGCCGCCCGATCGATTCATCCTGGCCTTCCGCAAAGCATGCCCCGGAAACGGCGCGCGCGATCTTGTGGCCGATCCACGGCACCACGCGCGGCTTGCCCGAGGTGTCTCCGGCGACGTCGCGCCGGATGACCTGCGGGAGGTCGTTCGTGGTGTATGACAGATCGTTGGTGAGTGTGAAGGACTTGTCGCTGATCGTGTTCATGGGCATGTGGTGCTTGGAGTTTTTGCTTTGGGTAAAATGGAGTGAAATTACGTGCGCGGAGTCGTGATGCCGCGCTGCGACTGGTATTTGCCGCCGCGCTCGGCGTAGCTGACTTCGCAAGGCTCGGCGGCCTGCAGGAACAATACCTGCGCGAGCCCTTCCCCCGCATGGATGCGCGCGGGGAGGGGGGTGGTGTTTGAAATCTCAAGCGTGACGTGTCCCTCCCATTCGGGTTCGAACGGGGTGACATTCACGATGATGCCGCAACGGGCATAGGTGCTCTTGCCGACGCAGAGCGTGAGGACATCGCGCGGGATGCGGAAATATTCCACGCTGCGCGCGAGCGCGAAGGAATTCGGCGGGACGAGGCAGGACTCGCCTTCCATATCGACAAACGAGCGTTCATCGAACGCCTTGGGATCGACCACCGCATTGTAAACATTCGTGAAGACCTTGAACTCGTTCGCGACGCGCAGGTCGTAGCCGTAGCTCGACAGGCCGTAGCTGATCACCGGGGCGCCGGAGGCGTTGCGGCGCACGAGGGATTCCTCGAAAGGCTCGATCATCCCTTTTTCCTTCGCCATGCGGCGAATCCATGTGTCTGCGTGCACTCCCATTTAGATCAAATCTTCCTCGCTTGAGTTTTTCATGCTGCCGCCGGTCTGGTATTCCGTGACGCGGGTTTCGAAGAAGTTCTTTTCCTTGCGAAGGAAAATGACCTCGTCCAGCCAGCCGAATGGCGTGGACTTGACGTTGGAAAGTGTCGGGAGCCCGAGCGACGCCATGCGGCGGTCGGCGTTGAAATCGACGTAGTCGAGGAACTCCTGCTGGCGCATGCCGACCATGTCCTCGGGGAGGCAGTCGCGCACGAATTCCTTCTCCAGTTCCACGCCCTCGCGCATGAAGCCGACGAGTTCCTCGCGGAATTCCGGTGTCCAGATGTCGGGGTTCTCGGCGATCAATTCCGTGAGGATGTACCGGCCGAGCGCGATGTGATTCGACTCGTCGCGCAGGGTGTATTGGAACATCTGGCCGATGCCGGTCATCTTGTTCTGGCGCTGGAGCGAGAGGATCATCGCGAACAGCGCGTAGAATTGCGTTCCTTCCATGATTTGCGTGATGCCGAAAAGCGCCTTCGCGAATTTCTGCTTGTTCTCCGTGAGCGTCAGGTCGATGCCCATTTTCAATTCCGGCATGTGGCGCGTGATGAATGCGTTTTTCTTGCGGATGCTCGGGATGTCCTGGAATTTCGCGGTGACCTCGTCGAGGTCGATATTGAGGCTGCCGATGATATGGAGCAGCGAATCCATGTGGATCGATTCCTCCGCGATCTGGCGGAGCGAGGCGTGCTTGAGTTCCGCCGCGGTGAGATTGTCCTCGATCACGTGCAGCACCGAGTCGCCCACGATTCCCTCCGCCGCCGAAAAATAGCCGACACCCATCTCGATGATCCAGCGTTCCTTCGGGGAGAGTGTGTTACTGTTCCACTGGGTGCAATCCTTTGTCATGTCGATGACATCCGGCTCCCAATGGTTCGCCTTCATCTGTTTGTAGATGCGGTAGGCCTCGTGGTACTTGAGCGGGAGGACGTTCAACTCCGCGCTGCGGTGGCCGTTGATCACACGCTTGCCTGCGAGGCGTTCGCGGGCTTTCGACTTGTCGAGACGGAAAGTTTTGCCGCCGAGATGGTGGACGATGTAATCGCCTTCCTCCCTGGTGGTGAATTCACCGGCAATGTCGGTTTCCGTCGCGGTATTATTGGCCATGTCTGTTTTGGTGGGTTGAAAAATTACAATGTGTGCGCCTGCCTGGACGCGGTTTCCGGGGGACAAAAAAGCCTCCGTACTTCTCCGTGATGAGAGAAACCGAAGGCTCGATGCAGGATTTAGGGGGGCTGCAAAGACGGTCAGTATTCCCATCCCTGCCGTTGGCGCGGCAGTCGCCCCGGTCACTGGACCGGAACTGTGATGAGTAAGAAAGAGCAGGTCTTCTGACTTCGAGCGACAGAGAGGCTTTTTAAAGGCTTATTCTCACTCGTTACAGCGGCGCAACCGTCCGGGATTCACACCCGGTTCCCTATTCTTCCCCAGCCGTAGCGGGGGACACTCCTTCCGAAAGGGCGAAACCACAATATGTAGTGGTTTCTATCACAAAGAACTCCCAACATATTGATATTTACCCCTTGCGAATGTAAAGCGGAAAATGTGATGAATTCGTAACCTCCACTCGTTGAAACAAATAAAAATGCGGGGATAAAATATTTTCTTTTTCACCAACTCTGATTTTAGAAAACCGAAAAGGGCACCAGCATTACCGATGAAAAGCGCTGATGGGTTGGAAGCCTCAACAACCTCTTCTCCCGCTGTTTTTTAACGGATGTTTGCAACAGGAACAATTTAGCTCGCGCCTGAGTGGGAAATTTCTTATATTGGCCTTAATGATCTACCGGGATTATCTGATCGTTGGAGCCGGTTTGTCGGGAGCGTCGGTTTGTGAGGGGATCAGGGAGCACGACCGCAAAGGTAGCGTGACGATGGTGGGGGCGGAAGCTTATCTCCCCTACGACCGGACGACACTCTCCAAGGCATTCCTCAAAACCCCCAAGGCCAGCATCGAGAAACTCTATCAACTCGACCAGGCATGGTATGACAAACACCACATCGAGCTCCGGCTCGACACGGTGGTCACGCAATTCAACCTCGATCGGCGCCTCGCCGTCCTGAAAAACGGGCAGACCATCGAATTCCGCAAGGCTTGCCTGGCCACGGGCAGCCGCCCGCGCCGCCCGCAGGTGGCCGGGGCGAATCTCGGCAACGTCTTTTACCTCGGGAATCTCCGCGACGCGCTCGCGATCAAGGAAATCGCGGCCATCCAGAAAAACGTGGTGGTGATCGGCGGCGGCTTCATCGCCACCGAGACAGCCGCATCCCTCACCGAGGCGAAATGCAAGGTCACCTACATGAACCGCGACCAGTATCTCTGGCAGAAATGGCTCGATGCGGAGACATCGCAATGGCTCACGCAATATTTCGCCGACAAGGGGGTGACCCTGATGATGCAGGAAAACCTGAACGGCTTTGAGGGGAAGACCATTTTAAAAAACATCCAGACCAAGAGCGGCGGACGCTTCGCCGCCGGCATGGCGCTGGTGGCCGTCGGCGCCGACCCGAACATCGAACTCGTGATCCACACCCCGCTCGGCAGCCCGAACGGCACGCCAGTGAACGATTATCTCGAAACCGATGAAAAGGGGATCTACGCGGCGGGAGACATCGCCCTTTTCCCCGACAAGATTTTCGACGGCGTGCGCCGCGTGAAGCATTGGGACAATGCGATCCAGCAGGGAAAGGTCGTGGGGGCCAACATGACGGGCAAGAAACGGATCAAATACGAATACGTGCCTTATTTTTTCACCGATCTTTTCGATTTAAGTTTCGAGTTTGTGGGCGATTTCAGTTTCCAGCCGGGCACGGTGAAACTGGAGGGTGACCGGAAGAAAAAGAATTTCATCGCGCGCTACTACATGGGGAACAAGTTGAGGGGCGTCGTGCTTTGCAACCAGGCGCCCGACAAGGCGAAGGCGGCGAAGGAGGAAATCCGGGCGGCTTACAAGTGAAGTATTTCATTCGTCTTGATCAGTGAGCTACTTGTCCATTACTGACGAAAAATTTCTGGGAGTATTAAGAGGGTGGTTCCGCAGCCGATCGGAGGTGTTGGTTCTTATCCGCTATTCGCGTTCCGCGGGTGCCCGGGACTATGAGCTTATTTCTTCGTTCGATAATTTTTCCGGGAGGTTGCTCCACTTGCCCCACCTTGCATGTGTTACCGTATTCAAGCAGCCCCAACTTCCCATCCGAGGAGTAGTGGACGACGCATTGATTGAAAAATGCCTGGGCTGCATACCGGATGGAGCAGAATATCTGTTCATCGAAACGGTAAAGAGATCATATGGGGCTTATTCCTGTTTTCATCATGGCGCAGGGATGTCTCATGAGGAATTACGCGACGACTTGGAGCAATCACGCGGAATTGCAGGTGCGGCAGGAGTGCATCCGGCGTGGTTGGAGGATTCTGAAAATGTGATTTCCGCTGTAGTGCCTGATGAGGGCGGATCAACCTCGCGTGGAGTGTATTAAATCGCTTTTTCCTGAAAATTAAGCGGTCGTCAACTGACCCCGCAGCTTGCAAACCGCATCCGCCTGCATTAGAAGAAATGTCCCTTTTTATGAAAACACCGAATGTAACCATCTACGACACAACCCTTCGCGACGGCACGCAAGGGACGGGGATTTCCTTTAGTGTCACGGACAAGATTCGCGTGGCGGAGAAGCTGGATGCGTTCGGGGTGCACTACATCGAGGGGGGATTTCCCGGCTCGAACCCGAAAGACGCGGAGTTTTTCAAAGAAGCAAAACGGCGGCCATGGAAGAACGCGAAGATCACGGCATTCGGGGCGACCCGGCGCGGCAAGTTCGCGGTGGAGGACGATCCTCTCGTGCGGGTGCTGCTCGATGCGGAGACGCCGGCCGTGACCATCGTCGGCAAAACCTGGCCGATGCAGGTGACTGGCGTGCTCGGCGTGACGCTCGAGGAGAATCTCTCGATGATCGCGGACACGGTGCGCTACTTGAAATCGATGGGGCGCGAGGTGCTCTACGACGCGGAACATTTTTTCGATACCTACAAGGATGGAGAAAAAGGTGACCGCGAATACGCACTGGCTACGCTCAAGGCGGCGCGCGATGCGGGCGTGGATATGCTCGTGCTGTGCGATACGAATGGCGGCTCGCTTCCCGAGTATATCGGCCGGACGACGGAGGAAGTGTATGCCGCGCTCCAGACACCCTTGGGAATCCATACGCACAACGATTGCGGTCTCGGCGTGGCAAACGCCCTGGCAGCGGTGCGTGGCGGGGCTACGCAGGTCCAGGGGACGATCAATGGCTACGGCGAGCGCGTGGGGAACTGCGACCTCATCACCATCATGGGCAACCTGCAGCTCAAAATGGGGACGCCCGTGGCGACCGATCTCACGAAACTGCGCGAGCTTTCGCTCTTCGTCGATGAACTTGCGAATGTGCCGCATAACATCCGCGCTCCCTATGTCGGTGCGGCGGCGTTTACCCACAAGGGGGGGCAGCACGTCCACGCCATCCAGAAATTTTCCCACAGCTACGAGCACATCGACCCGAAACAGGTCGGCAACCAGCAGACCATCGTCATGTCGGACATGGCCGGGCAGAGCAACGTGCTGGTAAAGGCGGAGGAACTCGGGTTCAAATTTGAAAAAGGGGCAGTCGAGGTGAAGGAAATCCTCAACGAAGTGAAGCGCCTGGAAAACGAGGGCTACGAATACGAGGCGGCGGATGCCTCGTTACAGCTCCTCATCCAGCGCATCCTGAAGCGGCACAAGCCCGCGTTTGAACTGCTGGAATACCACACCACCTTCCAACGCTCCGGCGACGGGGCGTCCACCAACTGCGAGGCGACCGTGAAAGTCGCGGTCAATGGGGTGGAGGAATACACCGTGGCGGAGGGCGACGGCCCCGTGAATGCGCTCGACAGCGCGTTGCGCCAGGCGTTGAAGCCGTTTTACCCGCAGATCGACCAGATCGTGCTGGAGGACTACAAGGTGCGCATCATCGCCAGCCAGAAAGGGACGGCGGCGCGCACCCGCGTGTTGATCCTCTCCACGGACGGGCACAAGAGCTGGGGCACGGTCGGCGTCTCCGACAACATCATCGAGGCAAGCTGGCTCGCGCTGGTGGACAGCTTTGAATACAAGCTGCTCGGGGAAAATTGATTTTCGCGGTGGTGGTGACCGTGTGTGCGGTCAGAGGGGAGGGAGGCGCGCCTTGAGGTCCTCGTAACGCGAGACCTTGAACTGCCCTCCCGAGGCGACACGCTTCGTTTTCACCTTCACTACCACCGGTTCATCGCCGGAAGAGAAGCTGAACTCGACAGTCTCCGTCGTGACGCTGCCCCCCTTGCCGTCACCCGCGCCGTAATATTTGCCGCCCGCATAGCGGACCCCGCTGGGGCCGGAATAGCGATTTGCGGGATGGGAGAAAGTGTTGACCGCGATCGCCGCCGTTTCCGAGCCCGCCGCCACCGTTATAGTGCGATGCTGGTCGATGAATTTCGTGGGATCGTAATAATTGGCGAAATCCGGCGCAAAGGCCGAGCGGTTCATGCCGATGGTGAGGTTTTTGCGGATCTCGAAATGCAGGTGCGCGGGGTACATCCCGTGCGCGGTGCCGATGGTGCCGATCTCCTGTCCGCGGGTCACGGCATCGCCCGGTTTCACCTTGATTTCATTCAGGTGCCCGTAGAGCGAATCCACGCACACGAGCTGGCCGTTCTCATAATAACCGTGGCGGACGATCACGACATTGCCCCAGCCGAGAAAAACATCTGCCGCGAAAACCACCGTGCCATTGCCGATGCAGTAAACCGGGTCGCCCAGGTCGTGGTCTCCCCCGGCGTTGCAATCCCAATCCTCGCCGAGGTGGCCTCCCTGCACGAAACCGCGCGCCTTGTAGTAGCCATGCGCATCCGGTTTCCCCACGGGGTAGTCAAAGCCATCCGCCACGCGCACAGTCGCCGTGTCGGCGGCAGCGGCACACACTTGCAAGGCGATGACCGCCATGATTCCCATCCAGACCCTTTTCATAGACGGGCTGGTTTAAAGAAAATCGCGGTGGAAGCGCAAGGCTTTTCCCGGCGGATTCGTTAAGGCGTATTAAGGATGTGTCAGCAGATACACGAGCAGACCGCCCCCGAGCACGATGCGGTAAATCGCAAACGGGACGAACCCGTGTTTCTTCACCCAGTTCATGAACCAGGCGATCACGGCAAAGGCCACAATGAACGACACGACAAAACCGATGGCGAGCGTGATCCATTCGTGCGCCCCCATGACGATCGGCCCCGAGAGCGCGTCGCTGCCGCTGACCGGACCGTGGGAGAATGCGGCTTTCACGAGTTTGAGGCCCGCAAATCCCGTGGCCACCACCATCGTCGGGATGGAGAGGAAAAAGGAGAATTCCAGTGCAGACTCGCGTGACATGCCGGCGACCTGGCCCGCGGCGATGGTGGACATCGAGCGCGAGGTGCCCGGGAATACGGCGGAGAGAATCTGGCAGGCGCCGATCCAGATGGCCTGCGGCAGCGTCATCTCCTCCATGTGCAGCGTCTTCGGAGCCTTGAAAAAGGCGTCCACGATCCACATCACGATGCCGCCCACAACCAGCGAGGTGGCGATCACGTGCAGGCTTTCGAGATTGTCCTTGATCAGCTTGGAGAGCACAAACGCGGGAATGGCCGTCACCACGAAGGCGACGAGCACCAACGTGAGCGGGTGGGTGAGCACCGTGCGGTCGCCGCGTTCACCCTTTGGGAAAGTGCGGATGAACTGCGCGATCCGCTTGCGGAAATAGACCGGCAGCGTGAGGATTGCGCCGAGCTGGATCACGATGGAGTAAATTTTCCAGAAATCGCTTTTGAGGCTGATATTCAGCGCCCCCTCCACGAGACGCAAGTGGGCGGTGGAACTGACCGGGAGAAACTCCGTGAGCCCCTCGACGATGCCGAGCAGCAGGGAAAGAAGATAATCGTGCACAGGGATTGCCTAGGGTGGCGTGGCGGACGATGGAGAGAGTGTTTTGAGCGGGGAACTTAGATCGCGTTGTCGCCGCGTTCCTCGGTGCGGATGCGGACGGCCTCCTCGATGGGGAGGACGAATACTTTTCCGTCGCCGATCTTGCCGGTCTTCGCAGCGGCGACGATGGCGTCCACGGCCTTCTGCACGCGGTCATCGGCGAGCACGACTTCAAATTTCACCTTGGGCAAAAAATCGACGGTGTATTCGCTGCCGCGATAGATTTCGGTGTGGCCTTTCTGGCGTCCGAACCCCTTTACCTCGGTGACCGTCATCCCTTCCACGCCGATTTCAGAGAGAGCCTCTTTGACGTCTTCCATTTTGAACGGTTTGATAATCGCCTCGATCTTTTTCATAAGTGTTCTATCTCCATAGGCATCCCTATCGAAAATGGCAAGTCCTATGCGCCTGATTTTTTACCCGGGACAAAAGTATTTGTGCGCGGGGCCGGCCATGTGAATATTTCCGCCATGGCAAACATAGCGAGTTGGGTGCGTGAGAACGACGGGCAATACCGCTTTTTCGACCGGTTTGTGGAAAAGTGCCCGGACCTAAGGCTTTTCAACGCGCGTGTCGAGCCTGTGGACTGGTCGCAGATGGACGGTCTGCTGCTCACCGGTGGCGAGGACATTCCCGGCGAAATGCTGCACCAGCCAGTGCCCGACCCGAAACTGATCGAGGAGCCGAACCCGGCGCGGAGCGCGTGGGAATTTGAGATCTTGCAGCGCGCCTTGCAGGATGGAAAGCCGGTCTTTGCCGTGTGCAAGGGCCACCAGGTGCTCAATGTCGGCCTCGGCGGCACGCTTTTTCTCGACATTCCCGGACACGACCAGCCGGAGATGAAGATGGAGAACATCCAGCCGATGCGCTACACGGCGGCGGTGCCCGGGCACCAGCGCTTTGAATTTGTGAACAGCTCGCACCACCAGGCGATCGACAGGCTCGGCGACGGGCTGGAGGTCGAGGCGTGGTGCCCCACCGACGAGATCATCGAGCAGGTGAGGCTGCGCGGGCACCCGTTTGTGCTAGGCGTCCAATATCACCCGGAGCGCGATTGGTTATATGAAAGTCTGTTTTCGGACTTTTTTGACCACGTTCTGAAAAATGACACACGCCAACGCATTGCATAAATCCGCGGATGAAGTGCCTCTCGACCTCACGGTCCGGGTGGGGCTGGAATTTGTTTACGAGGCATCCGCGATCACACCCATTTTTTTGCTGATCAAACCCCGGCTCGACACCTGGCAGTATATCGAGAAGGAGCAGCTCAGCGTCGATCCCAAGCTCTCCTCGCAGGAATATGAGGACACGCATGGCAACATCGTCCAGCGTCTGAATCTTCATCCCGGCCGCACCACGATCCGCCACGACGCGTTTGTCTCCGTGCCGTCGCTCCCGGAGAACCATGGGGCCATCGATGAGCCGGTGCCCGTCGCAGAGCTGACATCCGAGCTGCTGCGCTACACGCTGCCGAGCCGCTATTGCGACTCCGACAGGTTGCTCGATTTCGCCTTCAAAAATTTCGGCGATGTCCCGCAGGGCTTTCAGAGGGTGCAGGCGATCTGCGACTGGGTGCATCGCAATGTGGAATACCGTTTCGGCAGCGGAAGCCCGAACCGCAGCGCATCGGAAACCATCAGCCAGCGCTTTGGCGTCTGCCGCGATTTTGCCCACGCGGCCATCGCCCTCTGCCGCACGTTCAACATCCCCGCGCGCTATGTCACCGGCTATGTGCCCGACATCGCCTTCCTTGACCCCGGCTCGCCAATGGATTTTCACGCCTATTTCCAGGTTTACATCGGGCATCGCTGGCACACTTACGACGCGCGCTTCAACGTGCCGCGCGTGGGACGGATCAAGATCGCGTGCGGGCTCGACGCGGTGGATGGCGCATTTGCCACCGTTTACGGCGCGGCCAGCCTCGTTCATTTCGACGTCTGGGCCTACCAGGTCGATCCGAAAGAGGTGGACCTCAACGATCCCGTCGATCTTTCCAAACGGCTCGATGGCACGCCGGAATTGCGGTTCCCCGAAGTGACCGTGCCGTGATTGCAGGAGCCTTGGTCGATAACAATCGTTGTCACGATTCAACTTTGGGGAGATAAACAAAAGCTCCGTTTTCGAATTTCTTTTCGAAGCTGTCGAGGACTGCAAAACGTGAAACCAATTCGTCCACGGATTCCTGCGTGTATTCGGACGGGATGCGCCATTCTGTAGGATATTTCACGGCGGAGGGATCGTTCCACAAAGGCACTCGAAACGAAATCCCAGTGAATTTTGTGGGAAAATCCGCCTTTACCTTGATATTTTGGTAAGGAGTATTTTGGAATTCAAAGTCGATGAAAAGTTCCGCTTCGACGTCGAAGCAGTCGGCGTTCCGTTTTTTAAATTGGAGGTAGTAAACATCGATGGGATTATGCGCCGAATCAATATAGACACTCCCTCCTTCCCAGCGGCTGGGAGCCCTGTAAAGTCCTGAAAACTTCCGCCAATCCTTCTCTGGGAGTGAAATGCCGTCCAAGGTAAAGGAGAGACTATCCTCATTGGAATTCTTGATGCAGAATTCGATCTCAATTGAATACAGCAGCGATGGAGGGATATTTGAAAAAGGGTTGAACACGATGCTTCCATTCATCGTCGAGCCTGTCTCCTCCAACTGTTCGATGGGAAAATTCTTCACGGTGCAATTTTCCCCAAATTTTAAGAGGAAGCAGGCTTGCCGAGTTGCAGGCGCTCGTCGCTCTGCAAAATCTCGTCGAGATGGCTCCAGCCGGTGTCGTCCAGCGCCTGGAAGGCATTGAGGTAGATCGCCACAATCTGCGGGTCGTGCTTTTGCAGCAGGTCGCCGATCACTTTTTCGAGGACTGCCTTTTCGGGCTGGGCGGGGAGTTGCTCCACGGTGCCGTTTTCGTCGTGCGCGATGCCGAGTCCGTCGAGGAAATCACAGAGGAGTTGCGTATGCTTCCCCACGAGCCAGATTTGCAGGATGTGGCCGGCGATGGCGTCGCCCGACTTGCGGCCGAGGGCGTCCTGCATCCACGCGTAGCGTTCGTTGCGCGGCTTGCGCTCCACAAAGATGGGGCGGAGCTTCCGCTGCTTTGCAAGCGCCTCGATCGTGGCCTTGTAGAGCGGCTTTTCGTTTTCATACAGGTGGGAGAAAAGATTCGCGATCTGCGCGGAGGGGCTGCGCTGGATGATGTCGGAGGCGGATAACTTGGTGCTCATGATTTGGGAGGGGGAGCATCACCGACCCCGCCGGAAAAGGAAAGCGGAGTTTTTTGTTTCTGCGAGGTGATGTAAGTAAGGAGCATCACCCAGAAGGTGAGGCCGAGGGTGAAGAGCGGGAACTGGAGCAGCGGCGGCATGCTGTAGATCACTGCCACGAGAGGAATCCAGACGCCCCAGTTCGCGACCAGGGTCGGGACGGCCTTGTTCTTGTAATAATCCGCCGTCAGCACGCGCGACATTCCCTTGAGCGCGTAACCCTGGTTTTTCCATTCGTAGGCGCCGAGGCTGAGCGGTGTGGCGAGGATGGGGGTATAGACAAACTGGTCCACCATCGCCTTTTTCACGATCGTCCAAAAATCGACGCCCGTGCCGAAAAGACGCCCCTGCAACTGGTAAAACAGGTCCACGATCATCCCCTCGAACCCCCAGAGACACATGTTGAAAACAATATTCTTCCAGTTCTGCGGGGTGACCCTGCCCCGCTGGAAGATCACAATCGCGAGGATTTCCGGCAGAACGCCGCCCGCCATCGCCGCCGCGAACGCGCTGAAGAGGAGCCCGCCGTTGCGTTTCCATTCCGCGAGCACCGCCAGGCACTGCTGCATCGCGGGGAAGGAATAGTACGCCACCACGATCGCCACCATCAAAACCTGCACCACCAACCCGGGGATCAGGTTGGCCCTTGCGGCCCGCAGGCCGATGAGCAGCGGTGTTTTTTCGGTATGCACTTGGGAACGCACAGGCTATAGAAAACCGTGGCTGTGACAAATGCGAAGTCGCCGGGATTTGGCGAATCGCCATTTCTGGGCCATGATTGGGAAGCAGATGCAGAAGAAAAGATCGATCAAGTCCGTGACATTGGACGAGCTGACAGCCTGGTTTTCCGGGCTGGGGCAGAGCGCGTACCGGTCCAAACAGGTGATGCAGTGGCTGTATGGCAAGCGGGTGAAGTCCTTTGAGCAGATGACGGATGTCCCCGCGGCCTTCCGCGAAAAGCTGGCGGAGGAGTTTTCCTTTGAGGAAATCAAACCTGTGCGCAAGCAGGGATCGAAGGACACCACGCGGAAATTCCTGTTCCAGCTTGGCGACGGGAGCTTCATCGAGTCGGTGCTCATCCCGGCTTCGCCGTCGCTGTATGGCGAGACCTCGGACCGCCGCACCATCTGCGTCTCCACGCAGGTCGGCTGCGCCTATGGGTGCAAGTTCTGCGCGAGCGGGCTCGACGGCTTTGCCCGGAACCTCGACGCGGGGGAGATCGTGGACCAGATTTTGCAGGTCGAGGAAGTGAGCGGCGAGAAGATCAACAATATTGTCTTCATGGGCATGGGGGAGCCGCTGGCGAATTACAAGAACCTCATGCAGGCCATCGCGATCATCAACGCCCACTGGGGCGTCGCCCTCGGCGCGCGCCACATCACCGTCTCCACCAGCGGGCTCGCGCCGCGGATCAGGGAGTTTGCCGACCAGCCACTCCAAGTGCGTCTCGCCATTTCCCTGCACGGCGCCACCGACGAGGTGCGCGAGCAGATCATGCCGGTGAATCGCAAATACAACCTCGAGACGCTGATCGAGGCGTGCGAGTACTACCACCGCAACAAAAAGCAGCGCGTCACTTTTGAATACATCCTCATCGACAACCTGAACGATACCGAGGAGCAGGCGCACGCGCTCGCGGCGCTCTCCCTGAGGCTGGAGGCGAAAGTGAACCTCATTCCCTACAACAAGGTCGAGGGGCTCCCGTGGGAGCGTCCTTCCATCCGCCGCCAGGATTATTTCCTGGGCATCCTCCGGCAGCACAAGGTCGTGGCCACCATCCGGCGCGAAAAGGGGCACGATATCGACGCCGCCTGCGGCCAGTTGCGCCTCCAGGCCACCCGTGATAAATCTTTTGCAGAAAACGCAGACACACGCTAGGTAAGCGCTATGGCGGATCACGAGGAACCCGAGAAAATCTGGGACGAGTACGATTGGGAGCGTTTTCTCCAGCAGCAGGATCGCAAGACCGAGCGATACATGGAGCTGCTCGAGAAGTATATCGACGACCCGAATCGCGACCAGATCATTGCCCGCGAGATGGGGTGGTACCACCTCCTCGACGAGGAAGGGCGCAACTGGGCTGATAATGTCGATTCCCTTTTCTCCGAGGAAATGGAACTTGCTGCCGACGAGGAGTGCGAGGAATGCGAGGGGGAGCATGAGATGGAGAGCTTCGAGATGCACCCGCTTTACAAGGCCTCTTTTGCGCTCACCGTCTGGATCGACCAGATGTTCGAGGAGATGGATGAACTGCAAAACCACCCCTCCGCCGTGCGGCTGGCGACCCAATCCTCCATCGCCAGCGCAAAGCTCGCCTCCGCTCTCAGCGACGACGACGTGGACGAGCTCGGGATGACCATCGCCTACCTGAAACGCGCCCTCAAGGCGATCACCAACGCCATGGAAGCCGGCCTGCACCTCAAGCAGGAGATCAAGCTCGACGAGGAAAAAGGGGCCGCGCTCGACCAGCGGCTCTTCCAGATCAGGGACGGAATCATCTGCCTGATGGGGGAATACCGCTCCGAATGGCGCCGCAGGTTCGAGGGGCGATAAATTTTTCTGAATAAAGCAACAGCCGTTGCGTCCAACCTAATGCCAGCCGAAGCGGGAAATACCACTGTAGAGATCGACGATGTCGAACTGGTCAAGAAATGCCAGGGCGGTGATACGAGCGCTTATAACGAGCTGGTCACAAGATACAGAGGAAAAGTGTACGCAATGATTTACAACATGGTGCGCAACGAGCAGGACGCGTGGGACCTGGCACAGGATGGATTCCTGAAAGCATGGAAATCCATCGGCCACTTCCGCGGGCAGTCGGCTTTTTACACGTGGCTGTACCGCATCATGACGAATGTCACCATCGACTGGCTCCGCAAAAAGCAGATCCAGGGGACGGCGGAATTTGACGACGCGGTGGAAATGAGGAACATCGAGCCCGGCTCCGCCACCGCGCCGAAGGCAGAGCTTTTGCCCGACGAGAAGATGGAGCATGCCGAAATCCGCAAGCGGATCGACGCGGCGCTCGAGAAACTCTCGCCCGAGCACCGGGCCGTGATCGTGATGAAGGAGATCGACGGCCTGCAATACAATGAGATCGCCGAGGCGCTCGAATGCTCCCTGGGCACCGTGATGTCGCGACTTTTTTACGCGCGGAAGAAACTCCAAACCCTGTTGAAGGACGTCTATGAAAACATTTGAGGAAAAATTCACAGCGTGGGTGGACGGACAGCTGAAGGGCCGGGAACTTGCCGAGTTCGAGGCGGAGTTGTCCAATGTCAACGAGGCGGAGCTGGACAAGATCGCAGCCCGCAACGTGGGGAACCTGCTGCGCGGCCATGGCCGCGCGCCGGAATTGCAGAATGCCGATTTCTTCAACCACCAGCTCATGCGCCAGATCGAGGCGGACCAGCCGAAGCCTGCCGCCGCCAGGGCGGAGAAGCGGGCATGGTTCTCGTGGTCGCTTTCCCGCATGGCACTGGCAGGCGCGCTCAGCATCGCCGTGGCGTTCGGGCTTTATGAAATCATGATCCCGCAACAGCCGCTCCAGAAGCCGGCGCAGTCGCAGGGGATCGTCCAGATCATCACCACCAAGGGGGGTGACGAGGGTATCTCCGCGGTGGCATACCAGTCCCGGCGGAACGACGTGACCGTGCTCTGGCTGGATGGCTTGAAATACATTCCCGACCAGAAGAAGGATGCGCCGGAGAAAAAAGCGCAGACCGAAAAAAAGCAGGACACTAAATAACGGATGCCTCTTAAAAAACATTTCGCGTTTGTCTTCCTCCTCGCCCTGCTGGCGATGGGATGCAGCCCCGCGTCGCACGCCGAGGAGTCGATCTGGAGCGCGGTGGTGCTGGCGACGAACGAGGAACTCCCGAAGGACCCCGCGCCGGAGATCAAAAACTACTACGCCAAGCTCAAGGATGTGTTTGGATACAACCAGTTTGAACTGATAGGCCACCACCAGGAATTCCTGAACAGCCCGGAGGAGCGCTGGCTCGTGCCCGGCAAGGATTTTTCGCTCCAGGTCAATTCCAAGCAGTCCTCGAAGGAAGGCTTCTACCGGATGAAACTGGAATTGTTTCAGGACAAAAAATTGCTCGCCGAAATGGATGCCCGTTTTTCGGGCCAGAATGTGCTGTTTATTCGCGGCCCGCTCTACGGCATGGGGCAGTTCATCATTATCCTCGTGTTGAAATAATTCCCGCTTCCCCGTCTTTCGCGGGGAAGATTACGAGGGAAACCAACCGCCCAGTTGGGCGACTGTGAGCTGGTCTAGGCGCTCCACGGCGAGGTCAGCTTTGCCGAGGTCGGCGAGTGGATTGGTTGTCGCAACGGCCACCACTTTCATCCCGGCATTGTGCGCCGCCTCGATGCCAACATGGGCGTCCTCGAATACCACACACCGGTCCGGGGCGCGGCTGATTTTTGAGGCGGCCTTGAGGAAAACCTCGGGGTCGGGCTTGCCGTGCGAGACATCCTCGGCGGAGACAATGTCGGCGAAATATTCCCGGAGGTGGATCACCTCCAGCGAGACCTCGATGTTCAGCCGGTGGGTGGAGGAGCCGATCACGCAGGGGATGCCGGCGTCCTTGAGCCGACGCAGCCATTCCGTGATGCCCGGGAGCGGGGAGAGCCCGCGCTCCTTCACGATGTCGCGGTAGAGCGCCTCCTTGCGGAGCGAAAGCCGCTGGATTTCGGCGGGGTCGCGGCTCCACTGGAGCTGCTCGGGAATGATGTATTCATTCTTCCGGCCGAAGCCCCGCTTGAAATGGCCTTCCGGCAGCGGCTTGGAAATCTCCACCGCCAGGCGTTCCCAGCTCTCCTCGTGCTGCGACGACGAGTCGATGACGACGCCGTCCCAGTCGAAGATCGCCCCCCAGAGTTGCCCGCTTCCCTTATTCAATGCGTTTGAGGGAGGGGATTTCGTAGCTCTGCATCAGCGCGGGGGCCTGTTCCTCGACTTCCTTTGCGTCGAGGTAAATGACCGTCGGGCTGGTTTCAAATTCCACCTTGTGGAAACCGTCGATTGGCTTTTTCACCGCTGTCTCGACGTCGGCGATGCTGTTGATCGGCACATCGTTGATCTTGGTCACGATCACGCCGCCGAGGTCTTCATAGCCGATGGTGGCGGGGGAGTTGAAGACATGGCTGATGAAAAGAACCTTCTTCTTGCCCTCGGGGAAAAGCTCCGACTGGAACTGGTCCATGTAAACGAAACGCTGGGGCGCCTTCTTGTACCATTCGCTGCCCCACTCCTTCAAATACTGGCGGGTGAGTTCCTGGATCACGAGGCCGCCCAGCACGTAATACTTCGGCGCACGCCCGATGGTGTAGGGCTCGATCACGTAATCCTCCGGCGGGCGGTTCGCCACGCTGATATCCACCACCTTGGCCTCGCCCTTGCGGAGAATTTTGAATTTCAGCACATCGCCCTCGAAGCTTTTCGTGGAGATGAGATGGGTGAGCGAGAGCTTGCCGTAGACCGGGTCGGAATAGGTGCCGTCGCGGTCGATGTTCTTGTCGCCGATGGCGGTGATCACATCGCCCACCTGCAGGCCGGCCTTGTCGGCGGGGCCGTTCTTCTGGATCTGCGTGACATACACGCCCGAGTCGGCGGTCTTCATGCCGGCATACTCGCGCAGTTGCGGGTCGCGCGTGGGAGCCCAGAGCATGCCGGCCTTGGGGAATCCCTTGTAATCCTTCTTCGCCACGGCGGCGAGGAAGTGCTCGATCACGGGGGCGGGGATGATATCGACATTCTGCGAACGCGAGTCATACCGCATGAGCAGGCCGACCAGCTTGTTTTCTTTGACTACGGGGACGGTGAAGCTGTTGTCGCGGTATTGCAGCGAGGCGGTGAGGCGGTAAATGAGAAGCGCCGTGTCGTCGAGCGGGTAGCGGGCGACATCCACGGAGGTGATCAGGCCCGCCGTGCTGAGGAGTGCGCCAGTGCTCTCCAACTGCCAGATGGAAACCTTGTCGCCCACTTGGGCGCTTTTCAATTCCATCGGCTTGATGCCGTCGAGGAAGCTCGCGTCATTGGCTTTCAGGATCGCGAGGTTTGCCTCGTAATCGACATACTCCACGGAGGCCACGGTGCGCTCGCCACCGTCTGCTTTTTCAAACTCCACGTAGTTGGCATTGGCTACCAATTCGGCGGTCACCAGCACGCGCTTGCCCGCGATCACGGTGCCCAGGGCGCGGCGGGGCGGGTAGGGGGCTTTCTTGCTCCACGGGCGGATGAAATCGTAGGGCTGCGTGGTGACATTCACGCGCACCACGGAGACCGGTTTTTTCGAGGCCGCCTCGGGGGGCGCGGCAGGTGCGGCTGCGGCGGCGGGAGCGGCCGCATGCGCAGGGGTGATGGAGGCGACGCACGCGAGAACGAGTGCGGCCAGCGATTGCTTGGAGATCATGTTTTTGGAAAGTGAAAGAATGCTCATGGGATTTTCTCCTCGGGATCGCTTAATGGAGGGCCTCCACCAGGTTTTGTTCCTTGAGGACGTTGTAGCGGGTCTTGATGCGCTCCTTGGAGGCTTCCACCGCCCCGCGGTCGAGCACGATCGGCAGGCCGCTTCCCACCACCTTGATCACATACTGGTCCGCCTCTTTCGCAAAAGCGGCCGCGAGGTCCTCCATGTTCTTGATTTTTGTGCCGTTCACCTCGTCCACCACCGTGTAGCGGAAGGCGCCCAGGTAGGTGTTGATCGGCTCGGGCAGGATGCCGCTGATCACCACCACCTCCGGGTGTTCCTTGTAGATTTCATCCGAAATAAAGAAGTCGAAATAGTAGCGCAGGCGCAGGTCGTCCACGCCGTTTGCCTCCATGAAGTCGCGGCCGAGAGGCTGGAAAAGCAGCCCGCCGAACACCACATAGCGCGGGCGCACCTCGTAGGCATTGGCCTGCATGCCGAACGGCCACGGGGCGGTGAGCGGCACGGTGACGTCCATTTCCTTCTTGTCGCGCATGATGTGGAGTTTCACCTCGTCGCCCTTGAACTTGCGCTCCACGATCTCCGCCATCGGCACGCGCTCGCCATCGAGTTCCACGAAGGAATCGCTGGCAATCGGGTGGTCGTCGATGCTCAGCAGCACGTCACCCGTCTTCAGGATGCCGTTGCACGCGCCGGCAGCCGCCACGCTCCCCACCATCACCCCGCGGTCGTCGTCCTGCAGCCCGAGAGCGCGGCGCATCGCGGCATTTTGCAGGTTGAAGGTGGACATGGAGAGGTCCATGTATTTGTCATATTTGCCATCCTCGACGTCCTTGAGGAAACGCTTCACCACCGGGATCGGGATCATGTAGCCGGTGTTCTGGGCCACGTCGCCGCTGTAACCCTGGAAGGCGACGCCGACCACCTTGCCATCCTGCAGCACCGGGCCGCCGCTGTTGCCGGGATTGATCGGCGCGGAGGTCTGGATGGTGAGGTGCTGGTCCACACCGGAGTGGGAGTAGGTCTGGAAATCGATGCGGGAGACGATGCCATTCGTCACCGACATCCGCTCGCCGCCGATCGGGAACCCGTAAACGGTGACCGTCGATTCAATCTCCGGGATGCCGCCGAGTTGCAGCGGGATGGTGTTCTTGAAAAAATTCGCATCGTCGATCTTGAGGATCGCGAGGTCGCAATCGTGCGCGACGAATTCCACCTTCGCCACGTATTGCTTCGGGTCGTTGTCCTTTTCCACCTTGATGAAGCGGGCGTTGCTGATCACGTGGGCGTTTGTCATCACGCGCTGGCCGTCGATCACGAATCCCGCGCCGACGCCGCCGCTGATGCCGCCGGGCAGCCATGGCACCTTGTAGTTGGCGTCTTGTGATGTGACGGTGATCCTGACGAGGCTTTTACGGACTTCCGCTGCGGGAGTGACTGCCAGTGCGGAGGTGGTGAGCAACGAACAGACAACGAGGGCTTTCCAAAGGAAACGATGCATGAGTGGGTTAGATTACTTGAACCATTTGACCTGTAAATCACATAACGGTTCAAAAAATTGTTTACGACCCGTTATGCATGGAAAGGGGGCGGCTTTCAGGGACCCGTCTGGAGAGCCCGGAGATTTTCCTTCGCCACCCGGTTGGCCGGGTCGAGGCGCAAAGCTTCCTGGAACTCGGCAATGGCCTCCCTGGCGTTGTTCAACTGGAGCAAGGCGCTGCCGAGATTGTTGTGCGCGTCCACGTTGCGGGAGTTGAGGCGGAGGGTCTCGCGGTATTGCGCGGCGGCTTCGCCCGGGCGCTCCTTGTCAAAGAGGGCATTGCCGAGGTTGTAATGGGCCAGTTCCAGGCCGGGGTCGATCTCCAGTGCAGCCTCGTATTCCGCGATGGCATCGTCCGTCTTCCCCTGCTGGAGCAGGGCGTTGCCGAGATTGTTGTGGACCATGGCGAAGCGGAGATCGCATTGCAACGCCCGGTGATATTCCGCGATGGCCTCGTCCACCTGGCCGAGGCGCCGGAGGGCGTTGCCCAGGTTGTTGTGCGCCTCGGTGCTGGCGGGCTTGAGGCGCAGTGTCTCGCGATATTCCGCCACGGCCTCGGCCGTCTTTCCTTCCTGAAAGAGGGCCATGCCGAGGTCATTGTGCGCTTCCGCGTAACCGGGGTTGATGCGCAACGCTTCGCGGTAATGCGCAATGCCATCGCCGGTTTGTCCATGCTCGACGAGGGTGAGGCCGAGGCTGACATCGGCGACATAGTTTTCCTTTGTGCAGCGCAGCGTATGCGTCCAGAGCGCGGCGCTGTCATGCCAGTAAGTGGCCTGCACCCACGCCTCCGCGGCAAAAACAGAAAGCACAGTGGCTGCGCCCGCTCCCAATGCGAGGCGACGCCACCGCCAGCCGGAGGTCCATTCCGCCACCAGCCAGGTGATGGCGATGCACAGCCCGATCTGCGGCAGGTAGGTATAGCGGTCGGCGTAAGCCTGGCGGCCCACCTGCAAAATACCGATGACGGGCACCAGCATGCCGAGATACCAGAGCCAGCCCGCGAGCAGGTATGGCTGCCTGTGCCGAGCCCGGATGGTCCACGCAGTGATCGCCGCCAGCAGCAGGAGCGAGAGGGCGATCTGCCATGCCTGCCAACCGTTCTTTAGGAGCGGATACAAGACCGCCATGGGGAGGGGATAAACGAGTTTTTCGAGATAGATGGAACAGGCCACCAGCGCGTTTTCGATTCTTCCCGCGAGGGAGAGGCGCTCCAGCGGCTGGAGGGTTTCCTGCTGCACCAGCACCGTCACCGCGCATACGATGGCGGAAAGCAGGAAGAGCGGCGCTTTCTCCCGCAAGAGGGGGATTATCGCCCCCCTGCCGTTCAGCCTGCCGAGCGGCCAGTAATCAAGCAGGAGCAGCACGAAAGGCGTGGTGACAAGCATCGGCTTGCTCATCAGGCCGAGCGCGAACCAGGACACAACGGCGGCAAAACGCCATATAGACCCTTTCGACCCGTGCCGCGCATAGCGCGCATACGCCCAGAGCGTGAGCATGAAAAAAATCCCGCTCAACAAATCCTTGCGCTCGGAAACCCATGCGACGGATTCCACGCGCAGCGGATGGATTGCAAACAGCGCCGCGACAAATGCGCTCCTCCACCGCGCCCCGGTGAGTTCCAGCAGCATGAGGAAGAGCAGGATCGCCCCCGTGGCGTGGAGCAGCACATTCGAGAGATGGTGCCAGCCCGGCTGCTGGCCGTGTAACTGGCAGTCGAGCATGTGCGAGAGGGTGGTCAGCGGATGCCAGTTGTGGGCGTGGACATGCGTGAAGGTCCATGCCGCGCCGTGGAGGGACAGCCCCTTTGCCACCACCGGGTTTGCATAGACATACTGGTCGTCGTCATAATTGACGAATTCAAAACGGCGCGTCTGACCAAACACCGCGAAAACCAGCAGCGCCAGCAGCAAGCAAATCCCGGCTCCGCTCCAGCCGATGGAGGAGGCTTTTGCGTCGCCATGGGAGTTGCCGTTCATCTCACCAATGCGAAGTGGAGGATCCCGGGATCAGACGTTGAAGCGGAACTCGATTACGTCGCCATCCTGCACGACGTATTCCTTGCCCTCGATACGGAGCTTGCCGGCCTCGCGGGCCTTGGCGTTGGAGCCGAGGCGGATGAGGTCGTCGAAATGGACGGTTTCCGCCGCGATGAAGCCGCGCTCGAAATCGGTGTGGATGACGCCCGCCGCCGCCGGGGCCTTGTCGCCCGCCTTGATCGTCCACGCGCGGGTTTCCTGTTCGCCGGTGGTGAGGTAGGTGCGGAGGCCGAGGAGATGATACACGGCGCGGATGAGCGAGCCGACGCCGCTGTCATTCACCCCGAGGTCCTTCAAAAATTCCTTCGCTTCCTCGTCGCTGAGATCGATGAGCTCGCTCTCGATCTGCGCGCTGATCACCACTGCCTCGGTGGCGAGGTGGGAGCGCACGTAATCCTGCACGGCCTTCACGTAGCGGGCGGAGGGATGGACTTCCATGGCGTCCTTTGCAAGGCCGCCCTCCTGCTCCTGCGCGGCGTCCATCTCGGCGGCGATGTGGGCGAGGTCGGATTCCGCCACGTTGCACGCAAAGATCGTCGGCTTGGAACTCAGCAGGCAGAAATCGCGGGCGATCTTTGCCTCGTCGTCGCCCAGTTCCAGCAGGATCGCGGGCTTGCCGGAATCGAGGTGGGGAATCAATTTTTCAATCACCGCCATCTCGGCTTTCGCGGCCTTGTCGCCGGCGCGGACATTCTTGTGCAGGCGCTCGGCGCGCTTTTGCAGGGAGCCGAGGTCGGCGAGCACGAGTTCGGTGGTGATCACCTCGATGTCGCGGATCGGGTCGATGGAGCCGCTCACGTGGTGGATGTCGTCATTTTCAAAGCAGCGGACCACCTGCACGATGGCGTTCACCTCGCGGATGTGGCTCAGGAACTGGTTGCCGAGGCCCTCCCCCTGGCTGGCGCCGCGCACGAGGCCGGCGATATCGACAAACTCGATCGCCGCGGGAACCAGTTTCTTCGAGCTGGAAAGTTTCGAGAGCACCTCCAGGCGCGGATCGGGCACGGTCACGATCCCCTGGTTCGGGTCGATGGTGCAGAATGGGTAGTTCGCGGCCGTCGCTTTCCGCGTACGCGTGACTGCGTTGAAGAGGGTGGATTTTCCGACGTTTGGTAAACCGACGATGCCTGCGCTTAACATAGGGCGCGAACGATAGCCGACTTCCCGCGACCCCGCACGGAAAATTATGCCGGAGTTTTCGGGGCCGGTTCCTTGGCGTTCAGATCATCGATCCAGTAGGCATGCGTCATCACCCACGCCCAGTAGAGCGGGAGCATGAGCAGGCCGAGGCCCATGGTGGCGGTGGCGGCGAGGCTGCACCAGAAAGCGGCCAGTCCCGCGCCGATGAGATACATCCAGCACATCACCTTGTGCCCCTTGTAATAGTGGCCCGCGCCGGGTACCACGCTGAGAAGACAGGCGGTGAGGTCCACGGGGGTGCTGCCGGTGGTGCGATGGCGGTAGCCTTTCACCCAATCGCACTTACCGCATTCATCCGGCAATTCCAGCGGGGAGTCGCATAGCGGACACCGCGCTGCTTCCGGTTTTGGCTCTACTGGCTCGGTCGTTGACATCATGGTAAATCTCCTTCACATGTTGTTTCAACCCGTGGTTCCCGTTAAGGGGTAAGATATCCAAAAACCGCGGTGACTTCAACCAAATTACGTATTCACCCCCCATGTTGGATGTCCAAAACCTGACTGCGTATCTCGACCGGTATCTGAAGGTCAAAACCGTGGCCGACTGGCCGGGCGCCCACAATGGCCTGCAGATCGCAAACAGCGGCAGGGTCCGCAGGATCGGCGCGGCGGTCGATGCCTGCGAATACAGCATCCGGGCGGCGGCGGAGAGGGGGATCGATTTTCTCATCGTGCACCACGGGCTTTTATGGAACGGCGCGCAGATGCTGGCGGGGGCGCATTACCGCAAGATCAAGGCCGCGCTCGACCACGACATGGCGCTTTACAGTTCCCACCTCCCGCTCGACATGCACCCCGTGGTGGGGAACAACGCGCTGCTCTGCAAGGCGCTGGGATTCAAAAAAATGCAGCCGTTCTTTTTCGAGAAAGGGCAGTTCATCGGCCTGCAGACTGTGCAATCGCTAGACCGCGATGCACTGGTGCGCCGCATCGAAAAAGCCGTGGGCGGCCCGGTCAAGCTCTGTCCCGGCGGGCCGAAAAAGACGGCGCGCATCGGCATCGTGACCGGCGGGGCGGGGGCGGAAATCGCCAAGGCCCACAGCGAGGGAGTGGACACTTTCATCACCGGCGAAGGGCCGCACTGGTCCTACACCGCCGCAGAGGAGATGGGGGTGAACCTCATTTTCGGCGGCCACTATGCGACCGAGACCTTTGGCGTGAAGGCGCTGGCTGCCCACCTCTCGCGCCGGTTGAAGGTGCCGTGGGAATTCATCGACCACCCGACCGGCTTGTGAAAGGGGGATCCCCCAGGAAATTGCCCCGCGCATTTTTCGAGCGCGATCCGCTGGTATGCGCCAGGGAGTTGATTGGCTGCGGATTGGTGTGGGACGATTGCTCGGGCATCATCGTGGAGACCGAGGCGTATTCCGCAAAGGACGACGAGGCCTGCCACACCTTTGCCCGCAAAGGGGCGAGGGAATTCGTCGCAATGCATCGGCCGGGAACGGCATATGTTTATTTAAACTACGGCATCCATTGGTTGCTTAATGTCCTTGTGAAAGGCCCTTCGGAGGAAGGGTTTGTGCTGATCCGCGCATTGGAGCCTGTGCGCGGGATCGACCGGATGCAGCGGCGGCGCGGGCTGATGAATCCGACCGCGCTCTGTTCCGGGCCCGGCAAGCTCTCCGAGGCGCTCAATGTGCGCGGCACCGATCATGGCATCGACCTGTGCGGCGGCAATTCGCGCGGCTTCCGCGCCCGGGGCGGCGAGGTGGAGGTGGTCACGGATATCCGCATCGGCATCTCCCGGGCGGCGCATCTCCCGTGGCGGTTTTTGCTGAAAGGGAGCCCGCACGTGAGCGTGAAGGC